>Ga0164305_10000085_pt1 | contig 27161 bp, 28 predicted proteins | sample Whisoiple_237_MG_FD_110215 | JGI IMG/M metagenome (GOLD analysis project Ga0164305, IMG submission 110215) | Soil microbial communities amended with pyrogenic organic matter from upstate New York, USA - Whitman soil sample_237_MG | ecosystem: Environmental > Terrestrial > Soil > Agricultural...
AATCAGCAAGGGCGATCGCACTTTCGGCCGGTGTTAAGGCGCATCAGATAGTAAACTTTGACTTGACGCTGTGGGGCGGTTCGGCATTGACGGATAATCAGATGGAATTGCCGATCGATCGCAATCTTGCAGAAATGTCCCAAAACATCCCCATTACCTACGTTCCTGCTAGAAATACCATCTTTCTCAGCTTTGCCCTCGCCTACGCAGAAACTCTAGAAGCCGATCGCATTTACATCGGTGTAAACGCTTTAGATTATTCGGGCTATCCCGACTGTCGCCTCGATTACATCCAAGCCATGCAGGAAGTATTTCGGTTAGGAACAAAGCAGGGCCGAGCAGGAAATTTTATTAAGATTGTAACACCTTTGATCGAACTTAAAAAAACAGAAATTATTCAATTAGGCAACAAATTAGGAGTACCCTGGGAACAAACTTGGTCTTGCTACGCAGGCGGCGAAACTGCCTGCGGCGTTTGCGATTCTTGTCTGTTGCGGCTGGCTGCTTTTGAGGAATTGGGCTTGAAAGATCCGGTGGCTTACGCTTAAAAATGACTTACGCACGGGTAGTCAGAAACCGGGTTTTTTCGAGTCTCTTCGCTTCGCCCGCCGCAACGGTAAAAAACCCGGTTTCTAAGCATCGCAGTGCGTCCAAAACTGTTAGTTTTGAACCAGCAGGCTGCTTATTTAGCTTTCGGCTCATCCTCAACTTCCGGTTGACCCTGGTCTTCCTGTTCAAACTTAATTTCATTTTGCAACGAATTCAATGGCACTAAAAGCATCTCAGCTATTTGCGATTGTCCTCTAGCCCTGTAGATATCTATAGCTTTCTGAAAATCTTCCACTCCACCCTGTTTTTCTCCAATTACAGATCGAATACGAGCACGGATAATATAAGCTTCTACAAAGTCAGGATTGAGATTAATTGCTTGAGTAAAAGATTCAGCAGCTTCCTTATACAGTTCTCTGCGACCGAGGTCGAATCCTTGTTGATAAAGTTCTTGAGCTTTCATAGCATTCCTTAATTTCTGCTGTTCATCGCGCTTGCATAAAGGATCGAGTCTATTCACTTGACCTGATGAATCAAGTATAAAGCACCCTGGTTCTTCCTGAGCATTCGCTACAGTCTGAAAAAAAGGTAGAGATGCAATAATGACAGAAGAAAAAGCAGAAATTAAGTAGGAGTATTTCAGCATTACTGGTACTGTTTAAATATTATTTAGGTAGATATTAACCATACCTGTCTGGTTCCAATGATGACATTGGTCATGGCAATAAGTGATATAAATAACTTACAGTAAAATGGCTCAGCTCGTAAAATCCTATAAACACGCTCTGCAATAAATTTCGCAAGCATCATTTTGTAAGTATCATTGGAGCTTCAGCTATGAACTACTTTCAAAAGACCGCATTTTTTATCGGGGTAGGAACTGCTATTAATGGGCTTACTTTTGCAGCTCAGGCTCAGTTTTGTGCAGATCCTTCTCATACAGCAGCAACCAAAGCTAGACTCGATCAACTTGCCAATAGTCAAGGGATACCAATCAATCAAGTTGGACGAGCTTTTCAAAACTTTGCACTAGCTACCATCAGACCAGGTACTCCAATTCCAGAGAATTTTAGGTTATTTCCTTCACCAGCAAGGGCAGCGGCCACAGGTGGTGCTATCCGAAATGTAGAACCTGATGGAGTTCTTCCACTTGTGTTCGTAAACTTTCCAGCAGGCCCAACTGAAACATATCCTGATAGCGTTTTCTATGAGGCAAAGGCACTGCAAGGAGGTCTTCTCCCCCCTAGTTACCAAGATTATCAAATTCTCGGTTTCATTGATGCGCTCGGTAACAGCCCTGCCAAGACAGCAGGCAAAATACCAGCAATCATTTTTCTCACTAGCGCCGATATCAGGCAGATTAGTAATGCTACAATAACACAAGCTTCATTGAGAGGTGTAGCTGTCTGGCACGCTATAGGTTGTGAAATTCCGGGCAGCTTTAATCAGCTCCAACTAGGTGAAGCCTCCCTGAGAAATCCCGAAGTCTACATTTTCCAGCTAACGCTTCCAGAACAAATAGGCCCGGGAATCCCCGGAAGGCTTTTCATTAATTAAAGGTTAATTATCTACTCATTCATAGTTTACTTAATGGTAAAAGATATGTCTATTGAAGAGCGCCGAGGTATTGAAACAATTGACAGAAACCAAAATCTACTTCTCGTTCGGGCTCCTATTGAATCAGTGGCCGAAAAGTTCAGTAGGGCGAGACGTGCGGATGTTTGGGAACGGGATATATACGATCGCCCCATCGAAATTACCGCCGAAAGCTATATTGTTTTTCAGTTCCGAGGACACCCGTGGACGATCGTCGAACAAGTCAAATATCAGCCCGGTCAGCTTGTATTTGGAGAAGGGGATGCTATCACCCTTTCTAACTTCCTATCCACTCGCGCCATCTACTACAAGTGCAGCGACACTTGCGGTTATATTGGTTATAACTGCTACGACGGAGGTGCATTTGCCGAGATGCTGTACTTTGAAGCAGAAATGGATCTCCTATTCCTCTCTGATTTTCGCGAGGTTAAAGCTGAGGACATTGACAGTGCCTTTCGCTTTACTTTCGCTTTTATGCAGGAGCAAGATATCTATATCCCCTACGCACATTACGAAAATGTGAGGGCTGGCGATCGCGTTAATTTGCGCCCCAAAGGCCCGACGTTAGATGATTTAGTACGCAGCGACTTCGAGCGAGTAGATTATGTAGGCATTAACTAAAAAATTCTCAACTAGAAAATTTCGCCACACTTCTCAACCCGCTATTCTTTCGCCCTTTCCCCACAACTTCCCCATCCGCTGCTGCAACTTCACCTAAAGTGCGATCGCCCGCAGCCCCTTCCAACAAGTGAATTTGAAGTTGATCCAACCGCGGCCCGCACACAGAAACAACCGTAAGTTCCACATTTTCGCCGCGCCAAACTTCCCCCACATCCGGCATTCTTTGCAACTGATAGCTCAGAAAACCTCCGATTGTCTGATATTCGTCAGTTACTGGCAAATCCAAATTCAATATTTGATTCACATCATCTAAATTTAACTGCGCTTGCACTAAATAAGTGCGATCGTCCAATACTTGCAAAGCAATTTCTTTGCTGTCGGGCGACTCGTAGCTGCGGCCGATAATTTCGGCAATCAAATCCCTCAGCGTCACTAACCCGGAAATGCCGCCAAATTCATCAACTACGATCGCAATTTCTTCCGACGAACTCTGCATCAAAGGCAGCAGTTCCCCCAGCAGCATCATCTCCGGCACAAACCTCACCGAACCCATCCAAGTTACAATGGGCGTGTCGGGAGATAGCAAACCTTCAGCTAGGGGTTTCGCAAGTTGTTTGAAGCCAATAATGCCGATAATATCGTCTAAAGAATCTCCCGTCACGGGATAGCGGGAATGGTGAGAAATCGCCATTTCGTCGAGCAAAGTTTGAAAAGTTGCCGTCTTGGGAAGTGCGACAATGCTGGGCCTCGGCACCATTACTTCTTCTACCCAAACTTCGCCAAATTCAAACACGTTGTTGAGCAATTCTCGCTTTTCTGCTTCCAAGCCACTGGATTCGCTGGAGGTAGCTATAATTAATTGCAATTCTTCGGGAGTAACCGGTCGGTGCCTTAGATCGTATTCGATGCCCGCAAACCGCAAAAGCGATCGAGTAGATTGATTGAGAAACGACACAAAGGGCTTGAACAAACGGGCAATCAATAAACTCGGAGGCCCTAAAGTTCTGGCTAGCTGTTCGGAATACAGTAACGCTACAGATTTGGGAAACAGTTCGCCCAGTACGATTTGCAGGTAAGCTAGCAACAAAAAAGTTACTATTGATATGCTAAAAGAATGGGCGATCGCCGATTTGATGTAAATTGGCAGCGGCAAAGAGCCGATCGACATTCTCACTAGCACGGCGATCGTACTTTCCCCAATCCAGCCGAGAGCTAAACTAGAAAGAGTGATTCCCAACTGCATTGTCGAGAGCAATCGCTCAATACTTTGCTGCAAAGATTGCACCGTTTGAGCTGCAACATCGCCGGCATCCACTAACTGATTGATGCGCGATCGGCGTACCGTCACCATCGAAAACTCAGCCGCCACAAAAAAAGCATTGATCGCAATCAGCAACAGCACTGACAGCAACCGCGACAGCACCTCTGCCCAACTCATCGCGGGTAAATCAGCTATTTCCTGCACTCTCGCCCCTAAAAGTGACACAATGCTCCCTAAAAAAACTTTCTCGATCAAACCTGAGAATCCCTCTGCAGGTTTGGTCTCCTTTTATTTTACTTCGCCACTGGAATGCCAGATATTTGCAACTGAAGTTTTTGACCTGGATAATCTGTCAGCGTCAGCGAAACTTCCTTAGCATTTTCCAGCAAAGCTGTGGGAATACTCACCGTACCGTAAAACACCTGCCCGTTGGGGGGCAGTTCCGACGGCAAATCCTCGGCAGTCGCGCTCAGGGCCCGGCCACGATCGTCAGTGACGTTCAAGAAACTGTAGAGAAACCTCACAGCTTGGGAGCCTTCATTTTTCATGCTCACGTCTAGCAGCATGGAATTGTTGCGCTGACTGGCCCCGCTTACCTCCAGAGTTATTCCCCCGTCGCGACTGTTCAGGGGAAACTTGGCGCTGGCATTTTGTGCAGCCGGTTTTTTGGCTGCGGCTGGTTTAGAGCTTGCCTTCTCTGTTTTAGTATTTGCCCCGGCCGTTGTTTTTTCTGGATCGCGACCTTCTATCCGTGCTTTGACGGTTGTGAGAATGTCTTTTTCTTTCAAAATGCTCACTTGGTCTTTGCTAGCCGTCGTTCCCGGCTTGCCGCTGCCAGCATTGTTGGTGGGACGAACATCGGGTTGAGTCGTTCCTTGCAAGGCTTCACGACCTATAGTAAATCCCCAAACAGAACTCGTCACGCCTGCTCCAAACATGAGAGCGAGCAGAATTAGAGTCAGAACTACCGTCGAATTCACTGCCATTGCCTATAAGTTTATGCCGAGTCGTAGAAACTGCTTTGTCCGGTCGATCGACTCCAGCACATTGGCTAACAGGCGATCGGGACTCAGCAGATCTAAAGATTTTGATTTTTGTTCTCTAGTTCTAGCACGGACTGAGAAATTATGTTATAATTCATTTTGACTTAGGTCGAAGAAATCGACTTAACGGCAGTTGGCCGAGCGGTTTAGGCAGCGAACTCATAATTCGCCCCAGGCAGGTTCAACTCCTGCACTGCCGATTTAAAATTAATCACGACCCTCCAAGCGCGGGTTCAAAACCAGGTTTCTTCCTACTGAGATGTTGCACCCTTCTCAAGAACAGGCTTTCCGGCCTGTTCATAAAAAGCTTATTGAGAATCGTGCAACATTTGAGTTCCCAGGTACTTGGTTGCTCCACCCAATATTCTCGTAGAAACCTGGTTTATTTGGCCAAAAATTCGGTAAGGACACTAAAAAGTCGGTTTCTGCAGGCTGTGACTTTGATAAACCGGCTTTGTTTACTGTTTCTGCAGGCGTCACCGAAGTATTGCTGTGAAATAACCCGGTGGACGACCACCCGTGCGTCAAAGACTCTCAATCTTTTTGGGGGGCGTTGCTCCTAGCCCGCCCAAAATATACTAATTTAGTCGAACAGTCAGTTTTGCCCAATCTAAGAATCTAAAATCTAAAATCGTATTATCCCTTAATTAACTCCACTCCGTCCCGCCCGTCTAGTTCTTGAACGTAAACCTTAACTTGTTCTTCCTTTGCAGTCGGCAACTTTTTACCTGTAAAATCTGGCTGAATCGGTACTTCTCGGTGGCCGCGATCGACTAATACCGCCAACCAAATTTTCTCCGGCCGCCCGTAATCGTTTACCGCATTCAAAGCCGCTCTAGTCGTTCTGCCTTTATAGATAACATCATCTACCAACACCACGGTTTTGCCCGTCAAATCGAAAGGAATTTCTGTTTTAGCCGGTGTCCGCATCGCAACTCGATCCAAGTCATCTCGGTAAAAGGTAATATCCAAAGCGCCCACGGGTACTTTGACTTGTTCGAGGACTTCAATTTGATCTGCCAAAATTTGAGCTAAAGGCACTCCTCTACTATGAATGCCCAACAGCACTAACTCCGAGGGGTTCCCTGATTTTTCGACAATCTGGGAAGCGACGCGGGTGAGAGTGCGCCTCACTTCATCAGGCGATAAAATTTCGATAATTTTAGTCATTGGTTGCTGCGAGCTAATTGTTGGCTGTTGGCATATCGAACAATTTGAGATTTGAGATTTGAGATTGTAGATGGAATTGACAGATGAATCTGGGGGTTTGAACTAAGGTCAAAACTTTTTTTTGCTCCTGTCGGTGGCTGATCTGTGTCTTCTGCAGGACTTACCCCGAACGGATGAAAAGCAGATGCTGCGATTGCTTGCAAGCGGGCGAACAATGACAGAAATACGTTATTTATGCCTCCGGGACTGTTTGGGTAAGGTGATTAGTTAGCGGCTCAAACCTAATAAGGTATAAAAAAGCAATGATAGTCCCAACCAAATCAGAAAGCAATACCGAGTTAATTGCAATGCTTGGCAAATTAGCTGCCCTGTGATAGGGTGAACCGGCTCACCTAACAGGGGTTTGTGTTTGAGAACTCCGCGATAGGAATTAGTACCTCCTAGTTGCACTCCCAAGATGGCGGCGTAAACGCACTCGCTCCAACCGGAATTGGGACTGGCATCTTTAACAGCATCTCTCTGACAAATCTGCCAAATGTAAATCGGTTTGCCAGATATAAGGGCTAAAGTAATCACTGTTAGCCGACAAGGAATCCAAGTCAGCACGTCTTCTAGTTTGGCGCTAAACCATCCTAAATCAGTGTATGGCGCTTCTTTGTAGCCGATCGTAGAATCTAATGTGCTGGCTGCTTTGTAAGCGATCGCCAAGGGAACCATCGCACTCGCCCACATCGAGTTAGGATCGATCGGCGCAGCGGTAACACTTAATAATAGATGCGGCAGAGCGAACCCAAGTAAGGCATAAAATAGCGGTGCTGTCACGCCATCGACTGCATTCTCTGTTACAGTTTCTAACAATGCTCGCAGAATTTCTGGCTCGGATAAGTTTTCGGTATCCCGGCCGACGTAAAGGCTCAACCTTTCTCGCGCCTTGACTAAATCTCCAACATTTAAAGGTGCTAGTACATCCTCTGCTGCCGCCCTCAAACTGCGACCTGCAAAACAGCTTGCCAGCAAAATGGTGTCTAGGGCAATACCTAAAAGAGGATGCACCCAACTAGCAGCTTGGACGATCGACCAACTGACAGTATAACTGCCTACAATCAGCCCGATCGCTAGTATTGTACCAGCACACCGTAGCAGCAGTTTGGGCCGATCGCCAGCGGGACTATCGCCTGCTTCAGGCATTTTGCCTGCGGGATTATTCCATATATTAAAGACAAGTCTAGTATAGCGGTCGATCGCCCAACCCATCGCCTGCACGGGATGCGGCCAACCCCAAGGATCGCCGATCGAATAATCCAACACCGCAGCTAAAATCAAAACAGGAAATTCATCCGGCATCATTATATATTGTGTCAAACTTGATAGTCCGTCAATCGATTTTAGATTTTAGATTTTAGATTTTAGATTTTAGAATTGAAGAAAGCGACCCCACCGATCGATCCGGGGGCTGGCGATGGGAAGCGAGGAGCTTTTTTCTCGCTCCACGGATGAATCCGCGGGCCCGAACCATCTTCCTTGATTGTCAGAGCAGGAGCGCTCGCAATGGTAGCGCAGGTTTTAACTACTCCTACCCTTGCGGACTTTGATGTTTGAGCTGCAATTTTAACTGCTGAGATTACTTTCGTCGCGGAGCAAGTGTACGTTCTCCTCCCAATTAACACCGTCAAAGGGTAGGATCTGAAAGTGTTCGATGGCATCTGAGTCAAGACAGCGGACGTTGACATCAAAATGATCGGGATGCGATCGGGGGCGATAGAACGAGTGAATGCCGCAAATTCGGCAGAAAGTATGTTGAGCAGTTCCTGTATTAAATGTATAGGTTGTCAAAACATCTTCGCCACTGAGCAAGGTAAAACGTTCCGGTGGCACAATGAGGTGCAAAAATCCCTTCTTTTTACAGATAGAGCAGTTGCAATCAGATGCTTCGTGTTTGTCAACGGCGACACGGAAGCGGACAGCTCCGCAGTGACAGCCGCCAAAGTAAGTAACAAGTGTTGCGTCCATGTGTGATTGCTGGCGATCGAATGAATGAACTTACCATTTAAATGATAAAGCTAGTTTCTTCCCCAAGAGCCGCTTGCCAACTGCGGACATCATAGTATAAGTCTTCGAGGGAAATACTGTACAGCGCTTCGGCAAGTTTTTTGTGCAATCGGTTCCACAAACTGAATGTTACCCAGTCCTCTGCTTGCGTCGCGTCTGGAAAATGTCGAGGTAAAGGTTCAATAGTTTCACCTACAGCCTCTAAGATTTGTCCTAAAGAGATTTGAGCTGGCTGGCGGGCTAATTGATATCCTCCTTGGGCACCCCGAACTGATTGGACTAAACCGGCTCGTCGCATTTCAATCAGCAATTTTTCTAGATACGGAGCCGGTAACTCCTGTCGCTTCGCTATCGATTTCACCGATGTCGGGCCAAAGCGAGGTTGCAAACTTAGATCCAGTAATGCTTTGACACTGTAGTGTCCGCGTGTGGTTAACTTCATGGGATTTTAAGAGCGGGGCAAATATTCAGCTAGCTGATAGCTGATAGCTTATGCTACCGAGTTTAGAGATTGCTCGCACCGGCCTCCGCTACTCCTCAAGAAAGACAGCAGGTTGTTAAAAATATTTAGATAATAGTGGTTAACAATTGAGCCGATCGGTGTAATATGGTTTTACGACCAGCTATAAAGCTAAAGTTTCTTGGCCTGCGCCAAAAACCAACCGAGAAAAAATCCGTACACCAGTTGAATATTTCAGGACTCAGTAAATGGCTAAAAAGAAAAATATCGAACCCCTTGAAGGCGAAGATCTGATCAAAAAGGTCAAAGACCTAGAGAACCTTACCAAGGAAGAAAAAGCTAGAGCCTGTGGCTACTATACCGTTACCAAGAACGGCGTAGAACGGGTCAACATGATGAAATTCCTGAATGCGCTGATTGATGCAGAAGGCATTCAGCTAGACGGGAAGCAAAACGGCAATGGACGCGGCGGACGCTCTGCCAGCTATCGGATTAGCGTTCAATCTAACGGCAACTTACTGATTGGAGCTGCCTACACCAAACAGATGGAACTCCAGCCGGGAGATGAATTTGAAATCTCTCTGGGACGCAAGCACATTCACCTGCGCCAAATCGATCGAGAAGAAGAAGAATCCTAGGCTTTTACGACGTGCTTTGACTTCTTGCTTGAACTTGTTGGTTTGACTTCAAGCATTGACTGCAAGCAGAGAGTTGGCTCTAAAATCTTTCTGTGAGCCTAAAACAGTATGGCTTCTATAGATGGCAATGGCTGGACAAAAGCCACTGCCACTAATTTATATTTTCCGAGAATACCTATTCTCGCCCCTCGCTATATCCGTTTGGACAAGCGGGGGATTTTCCGCGTAGCTGTGAAAGAGAAGTTCGGCAACGGATGGTGTACCGGATGTAACGAATGGATGTTCACCAAGGGATTGTATAGCGGATTTAACGGATGAATCTTGAGTTTCGATGGTCGAGGTTCCAGGCAAGAAGCAGGTTAGGTTGAGCTACGAAACCGAACAAAGCAAGAAAATGGCGGAGGTATTCTCAGCCAAGAGTGCGTAATACCAGTTAAAAAAAATGCAACTGTCGGCAAGCTCCAAAGCACGAGCTTCCTCATTCATCCCCAATTATTTAATCTAAAATCTAAAATCTAAAATTGTAGAATTCTTGTGCTTGCTGCTGATTTGTGTCTGTGGGGGAGGGGTTTTGAGGACAAGGAAACACCTCGATCGCCCCTAAGTGAAATTACAGGCTGGAACAGTTAAAGTGTTAGGGAGCAATTAGTCATCAGCCTATGCCGTTGCCCCGATTCGCGAGCAAAACTTCTCAACACCAAATAAAAATCCCCCTGCGTCGCCTTCTAGTGACCTCTTTTGTGTTGCAAATCGTCGCAGCAGTTGGGATTGTCGGGTATCTGTCCTTTCGCAACGGAGAAAGAGCAGTCCAAGAGCTCGCCCAGAAATCGATCGCGGAGACGGGGAAGAGAGTTGAAGAAAAGCTGACTTCTTTTCTCGAACCTATCCACTGGGTAAATCAACTTAATGCTGAAGCGATCGACCGTGCTGAATTAAACTTACAGTTAGAAAGGCCGCAGCCTCGGGGAGAGAAGTTCCTCTGGCGACAAATGCGATCGCAGTTCCCAAATCCGATTTTCTGAAAGAAACTAACAGAAATACCCAGACTACAATTTTACTTTGCTTGGTGGCGCTGCTGCGACAATAGTCCTGAGATGGCATAACTTCCTCGCTCAGACGCTCAATACAATATTACAGCGTATTCCCGCTTGATGAAGTACACCCCGCTCTCACGCCCGTTTCTTTACAGTTCTCGCCTCTGGTACTGATTCTGTTGCTCGAAACCCGGTCGATCGCGATCTACATCTACATGGAATATGCTGTATAATTATCATGCTTGATTTGCAGCTAATCATTGAGTGTTTGACTTAAATTTTTTGAAGCTAGAGTGAACCCCCCCGATCGCCCTTTGGGTAAGGGGAAATCGAGGGGGTTAACTGTTATTTGTCAAGTATCTGAGGATATCAAGCAGGGTTCGCTTCGGCTCGTCTTTGCAGCAGGCGGGCAATTTCAGCTTTTTCTACAAGTCCGACGAGAACGCCGTTTTCGCGAATGACGGGGAGTTCTTGTACTTTGAGTTGTTCTAGCAGGGTGACGACTTCGAGGAGGGACAATTCTGGTTTGACGGTTGTAGAAAATTCGATCGGCTTCAGGAGTTCTTTGACTAAAACTTGGGGCCAGGTTCCGGTAGGAATGGTTTTGAGGTCATCAAGGTCGATCGCGCCTACCAATTGTCCGGCATCATCAGTAACTAGGAACCTGCGCCAGGTTTGAGTGCTACCGATAACGTAGTTGTTGGCAAATTCTCTGAGGGACAAGTCTTGGGAGACGATCGGACTTTCGGGGGTAACAGCATCTGCGGCTGTCAGGCCTGCCAGTTGATTTTGGACTGTGGCATATTGGGCAGATTGACCGGCATTTTGCAGTAAGAACCAACCGATTACTAGATTCCAAATATTGCCGAATATGCCTGTAGCAATGGCAATCCAACCAATTATTTGACCGACGCGGCTAGCAAAAATTACACCTTTGTAAGGGTTGCCAGTAATTTTCCAGACGATTGCTTTGAGGATGTTGCCGCCGTCGAGGGGCAAACCGGGAATTAAGTTAAATAAGGCTAAAGCTAAGTTGATGGAAGCTAAAAGTCCGACGATGGCGGCTGCGGGGCCTGTGAGACCGGCGCCGATGCCGATCGCTGTTAACAAACCGGATAAAAATAAGCTGACCAACGGGCCTGCAATTGCTACCCAAAATGCTTCGGCGGGGGTTTTAGATTCTCTATCTAAATTAGCCAGTCCGCCAAACAGAAATAGCGAAATTGATTTCACGCCAATTCCCTGTTTGATGGCTACCCAACTGTGTCCTAATTCGTGGGCTAAGACGGAAGCAAATAACAGTAACGCTGTGAATAATCCCAGCATCCAGGGCGCTACGGGGCCCAATGTGGGAAACAGGGCAGCTAGTGCACCGCCGTATTGCCAGGTTACTAAACCCAGAACTAGGAACCAAGATGCGTTGACAAAGAAGGGAATCCCAAACAGGTTGCCGACGCGAAATGTACCGTTCATAATGGCTACCTCTGATTTTACGAAGGAGAGGTTTTTCTCTCTGTCTCCTTATCGTAACGAAACGTAACGGCGATGTTAATGCTTCAATTAGCGTGTTATCCGTCTGTGGAGGTTCGGTTTGCGGCAGAATGACCGCCGACTGCGGTTGGGGCAGCCTGGGGTTAAAAATCCCTGTCTGAAAGAGGAATTCCTCGCTATCAGGCCTGAGGAGGATATCTGTTTTAGTTTTCTGTTTTAGTTTTCAATCGGTTTTAACTCACATCTTGCACCTCTGTCAGGAACAGGCAAGATGCCTGTTCCACAAAAATTAAATTTTATTGTGGGGCGGGCTAGAAGCCCGCCCATAAAAGCCTTATGGAGAATGGTGCAACATCTTAGTTTTAAACGAATGCAAGCTTTGAGACGGAGAATTAATTCGCCGACGGACTATTACACCTGTGGCAACCTAGGAGTTTCAAGCCACTTTAGCTATAATGACTGACCATAACAATAGTTTTGGTGCTAATAATTATGCCAGAATCTTTTTTGCTCGGTCGGCTGCTGCTGCAATTCAACAGCGAAGCCGCTGATATTATTACAGACTTATCCGCTGTTGCTTTAACTCCCGATGGTCATTTGTGGCTGGGTTCCGATGAAACGACTTCGATCGAGCGTTTGTCGCCTGTCGCGCCTCATATTTTTGGAGAACATCAAAGATTTGCGATCGCAGATTTTATCGATCTTTACGAACAAGCTGGTGAAATCGATATTGAAGGAATTGATTTCAACAGCGATTATCTTTGGTTTGTGGCTTCTCACAGCACGAAACGCAAGAAAGCTAAAGGCAAAGACCCAAATAAAGACATTCAAAATTTAGCAAAAATAGAGACGGAGGTCAACCGTTATGTGCTGGCACGCATTCCTGTAAAAAACGGGACTTTGTGCAAGTCAATTTCCCATCCTGAAAATCCCAAAAACCAACTGAAAGCGGGATGTCTTCAGCGGACAAAAACGGGGAATTTGCTGACTGATGCGCTCAAAGATGACAGCCACCTCGGTCTATATTTATCTGTGCCGATTCCGAGTAAAGAAAATGGCTTTGATATTGAAGGGTTGGCGGTGCGCGGAAATCGCATTTTGCTCGGTTTGCGGGGACCGGTGCTGCGGGGTTGGGCGATAATTTTAGAGATAGAAGTTGAAGAGGCAGAACCGGGAGTTTTAAGGCTTAAGGCGATTGGGGAAGGAGGGAAATTGTACAAGAAACATTTTGTTGATTTGAACGGTTTGGGCGTGCGAGAATTGTGCTGGAACGGGGAAGATTTGATTGTTTTAGCCGGGCCGACGATGACTTTATCTGGGGCGATGAGGCTTTTTCGGTTAAAGGGGATTTTAGGGCGATCGGGCGACAGTATTACTGGGCAAGATGGGGGAGATTTGGAGGTATTGTTTGACTTGCCTTTTAAGGTTGGTACGGACAATGCTGAGGGATTGAGCCTGTTTCCATATTTGGGGAAGGAGAATTCGCTGTTAGTGGTTTACGATTCGCCGGATGCGGGGAGAATGGTTGAGCAAACTGCTATTTTTGCTGATGTTTTTAAATTAGGTTCGTAGTAGTATGGTGCGTCATAACAGGAGATATTTGGGATAATTAATCAGCCATGAAGTGACGCGCCATGCGATTAGGAAGGTGCGTCAGATGTGATTTTTCCGAGAATTAATTAGACATGAACTGACGCACCCTAGAAATTAAATTAATTGTCGATCGCATCCCTTCGCCCCTGGCTGTAGCGTTTCAATTCATCAATTAAGTGAGTATCGTTAGATGCTGTTCTCGCGCCCGCTTCCGCCGCCCAGCGTTTCAAATCTTCAATTTGCGATCGCGCGATCGCAGCTAAAGGTACTGTATCCTCGATCGACCTCAAAATATCCTCAGTCATTAAATCCCGGCGCTGTCCGTTGACAAAAGTGCCAAAAGCCCGGTACAATCCGTCAATTACAACTTGCTCGATTTCTGCACCGCTAAAATTCTCAGCGCACTTCGCCAAAACCTCCAAATCAAACTCGCGCAATCTAGTCGGCCGCAAACGCTGCAAATGCACTTTAAAAATATCTTGCCTTTCCGATTCTGAGGGCAAATTCAAAAAGAAAATTTCATCAAACCTGCCTTTTCTCAGCAATTCTGCCGGCAAAATCCGCACGTTATTTGCAGTTGCGACAATAAACACCGGACTGGTTTTTTCCTGCATCCAAGTAATCAAACTGCCGAATACCCGTCGCGAAGTTCCCGAATCGCCGTCGCTGCCGCTGATAATGTTGCCGAAGGCTTTGTCTATTTCATCGATCCACAACACGCAAGGTGCGATCGCCTCTGCTAATTGTATCATTTGCCTGACGCGGCTTTCGCTTTCGCCGACCACGCCGCCAAACAATCTCCCAGTATCCAACCGCAGCAGCGGCAAACGCCATTCGCAAGCAATAGTTTTCGCAGATAAAGATTTGCCCGTTCCTTGAATTCCTACTAACAAAACTCCTTTCGGATTCGGTATACCGTAGCGGCGCGCTTCGTCAGTAAAAGCATCTTGCCGCATCTTTACCCACTGCTTCAAATTCTCCAATCCGCCCACACTTTTTAGGGATTCTCTGGAGTTGAAAAACTCCAAAATGCCCGTTTGGCGAATTGCTTGCTGTTTTTCCTCCAAAACTCCGTCAATATCTGACTCGTTAATTTGCTGTTTGGCGGCCAAAGCTTTAGCCAAAACCCGCCCGATTCTAGCGCGACTCAAACCTTGACAAGCTTTCACCAACTGTTCCCTTGCTAAACCGCTAACTTGCAACTGTTGCGGCTTTTCCACAACGTGGGAAATTAAACTGTCGATTTCTTGCACGTTGGGCAAAGGAAAATCAATTACTGTGACTTCTTCTTTCAATTCTTCGGGCAATTCCAGCGTGTGAGAAGTAAGAACTATAGTTTTTTTGCTGCGCTTCAATTCCCGCGTTAAATTCCGCAATTCTCGCACTACCGCCGCGCTTTTTTCGCTGTATGGATATTTCAAAATTGGGTGCAAATCCCGCAGGACAAATATGGTATATTCTTCAACAGCAGTTTTGCTGACGCGATCGAGTGCCGCCATTACCGAACCTTTACCAGAACCGTTATCCTCCCAGCCCCGCACCAGATCCCAGAACAACACCCGGCGCGCGGGAGTTACTTGCAGCGCTACTTGGGCAATTACGGCTTCGACCGGTTCCTCCTCCGCGCCGACAATGTACAGCAGCGAATAGCGGGCGCGAATCATCAAATCCAGCCGCTTTACCAGTGCCTCGAAATGGTTATTTTTACTGCCCTTGACGATATCTAATTCTTTGGGGTTTGGGTTATTTTCTGTCATTTTAGTGGATATTTTAGAGGTATATTCAACTTTATTAAATATTTTGTTCGCAGTCAGGATTTTAGTTCTTAAAATGATTTAACCCAACTAAAGGTTTATAGTAAGGATGTTAGTCCTTAACAACTATTTAAGGGGACTAAATTCCGTACTGCAAACGTTAAAATTATAACAGTCTAGTAGGCAATTGACTACTTAGCAACTTTTCGAGCTTGTTTCACCATTTCAATGAGAGTATGGTGAGCATCTTCGGCGTCTTTTAAAGTGCGATCGAAATTTACTCTGACAGGCACTGTTTCGTCGTTGACTTTAGCGGTTAAATCCATGCCGTTGGCATCAATAGCGAGCATTTGAGCTTCCGTTGCCTGCGGTTGGTCGCCAAATGCTTGAGCGTATAGCACGACAGCACTAGCGTGGTCTTCGTTCATGTGAGTGCAGATGCGATCGCTAATCTCAGTGGAAAACTGTTCTGACATGGGGAGATTCCTCAGATGCAATATCGATCGATTGTACTGCGATCGGTACAAAGTTTTCAACCGCGATCAATTGCCTCAAGAGTTATGAGGGATAAATAACTAAATTATATCCGCGTTAATCGGCGTTAATCTGCGGTTTAACAATTACATCATTCAACTAAAATGATAAAATATTACTTGCTTAATATTGCCGAGTTACATGAACAACTCTAGCGCTTATATCGAACTACTCAAAACATTTCCTCCCCGACCTATAACGGCTGAGGAGGAATTAACTGCAACTCAAAAAAAGATCGATTCTTTGTTGGACAAAGGCGAACTGACTCCAGACGAACGCGACTACCTCCATGTACTAGGAACTCTGGTTTATCAGTACGAGCAAACTTTAGAACCCATACCTGACATTTATGGGATAGAACTGTTAAAAGCTTTAATCGAAGAATTTGACCTGAGACAAAAAGACCTAGTTCCTATTTTTAAAACCGAGTCTATTGTCTCAGATATCCTCCATGAAAAGCGTCAACTTACAACAGAACACATACAAAAACTTGCAGAGTTTTTTAGTGTCTCGCCGGCTGTTTTCTTTCCACTGCATCCAGTCAAAAAAACTACTTAAGTTTCCAATAATTACCCTTGTATTTAGGAATTTAGTTCGATCGCCTTCGCTGTAGGTTGGGGCGACATCACGTTTTATAGTGTTTGAGGATGCTGCGTCAGGCTGATGATGCTTTGCATTACATCAATATTCAATTCACGGGTACGACAAAGAGCGATCGCCTATTAATAAAAAAAAGTAAAGAGCGATCGCTTCTCTACAAAAAGTGCGATCGCTCATGGATAAAAAATAAAATGCGATCGCATCTATTAGACATCTCCCAAAAAGCCTCTGAAGAACAGGCAGGATGCCTGTTCCACAATAATTATGGGAGATGTCTATTGAACAGCTTTACGCTTGATACGCCGTTTGAAAATGGTTCCAGCCAATGCCGCGATGCCCACCGAGAGGATAGAGCTAGGTTCGGGAACAACGGTAGCAGTCGGTGGTAAATTTGGTTCTAGAATCGCAGTCGGATTGGTGGCGGCCCATGTACCTTTTATGCTTCCTGTTCTCCAGGTTCCATTACCAATCTGTGATGTGCTGAGAACTTCGGCTTGGTAATCACTCAACTGAATGCTGATTGGATTGATAAGCTGAAAGCCACTAAAATCCAAAAAGCCATTGGAAGTGTATGTTCCAGAAAACAACTCGCGTCCTCGATAGGTTTCGTTGCTATACCAATCAAAGTGACCAGTGATGTCAAAGTCGGCACCGTTTGCGACTTGCGTCTCGAAAACCAAGTCTGAACCGTTCCAATTAGCGATGTCAGATCCTGTAACTTCCCATTGCCCATGAGTTAAGTTGATTGTTGCTGCCTTTGCCTTAGCGCAAATGCCCTGAGCTAAAAGTAAACAAACTAGAGTGGTTGTAGCTAGCAAACGCATGATGGTTAATCCTGTGATATCGATAATATGAAAAGACGAGTGTAAGGACTAAAGCTTTGTCTACCTCTTAAAAATCGTTTCAATCTCGTCCTTGACTTTTTTCAGTAGTCTCTGGTCACTCAAATTAGGCATCTCTAGAGTTGAGTGGGCAACACTGTTCCTGGTATCCCTGATTTTATCTAGCGATTTAACCAGATCTGCTGGAATCATCCCTCTGTTCTGCAAGAACTTTATGTTTTCAGAGACTTTAGAGCTTACTTGTGAAGCATCAACTTCTTGCACAGCTTGTTTCAGCAACTCTTCTACTACCTTAAAGTCACTGATGAATTTGCCCAAATTTTGCCGATCTAGAGTGGGTAATTTAACTTCTATTCCTTTAGTGTTCGGCAATATTTTATTGACTATTCCAATCACCATAAATCCTATTGTAAAAAAAACAGGAATCGGAACTCCTGCAATGATACCAAGAAATAGAGCTCTCCAAGTTGCTTCAACATAACTATCACCCAAAATACGTTGCTTAGAAAAAACAATGTATGAGGTTAGTCCAAAAAGCACAAACGCTATCAACGGAATTGCAGGAATTCCAACAATGGATGCTGCCGCAGATACCTCTATAAACATCCACAAACTGTCGAGAATCAATACAGCAACTAACCCATCTCTGTGGAATCCCAACCAACTCGGAGGTACTTTTCTACCGCTAGACTCAGGCATATTTACAAACCTTACTCTTGATTCTACTATTCACTATTTCCTTTGAAACTTAGCTCGCTATCGGCAAAGCTCAACCGCAGCCGCTACGGGACTATAGATTTGAGCCTGTTGTTTGTCATTCATCGAATCAGGCGAAACCCAACATTCATTGGCTCGATCGCGTCTTAAGTGTTGGGCTTTCGCGTTGCGGAGGGTTCATGCTTGGACCCAACCTACGAAGATACTGTGGGATTTGGATGTTGAAATTTTGAGAATGTGCAAAGTGCTCACAAATCCTACTGGCAGTAACCAGAACCGTAGACATAACCCCCCGGATTTTGGCGGCAGTATTCAGACTGACCCCGACTATCTTCTTGAAGTACCGACTCCAAGATTAAAGGTGTCATCTGGTTCATAATCTCCGCTGCTTCATAATTTTTTTGCTTAGTGATAGCATCATATGCTTCTCTGTCCTCCGGCGATAAAGTCGCTTTCCAAGCACGATAGTTTGGTCCAGGCATAGTGTTGATAATTGGTTGGATTCTGTCGTACCACTTCTCATGGCTTTCATCACTTCTCCTTGCCAACCTTTGGTATGAGTTCTTATTATCATTAACCTGGATGGGAGCTTGCTCAACAGGCTGCTGTTGAAGTTGCTCACCAGCTTTCTGATTTTGTTGGGGGTCTGCGTTATCTTGCCGAATAACTTGATTTAGCGAATCTATCACTCCATCTACCTGCTCTATAGTTTGAACAGCATCTCGGATAAATTCCAAAGGGTTTGCAATTATCACAGACTCAGTTTGAGCAGATGAAGTTGGATTGGATACTGGTTCAGTCACTTTAGCTACAGCAGCACCTGAGCTAACACTTAGGCAAGACACAAGAGTAATGCTAGACAAACCACGAATAAACTTCATTATAAATCTCCTAAATACAATATGAAACCGAGAGTTTCTGGAGGCAGAGAAAGCCAACCATTAAAGCCTGTATCCACGATCGCACCCAACCTATTTGCCAAAAAATCCAATGCCATAGCGACACGGACTATTGGAACAGTTACTCATTATCACTCTGATGGTGAAACGAGCATTCCAACGCGGTGTCACCCTAATAATGGGAGTGGAATCTCTTTGAGTGTCAGAAGAGATAAGATTGCCGTTGTCATCGTAAAGCTTTAAGTCAATATCGCGGCAATCGTTGTCGCAAACACCTACAATTGCGTAACTAACGCCTGCCGTTACATTGAAGGTAATATCATTCTCACCCCCATTACCTAAATCCTCGATAAATGGCTGATGAGTTAGACTGTTTCCACTAAAACCAGCTGCTACAGCCATTTGAACCAACTGAGCGCGGACTTGATTAGTCCATCGATCGGTTTGAGCTAGTTGCGTGTCAACTTCATTGTTAAAACGGTCAGCACGAGCAAAGTTTACTGTCAATAGTATAGAACTGCCCAACACAGACAATATCAAGGCGGATTTTACCAAGACTTGCCGGGTAGTAAAATTATTCGTCATAAGGCAACCTCTTTGGAATTAGAATTTTGAGTTAAAAGATTAAGATTGTCTGCATTAGTTCAAACAAAACGATTACACCCTAGCTCCCGATTTCTCACTACTTAGCGCAACTTACCAATAAGCTCCCATATACCCTACAGATAACTGAAGGTGCCATAACTACTAATTGTCCCGCAGTTGCAGTACAATGCTCTTCTTGGTTGGTTTATACCGCACATTTTTGGTTTACTTCTGAGTAGTCTAAAATAACTCCTACTTTTTATCAATCGGATCGACATCGGAACTTTTCCCCAAAAAATCCCAAAAATGTCGGGAAAATGTCGGAAAGATCGGATAGCATAGGAATTACCGCACCCATCTCACCGATCTATGGACATTGCAGAAATCTTGAAACTCGCTGATGAACTGCTGTTTGCCCATTCAGGCCAACACCTAGACCATCTGCAAGAAACAATTCTTAAAGGAACGTTACAAGGTCAGAAGTATGCCAAAATTGCCTCGGGCAACCATTTAAGTGAAGGTCATGTTCGAGATAGGGCATCGAAATTATGGCAAACTTTATCCGATGTTTTAGGGGAAGATGTTAATAAATTAAATGCACGGAATATTTTAGAAAAAGTTATTATCTCTAGCAGTGGTTCAATTGGATATTTGGTAAATCGTAATAAAATAAGTATTTGTTCGAGACAAAAGCAATCGCCTAAATCTTCTCCCCTATCCAAGCCAACTGCAAACAGACCATACTTAGACATAGATAACGCCCCAGAAATTACCGCATTTTACGGACGAAGTGATGAATTAAACACTTTAAAAACCTGGCTAATTCAAGATTGCTCCCGCATCATTACCTTAACTGGCATTATCGGAATTGGCAAAACCACCCTAGCCATCAAACTAATTGAAGAAATCCCAACGCAATTTGAATATATTGTTTATCGCAGTCTCCGCTATTCTCCAACTATAGATAGTTTTTTAACCGATTTATTGCCAACCTTTATTTCCCCCATTATTCCCAATACCCTCGATCGCCAAGTCGATGTATTGCTTAAGTTTTTACGCAAACATTGCTGTTTAATTATTATTGATGATTTACAGATGTTGTTTCAGCAAGGGCAATTGGCAGGTCAATATAAACCAGAATTTGAAGGATACCATCTTTTATTTAAACAGATTGCACAATTGTCTAATCCAAGTAGTTTGTTGTTGATTACTAGCGAACAACCAGAAGATGCGATCGCTACTCGTCATAAATTCACCCGTTGTTTAAAACTCACAGGTTTGGGAGAGTCTGCTAAAGAAATATTAAGGGATAAAGAACTGTCAGACGAACAGATGTGGGACACCTTAATTGAAAAGTATCAGAGTCATCCTTTATGCTTAGAAATGACAGCCACGATGATTGAAGAATTATTCGCTGGCAAAGTCGCGGAATTTTTAGCTTATCCTTCCTTGATATTAAGTAACGAGATTGGCTCTCAACTCAGTCGGGTATGGGTAAGGTTAACTGAATCAGAACAGCAGGTTGTGAAATATTTAGCGATTCAAGAAAAAGCTGTTAATTTGATGGAAATTTTACAAGTAATGTTTGACAATTATAACACAGAGATCACATTAAATGCAATCCGCTCCTTAAAAAGACGTTGTTTTTTAGAAGCTTATCAAAATGGCGTTGGCTCATCATTGTTAAGGCTAGATCGGACTTTAGAAGCCTATGCGCGATCGCTAAAAAATTAAGTCGATGCAAGATTGGTTGAGTTATCTGCGGGAACCGATTCCGCCAACAGTTGCCGGTGTTTCGGTACAGCTTAAATCAGTGCAGCGAGTTGACTATACTCGTCTGCGGGATTTATTGGCGGCGGGGAAGTGGAAAGAGGCGGATGAGGAAACTCAAGTGCAGATAATGGGGGAAGAAACAGAGAATTATCATGCTATGCGATTAATGCTCGACTTACCCTGTAGCGATCTTTCTTCATACCATAGATCGACTTTGGCTGAAATTATGTAGAAGCATGGTAGTAGGACAAAATATGTCATAAACTAAGTCAGCAAAATTCAAGGATAATAAATTTATGCTATACTTGAATTCTAATTTTTAACCCCAGATTCAACTATGCCAACTTTAACTGATATTGGCACTCTCATCATTTCCACACCAGAAACCTGTGGAAATCGCCCCCGCATCGCAGGCACTAGAATAACAGTTCAACGAATCGCCGTTTGGTACAAAATGGGGATGAAACCCGAAGAAATTATTGCAGAAATTCCCCACTTAAATTTAGCACAAGTTCATGCAGCATTAGCTTACTACGCTAATAAAGAGCAGATAGATGCTGATATTGCGGCTGAAGAAGCTGAGTGCGATCGCTTAGCCAATGAACACAAATCGGGGAGTTAATCTTGAGCCAAATTCGTTTATATGGACTAGCAATTTTAAGGAGAAACTACTTTGACAGCAACAATTATAGAAATTGGGACTTTAATTACCCGCGATCTGAACCTTCGCAATGGCATTCCTATTATTGCAGGTACTGCCACATCAGTGCAACGCATCGCAGCCTTATACAAACAAGGTAATAGTGCTGAGGAAATAGCAGCGGATTTGGATCATCTAACCTTAGCACAGGTTTATGCTGCACTGACTTACTATCACGCAAGTCGAGCAGAAATAGAAGCAGATTTAGCGGCAGAACAAGCGAAATATGAGCATTTGGCCGCATTATACAGCCAAAAAACGCCGGAGATAATATGAGCCAAAATCCTTGTCGGCATCCATCGAGATAATTAGATACCCTGACTTCTTAAAGAAGTCAGGTATCTGAGTATTCTATCCTACAAACTGCACAGCCTAACTAAAAGATCGATCGTCAAACGGCAATTCATCAAACAGCGAATCAATATCAGCCTCAGAATTCGCAACAGGGGAATTAGCGCGAGATGCCGGCGGCTTAACAGAATTCACCTCGGCTACTGGTAACTTGGCCGCCGGTTCCGATTTCGGTAACTTAACTACCGGCAACTCCCCACCATTTTCTCCATTTTTGCTCGTTTGATTCCACATCATCATCCCCAGCAAACCGTCAACTAAACCCCCACTGCTACCGTTGCCTGTTACCGCAACATCCGGCACAACTCGCACTTTGCGATCGCCTATAATTTGCATTAACTGCAAAGCCGTATAACCCGAACCTCCCAAAGCTACAACACCCGCGCGATAAGCTTCAGCTTGAGCATTTCCCTTCACCCGAATCGACTCAGCTTCGCCTTGAGCTTGTTTAACCTGAGAATTGGCTTTCAACTCAGAAATCTTCACCCCTTGTTCGGATTTCACCATCTCTTGCTGAATCTCAGCCAGCGCTGTTTCCCGCACCAATTGTTGCCGCTGAGTTTGTGCTAATTGCTGCACCTCATAAGTCTTGCACTGTTCCTCAGCAATTTTGCGATCTGTTTGAGTTTGCATCAACTCTGCTGGTGGCAAAATATCCCCGATTAAAGTATCAATTGCCTGCACGTCGTAGGTACGCAAAGCTGCTTTGATATACTCGGCGGCTTCCGCTTGCCTGCCGCTTCTTGCGGAGAGAAAATCTAATACAGAATAAGCTTGAGCCGAATTGCGGAAATAATTCCCAATTGTCGGCTGCAAAACGTGGTCTACTAAATTCTGCATCGAACCGACGCGAGAGATGACTTTTGGAGCATCCAAAGCGCCGACGTGAATAATCTGAGCTACTTCTAAATCAAAGGCAAAACCGTCTTGAGAACGCACGGTTAAAGATGAAAGTTTAGAATCATAACTGTGGCGTTCTGTTTTACCAGACCAATTCAATACTATATTAGTAGTCGGCACTAACTCTACTTTCAAAATGCGAGTGTTCAGCGGATGTTTCCCCGGATAAAGGGGAGTTACCCACACCCCTTTATTGCCGACATTTACTAAATTTCCGTGAGTGAAAGCAGCGCCGCTCACATCTTCTGAGGTTTTGCCGACATAGGAAATAACTGCGCCGACATAGCCGATCGGGATTTCGGTCATCGCCACTGGGTCAACCCCGACAAACCAAGGATTTAAATTCCAAGAACCCGAAAGCAAAACCTGTTCCTGCAAACCGCGCCGCCCGCCGGCGGTGATAAATTTTTGCGCGTTTTGGAAGTTGTCGTGATTCGGAATAATCGGGCCGGCTATTTCGCCATCTTGAATAGGAACGCCGTCAAAAGTTGTGACGATTCCTACTTTATCTGGGGCAATTTTGTACAGCTTTAATTGTTCGGGTGTCATCCCGTGTTTGGCAGCATTGGCCGCTGTAATTACTGTAAATAATGCTGTATTAATTCGATAGCTACCGCCAGTCAAGATGCCGAGTTGTCTACCTTTTTCGCCGCCTCCTTTGAGGAATTGGCGAGCATCTTGAAAGTTGTCACATTCTGTGATTTTGCCGAGGATGCGCTGCGGTGGAATTGACTTACCACCTGCGGCGATAATCAGGGCAATTTCACCTTGGGGAACTACAGTCAGAGACTCTTTGCGAACGTTGTACTGCAAAGGCCAATAACCCCAGTGCCAACCGGGGGGCAAAGTATCAGCTTGATATCCAGCTTCTCCGTTTAAGGCAATTAAGTCTCCGGGCGGTAAAGACTTGCCTCCGAAGCTAAACTTTTTACTGACAATGCCAACTTCGCGATCGCCAATTACTACCAATCCGCCAAAAAATAGCGGCAGCACCAGAATAATTATCATACCGCCGATCGCGATCGGGATAAATCCGCCCGGATCGAGCTGCATTGTCTGCACGGGAACAGTGGTACGCAACTGCCCTAGCTGCAAGCTAGAATTAGGTTTGGCGACTAACTGAGTCGAGGTTTGAGTTGCGGGGGGGATATTGCTAGCTGCTAATACTGGCGAGGGTTTCAAGCTGGTTGTTGTACTAAGAGCTAAAGACGCCGAAACAGCGGCTGCAAACTGTTTGAAAACGCGGACTTTGACTTGAGATTTGGACAAAAATGAATAAAGCATTTTTTTTAGTAGGGCTAATTTGTCCTAGGAGTTCCAGCTTAGCCTTACTAAAAAGTTTTTACATAAAACTTAAGGTCTTATTTATCATTATTTGCAGTCATAATAGTCATATTTCTCAGTAAAAAAATACCGATCGTTAAACTACAGGCTGACAATCCCCCGTTTTAAGGCGGAAATCGCGGCCTGCGTGCGATCGCTAACTCCCATTTTGCTCAAAATATTGTTGATGTGAAACTTGACGGTGCTTTCGCTGATGTGCAGAACTTCACTAATCTCGTTGTTGCTTTTACCAGCGACTATGAGGCGGAGGACTTCTAATTCGCGATCGCTCAATTCAGGCCCACTCAGGCGATCGGCTAACTTAACACCCACTGCCAGCGGAATGTACTTGTTACCCTCAAAAACAGTCCGAATTGCTGCTAAAAGCTCCTTTGGTTCCGTATCCTTAAGCAGATAGCCCTTAGCACCTGCTTGCAATCCGCGATAGATGTTTTCATCGCCGTCATAAGTCGTCAGCACGACAATCCGGGCGTTGGGAAACTCCGCACAAATCGCAGCAATGGCGGCGACTCCATCCATTTGGGGCATCCGCATATCCATAAGGGTGACATCGGGCTGATGTTGGCGAAACATTGTCACAGCTTCCTGCCCGTTGCTTGCTTGCGCCACAACTTTAACATCTGATTCATGATTCAGCAGCGCCACTAAACCTTGCCGCACAATATAATGATCGTCGGCAATTAAAACGCGAATAATATTTGATTGGTTAATCATGTTTACCCTGTTAATTTTATCAAAAAAAACTGAAAATATCACTACCAACTTACTATGTATGGTGCGAAATATGCACCTTACTTTACTGGCGATTAACTGAAACTATAACTTCTGTTCCGTTTCCGGGGCGACTGTTTACAGTTAGCTGCGCGTTAATGCGATCGGCACGTTCTCTCATTCCCAATAAACCAAAGCCATTCCTAAAACAGATACTTTCCGTATCAAATCCCTGTCCGTTGTCTTGCACCCGCAAAATAAACTTGGATGTTTCGTAAACCAACTCAATTTTGATCGCTGTAGCTTTGGCATATTTGAAAGTATTTGTTAATGCTTCCTGCCCGATCCGCAACAGATTATTTTCTACCTCTAATGGTAGGGAATATGCCGTGCCAACCACTTCAACAATAGTTTGCGTATCAGTATCTGATGACATTTGTTTGGCAATTTGGTTGAGAGCGCTATACAAGTCGCCATCTTCTAACAGTTGCGGGCGCAAAGATTCTACGGATCGCCGTGCTTCAGCAAGTCCAGAGCGAGCCAATTCGCAGACTGTTTTCATGTGTCCTTGTGCTTGTTCTGGATTCGCTGCTATTACCCGCTCAGCAGATCCCAAATGTATGATAATTCCTGCAAAAGTTTGCGCTAAAGTGTCGTGAATTTCCCGCGCCATGCGGTTGCGCTCTTCGAGAATATTTTGGTCTATGAGTTGTTTAGACATCCTTCTCAGACGCAATTGATTTTCCACGCGCACTAAAACTTCTTGTTGTTGAAAAGGTTTTGTAATGTAGTCTATTCCGCCCAGAGAAAATGCTTTTACCTTATCGAAAACTTCCTGCAAAGCGCTGATAAAAATTATTGGGATATTTTGAGTTCTCGGAGTAGATTTGAGCTGCTCGCAGACTTCGTAGCCATCCATGTGAGGCATCATAATATCCAGTAAAATTAAGTCTGGTAAGTTGGCATTGATAAAGTTAAGAGCTAATTTCCCACTGGGAGCTAGGTGAACTTTATACCCAGCCGTCGATAGTATCTCGCTTAAAAGTTTTAAATTCTCAGGACAATCATCAATAACTAAAATACTTTCTTCGCGGGTAAAACTGAGGTTTTTGTTCATGTCTCATCCCTTAATGCGTGTATTAAATTTAGCAACTGTTCGTACTGAAAATTTTTAATGCAAGCTGCGCTCGCCCTAGCTAAGGGCTGATTGATTTCGCGAATTTGACTGATGACTGTTTGCATCTGTTCTAAATCGAGATTGCTAATGGCTTGCTGGAGATTGGCTACTAACTCAGGAGGCAATTCAGAAAAAGCGGTTTTTGTCAATACATTTACTTCATTTTCTGTGAAAGTGGGGGCAGCATTTAGCTCTTCAAAAACGAATTGTACTCCGATATGTTTGTGCAGAACATCAAATATGTGTGCTTCTCTAAATGGTTTGCGAATAAAATCATCGCACCCGGTAGAAAGAACAACGGCTTTCTCTTCCTCAAAACTACTTGCTGTTATGGCAATAATTGCTGTCTGGGGTAGGCACGGGGGCACTACCCCTACAAAATCCTCGTTTTCCGTAGGGGCAATCCCCCTGTGGTTGCCCTCTTTAATTTGTTTGGTGGCTTCATACCCATCCATCACTGGCATTCGCATATCCATAAAGATTAAGTGCGGTGAATATTGCTCCCACTTTTCGATTGCTTCGATCCCATTGTTGGCTTCGTAAACTTCAAAACCGATCGCAGAAAGCAGTTTAACTAGCAGTTGGCGGTTGTCAAAAGCGTCGTCTGCAACGAGAATTCGATAGTGGGGTTGATTGGGTGCGATCGCCATAACTCGTCTAGTTGGCTGTTCCCGTTGGCGATCGGCACTTTCAACTGCATTAACTTTAATGTCAAATTTGAAAATAGTACCGCCTCCCGCACGAGAGTTAACAGTCATTTCACCGCCCA
>Ga0164305_10000086_pt1 | contig 27135 bp, 28 predicted proteins | sample Whisoiple_237_MG_FD_110215 | JGI IMG/M metagenome (GOLD analysis project Ga0164305, IMG submission 110215) | Soil microbial communities amended with pyrogenic organic matter from upstate New York, USA - Whitman soil sample_237_MG | ecosystem: Environmental > Terrestrial > Soil > Agricultural...
CACAAGTCCGGCGTCGCCATGCGCTTCCCGCGCGTCAACCGGATCCGCTGGGACAAGCCTGCGCGGGAAGCGAACACCATCGCCGACGTCATGGACCTGCTGGACGCCATCGAGGGCGGCGGCGGGCGGATTGCTCAGCCTCTGGCGGGCTGACTCCGGCTTCGCCACGACGGATCGCGGTCGTCGGTCAGGCCGCACAGCTGCAGGAAGCCGATCACCGGGATCGCCCGTGCGGGTTCGGCCTTGGCCAGAAACAGCTGGGGCGGCGCCTCGGCCCGGGCCATCAGCGGCAGCACGACCCACGATCGGGGGAAGGGCCGCACGTCGATATGGGGATCGGCCTTCAGATGCGGGCAATACCGCAGCGAGCGGCTCGAACAGGCCAGATGCAGCGGGGCGATGGCGCCGGCGTCGATCAGCACCCGGTCATCCTCGATATCGGCCGGCAGGGCGCCGCCGCGTCCTGAGGCGCGCAACGAACCCGCCGCGAACGGATGCGCCACCTGCGTATAGCGATCCTCGGCCGTCGTCGGCTTGCCGCACATCGGGCACAGCATATCTCGCACGGTGAGGCGCTGCCTCACCGCATGATTCTGGGAATACAGCGGCTTGCCGTAACCGGCGTTGTCCGCCTGTACGATCGCCAGCGCGCCGTTCACCGAAGGGCAGGGCCGTACGCCCAGCACCGGCTCACCGGTCCAGCTGGTGACCCAGGGCACGTCGACGCCGACCTTCAGGGCCGAGAGTTTGGCGGTGTCATTCATGCGACTGGTGTAGGACGGCGGAGAAGCACCGGGAAACCTCAAATACGGCTGCGGGGTTCCAAATCGGGGCCGAGGCGTTAGACCCGGCTCATGTTGTCCCTCGTTACTCCCCTGAACGAAGCGGTCGCCGCGGGCCAGAAGGCGTCCGCCATCGACGCCGTCATGCTCGCCCGGCTGACTGAGATGGCCGGCGATCTGGCGATCAATCTGACCGTGGCGGTCATCATCCTGATCGTCACCGTCTTCGCCTCGCGCTGGGCGTGCGGCCTGACGCGGCGGGCCCTGTCGCGGGTGCGGGGCTTCCGCCACGACCCGACGGTGCTCAGCTTCGCCGTGCAGGTGGTGCGGGTGCTGGTCTACATCATCGGCCTGATCGCGGTGCTGCAGCGGCTGGGCGTGCAGACGACCTCGATCATAGCGGTGCTGGGCGCGGCGTCGCTGGCCGTCGGACTGGCCCTGCAGGGGACGCTGTCCAACGTCGCGGCCGGCGTGATGCTGCTGATCCTGCGGCCGTACCGCGTCGGCGATCTGATCGACGTCGGCGGCCGGGTGGGCAAGGTCCAGCGGCTGGACCTGTTCCTGACCCAGATGTCGGACGCCAACAACGTCAAGATCGTCGTCCCCAACGCCAAGGTGTTCGGCGACACCATACTGAACCTGTCAGGGCAAAAGACCCGGCGGATGGAATTGAAATTCGGCGTGGGCTACGGCGCCAAACTGAACACTGCGCGCGAGGCCTTGATCGGCGCGGCGGCGGCCCACGAGAAGGTGCTGCCCGACCCCGCGCCCTGGGCCGGGGTCACGCTGTTGAAGGACAGTTCGGTCGAGATGACCCTGCAGGCCTGGACGAAATCGGACGACTACTGGCAGGCCAAGGCCGACGTGCTTCAGGCCGCCAAGGAGGCGCTGGACGCCGCCGGGATCGAAATCCCGTTTCCCCATCAGGTCGCCGTACCGTATGGCGAAGACCGGCCGTCCGCAGCGCCCCCGGCGCCGAAGAACGGCCGGAAGACCAAGGCGGGCAAGGCCAGCGATCCGTCGCCGGGCGACGCCCATCAGGACAGCGGCGGCGAGGGCTGAGACGTGCGTTACGATTTCGGATCCGACAATACGGCGGGCATGGCTCCCGCGGCGATGCACGCGCTGGTCGAGGCCAACGACGGCTTCGCCCGGGCCTATGGCTCGGACGACGTCACGGCGCGGGCCGCGGACCTGATCCGGCGCCGGCTGGACGCGGATGCAGACATCCGCTTCGTCTTCTCGGGCACGGCCGCCAACGCCATCGCCCTGTCGATGCTGGCCTGGCCGCATGAGGCGGTGCTGGCCCATCACGCGGCGCACGTCTGCACGGACGAGACCGGGGCGCCCGGTTTCTTCGGCTCGGGCGTGGGCCTGATCGGCCTGCCGGGCTTCTCGGGCAAGATCGAGCCGGTCGGCCTGAACGCCGCGCTGGAGGAGCCCGAGGTCGGGCACCGACAGCCGCCGGCCGCGCTCAGCCTGACCCAGTCGACCGAATACGGCACGGTCTACACCGAGGAAGAGCTGCGCCACCTGATCGAGCCGGTGAAGCTGAAGGGCTGCGGCGTCCACATGGACGGCGCACGGCTGGCCAATGCGGCGGCCGCTGGCTTCGACCTGACGCAGATCGCGCGGCTGGGCGTGGACGTGCTGGTGTTCGGCGGGGCCAAGGCGGGCGCCAACTGCGCCGAGGCCATCGTCATGTTCGACAAGAGCCTGTCGCGGCGCATCGACAACCGGCTGAAGCAGGCCGGGCAGACGGCGTCAAAGGCCCGCTTCCTCGCCGCGCCCTTCCTGGGCCTGCTGGAAACCAATGCTTGGGAAGACGGCGCGGCCCACGCCAATCTGATGGCCCAGCGCCTGGCCGAGGGCATCGCCGCGCGCTCGCCCTTCATCCTCGCGCATCCGGTCGAGGCCAACGCCGTCTTCGTGCGCATGCCGCCGGCGGCTCACCAGCGGCTGAACGACATGGGCTGGGCGTGCTACCGCTTCGACGACGGCTCGGTGCGGTTCGTCTGCTCCTGGGCCACGCAGGAAGCGGCTGTGGACGAGGTCATCGAGGCCATTTCCACGCTTTAGGCGCCCGAAGCGTCCTTGAAGCTTCACAGAACGTACCTAGGTTGGAACAAACCGGGATCGTCGGCCGTTCGAAGCCCGAGCGCCGGTCCGGCGTAAACTGCCAGGGGCGGACCAGATGAACGCGCCATCGCGTATCCCGGACGGCATCGCAGCGGACCTGACCCGCTATCGCGAGGTCCGCGCGGCCATGCCCGCGCTGGCCGCCGGCCTGAGCGCTGAAGATCTGTCGGCCCAGTCGATGCCGGATTGCAGCCCCGGCAAATGGCATCTGGCTCACACCAGCTGGTTCTTCGAGGCCATGATCCTGGGCGATGAGCCCGGCTATCAGCCGGTCGATCCGCGTTTCCAGACCCTGTTTAACAGCTATTACGAGGCCCTCGGTCAGCGCGTGGAGCGGTGCGATCGCGGCCTGATCACCCGGCCGTCGCTCGAGGACGTGCTGGCCTATCGCCGGGAGATCGACCGGCGGATGACAGCATGGCTGGGGCAGGGGGATACAGACCCCCGCCGGCGCTATCTGTTCACCCTCGGCCTGCATCACGACCAGCAACATCAGGAGCTGTTCCTGATGGATATGCTGAACCTGATGTCGCGCTCGCCGCTAGAGCCGGCGGCCTATGGGCAGACGCCCCGGGCGGGTGAGATCGAGCCGCCGCGCGGCGGCTGGTCCGGGTTCGACGGCGGACTGGTCGAGGTCGGCCATGGCGGCGCGAGCTTCGCCTTCGACAATGAGGGACCGGCCCATCGCGTGTGGCTGGAGCCCTATGCGCTGGCCAATGATCTGGTGACCAACGGCGACTGGATCGCCTTCATCGAGGATGGCGGCTACGCCCGGCCCGAGCTTTGGTTGTCTGACGGTTGGGCTGTGGTGAAGGCGGAACATTGGACCGCGCCGCTGTACTGGCGCGCCGACGGCCCTCGCTGGACCCGCATGAGCCTGACCGGCCGCGTCGAGGTCGATCCTGCCGAACCGGTGATCCACGTCAGCTTCTACGAGGCCGACGCCTATGCCCGCTGGGCCGGCAAGCGGCTGCCGACCGAGGTCGAGTGGGAGCATGGGGTTCGATGTCGCCCGGACGCCTTCTCCAACAGTTTTGGAGAAGTCTGGCAGTGGACCGCCAGCGCCTACGCCCCCTACGCCGGCTTCAAGCCGACCGAGGGCACGGCCTCAGAGTACAACGGGAAGTTCATGGCCAACCAGATGGTGCTGCGGGGCTCGTCCTTCGCGACTGCATCCGGCCACGCCCGGACTACGTATCGAAACTTCTTCTATCCGCATCAAAGGTGGGCGTTCATGGGACTGAGACTGGCCGAGGACGCTTCGGCGCCGCTGACGCGTGACGCCGAGCCCGGCGAGACCGCCCGCTTCCGCCGGGATCTGATCGCCGGGCTGTCCAGGTCGCCCAAGGTCGCCTCGCCCAAGTGGTTCTATGACGCCGAAGGCTCGCGCCTGTTCGAGGAGATCACCCGGCTGGGCGAATACTATCCGACCCGCCAGGAGGCCGCCCTGCTGCGGCGCGTGGCGCCGGAATGGGCGGGCCGGTTCGGCCCCGACGCGGCCCTGATCGAATTCGGATCGGGCGCCAGCGAGAAGACCCGCATCGTGCTGGACGCCGCGCCGGACCTGGCCGCCTATGTCCCCATAGACATCAGCGCCGATGCGCTGGATGCGGCGGCCCACCGGATCGCCGACGCCTATCCCGCGTTGAAGGTCGCGCCGCTGGTCGGCGACTTCCTGCATCTGGGCGCCCTGCCGGCCGGGATCGGGCACGGGCGGCGGGTCGGCTTCTTCCCCGGCTCGACGATCGGCAATCTTGAGCCGGACGAGGCTGTGGCCTTCCTGAAGGCCGCGCGGTCGCTGCTGGGCGACGATGCGCTGTTCATTCTGGGCGTGGATCTGGTCAAGGAACCCGAAGTCCTGATCGCGGCCTATGATGATGCGGCGGGCGTGACGGCCGCGTTCAACAGGAACCTGCTGGTCCGGGCCAATCGCGAACTGGGGGCGGACTTCGACGTCGACGCCTTCGCGCATCGCGCTGTGTGGAATCCCGAAGAAGCGCGTATGGAAATGCACCTTGAGGCGACCCGCGACATGGCGGTCAGGCTCGGCGACGCAACGATCTCCTTCGCACGCGGAGAGACCATCCATACCGAGAACTCGCGGAAATTCACCGAAGAGGCCGTTCGTAAGCTGGCCCAAGCCGCGGGCTGGTCGGTCAGCGCCTTTGAAACCGGGCCCGCCCCCGCCGTGGCCCTGGCCCTGCTGGAAGCCTGATACGAAAACGGGCGGCGCCCCTGCGGACCCCGCCCGTTTATATTGCTGAAACCGATCGCTATTCTGCGGTGGTACCGGGCTCTCGAACGCGAGCTCCGTGGGAGGCTTCGCCGCCCTTTCGGCCGGCCTGGGCCGCGAGACTGCGGTCCTGGGAGAAGCTGCGCTTCTCGCTGGGTACGCTGGCCCCGCCCTTGCGGGCGATCTCACGCTGGCGTTCCGGGTCCATCGAGGCGAAGCCCCGTTTGGAGACGCCGGAGGCGCGGGTGGGCTGACCTTGAGCCATCGGGGGGTTCCTTTCGTGGCGACGGTGGCGGTTGCTGAATGAACCCTTCCACCCCCGTCCGGTTCCGGGTGTCCGCTCACACAATTGCGAACGAATCACAGAGTTTGCGTCATCAGCCGCCGTACGGACGGGCGTCGCCGGGCTCTCCGCCGGGGATATCCTGCTGCGGCATTTCCTCAGGCGCGCCGCCCGGTTCCAGGTCCGGTCCAGGCGTGTCGGGGGGCATGATCTCAGGCTGGCCGCCGGGGCTGTCAGGTTCGACATAGGTCATGGCGATCTCCTCTTCTGCAGAGGAAACGCGGCGGCGCTGGCCGCCGTTCAATCACGTTTCAGGTGCGCGACGTTTTGCCCGGAACCGGGTCGCCCGGCGTTGGTTTGACGGGCTTGTTCCCCCGGATCCGCAGGAGCCCTTCATGACCGAGACCTACACCGGCCCGACCAATGTCGAGGATATCGACGACGATACGGATGCTTCCGCCGCGCTCGACCGTCGCGCCGATGAGATCCTGGCGGCTGCGGAAGAGCGGACCTACGGCGCGCGCCCGCTTAGGCAGGCGATCCGTGAGGACGCCGTGCAGGTCCGCGACTGGGGCCAGACACGAACCGAACGTCTGCGCGAAGCCGTCGAGGCGGAGCCCGTCAAGGCGACGCTGTACGCCCTCGGCATCGGCGTGGTTATCGGCCTGCTGGCCGCGCGCTAGGAAGGACCCGACGCCGGGCGCGCGATCGGCGCCCGGCGCATCGCCTCGTCCGAGACGAACGGATTGCTGCGGCGCTCGGCCCCGAAGGTGGAGGTCGGGCCGTGTCCGGGCAGGAAGGCGACGTCGTCGCCGAGCGGCCAGAGCTTCGTCGTGATGGCGTTCAGCAGGCTGGCGTGGTCGCTGCGCGGGAAGTCCGTGCGGCCGATCGATCCCTGGAACAGCACATCCCCGACCTGGGCGAAACGGGCCTCCCGGTTGAAGAAGATCACATGGCCCGGCGTATGCCCCGGGCAGTGGTAGACCTCCCAGCTCGTCTCGCCCAACGTCAGCACATCGCCATCGGCGAGCCAGCGGGTCGGAGTAAAGCTGCGCGCGCCCTGCAGGCCGTACAGCTCCGCCTGCGCCGGAATGCCGTCGATCCAGAACTGGTCGTCGGAGTGCGGGCCGATAATGTCGAGCCCGGTCTTCTCTTGCATCTCCGCCGCGCCGCCGGCGTGATCGAGGTGGCCGTGGGTGATCCAGATGGCGTCCAGCGTCAGGCCCTGCTTCGCCACCGCGGCCAGCAGGGCGTCCACCGAGGCCCCGGGATCAATGATCGCGGCCTTCATCGTCTTGCGGCACCAGACGAGGGTGCAGTTCTGCTGCAGGGGCGTGACCGGGAAGACGGCGACGCCGATCGGGGGAGGGGAGGAGCTCATGGCGTCCAGATAGCGCGCCCGGGTCGCCACCGAAACCGTCCCTTGTCCCGCGTCTCACGTTGACCTTTGGGACCGTCATCGACATAAGGGCGGGCTTCAAAGGCGCCGCCTCCAAAGGGCGGCCCTTGTTGCTTTACCCACACCGCGCAGCGCCTGCCTGAAAGGCGCCGCCACAGAGCGTCAGAATCCCGGCCATGCAAGTTGTCGAAAAGTCCAACGAAGGTCTCAGCCGCGTCATCGCGGTGACCATTCCCGCCGCCGAGCTGAACCAGAAGCTGGACGCCAAGCTGAAGGAAGTCGCGCCGCAGATGAAGCTGAAGGGCTTCCGTCCCGGCAAGGTCCCGATGTCGCACGTCAAGAAGACCTTCGGCCGCGACATGATGGGCGAAATCATCAACGACACGCTGAACGCCTCCAGCCAGAAGGCCCTGGACGACGCCAAGGTGCGTCCCGCCGCCCCGGCCGAGATGAAGCTGACCTCGGATATCGAGAAGGTCATGGCCGGTCAGGAAGACCTGGCCTACGAAATGGCCCTGGAAGTCATGCCCGACTTCACCCCGACCGACATCAAGAAGCTGAAGCTGGAACGCCCGACCTATGAAGCGTCGGACGCCGATCTGGACGAGGCCCTGACCGAACTGGCCGGCCAGGCCAAGTCGTACGTCGAAAAGACCGGCAAGACCGTCAAGGCCGCCGACGGCGACGAGGTCACCATCGACTTCCTGGGCAAGCTGGACGGCGAACCCTTCGAGGGCGGCGCCGCCGAGGACACCCAGCTGGTGATCGGCTCCAACCGCTTCATCCCTGGCTTCGAAGAGCAGCTGAAGGGCGCCAAGGTCGGTGAAGAGAAGGTCCTGAACGTGACCTTCCCGGCCGACTACCAGGCCGCTCATCTGGCCGGCAAGGCCGTGACCTTCGACGTCAAGGTCAAGGCCATCAAGGCCGAGGCCCCCGCCGTGGTCGACGAGGACTTCGCCAAGCGCATCGGCATCGAGTCGCTGGACAAGCTGAAGGAACTGCTGCGCACCAACCTGAACCAGCAGTACGTCAGCGCCGCCCGCTTCAAGCTGAAGCGCTCGCTGCTGGACGCCCTGGACAAGGCCCACGACTTCGCCCTGCCGCCCAAGATGGTTGAGGCCGAGTTCGACGGCATCTGGCAGCAGGTCCAGGCTGACAAGGAAGCCGGCCGTCTGCCGGACGAGGACGTCAAGAAGACCGAGAAGAAGCTGAAGGAAGAGTACCGCAAGATCGCCGAGCGCCGCGTGCGCCTGGGTCTGGTGCTGGCCGAGATCGGCCGCGCCAACAACGTCCAGGTCAGCGATCAGGAGCTGAACAACGCCATCATGAACGAGGCCCGCAACTATCCGGGTCAGGAGCGTCAGGTGCTGGACTTCTACCGCCAGAACCCCAACGCCGCCGCCCAGAGGCGCGCCCCGATCTATGAGGAAAAGGTCTGCGACCTGATCTTCGACACGGCCAAGGTGACCGACACGCCGATCACCAAGGAAGAGCTGCTCAAGGAAGACGACGACATCTGATCGTTCGTTCGACCTGACGATTCCCGGGCCGTCGCTGCATCGCAGCGGCGGCCCGTTTCGTTTGCGGGGCGATGTGGCGCGTCGGGGTTGCGGAAATCGGCAGCTCGGCCGTTCAGACCGCGCTTCCCGATGACGAAGACTATTGGGTTTGACCCGATTGACCGTGCACAGGCCCGGCATCAGGGTGCGAGTCGCCATCGGGCGAGCTGGATGATCGGGAGTTGCGTGATGTTTGACTGGATGACGGCGGCGGCGGTCTCGCTGACCCTGATGCAATCCCAGACCCCGCCCGCCCCGCAACCGGCCCAGACGCCTGCGGCTCAGTCGCCCACGGCCCTTGAAGACGTCGTCGTCGAGGGACGTCGCCTGCGGGCGGTGGTGCAGAATTTCGTGGGCGAGATTTCCGCCCCCGCCGGAAACCGCGGACCCGCCCGCTGGAACGGCCCGGTGTGCATCGGCGTCGTCAATCTGCGGACCGATGTCGCCCAGTATATCGTCGACCGGACCTCGGACGTCGCGCGCGGCCTGGGCCTGAACGCAGGCGAACCGGGCTGCAGCCCCAATGTGCTGATCGTCGCGGCGGCGGACGGACGCGGCACGGCGAACGCCATCGTGGACGCCCGTCGTCGGGCCTTCCAGCCCGGCGGCTCCGGCATGGCGCGATCGGCCGCCGCGCTTGATCGGTTCCGGACCTCCGATGCGCCGATCCGCTGGTGGCATGTCAGCGTGCCCGTCGATTCCGACACCGGCGAATGGGCCACCCGGCTGCCGGGAGAACCCGCGCCCGTGATCAACGTCTCGCGGGCCTCCCGCCTTCGCACCGACATCCGCGACGACCTGCTGAAGGCGATCATCGTGGTGGACATGGACCAGGTGACGGGGCTCAACTTCACCCAGCTTGCGGACTACCTCGCGCTCGTGTCCCTGTCGCAGGTCGATCCCGAGGCGGACGTCGGGGCCTTCGACACCGTCCTGAACGTGTTCACGGACCCGGCGACGCCGGGCCTGACGTCATGGGACATGGACTATCTGCACGCCCTCTACAGCGCCGAGCAGAACACTATCGGCGCGAATGCGCGGGGCGCGGAGATCGTCGATCTGATGCTGAACGGCCCGCGAACGGCCGAGCCCGCCCCCGATCAGCGCTGAGGCCTCGCCGCCGCGCCTTGCATAGCTGCCCCGGCAACGCGATATGCTGGACCTGTCGTCGGCGTCCGGTGAGTCGCCACGCCCCAGCATCCCGAGAAGGCACGAATGCGCGATCCGATCGAAATGATAAACATGAACCTCGTCCCCATGGTGGTGGAGCAGTCCAGCCGGGGCGAGCGGGCCTTCGACATCTTCTCGCGCCTGCTGCGCGAGCGGATCATCTTCCTGACCGGGCCTTTCGAGGACTCGATGGCGTCCCTGATCTGCGCCCAGCTGCTGTTCCTTGAATCGGAGAACCCGAAGAAGGAAATCAGCATGTACATCAACAGCCCCGGCGGTCAGGTGACCTCGGCGCTCGCGATCTACGACACCATGCAATACATCCGCTCGCCGGTTTCGACCGTCTGCATGGGCATGGCGGCCTCGGCCGGTTCGCTGATCCTCGCCGCCGGCGCCGCCGGTCAGCGCGTGGCCCTGCCGAACGCCCGCATCATGGTGCACCAGCCCTCGGGCGGCTTCCGCGGCCAGGCCTCGGATGTCGAGCGCCACGCCGAGGACATCCGCTACACCAAGCGCCGCCTGAACGAGATCTACGTCCATCACACCGGCCGGACCTATGAGGAAGTCGAAAAGACCCTCGACCGCGACCACTTCATGAGCGCCGAGGAAGCCAAGGCCTGGGGCATCGTCGACCACGTCTACGACCGCCGCGAACAGGCCGAGGGCGACGGCGTCAAAACCGTCTGACCGAACGCCGCAGAGAATGAGAAGAGGGCGCACCATGATCGGCGCGCCCTTTTTCTTTTGTGCTATCAGGCCGCCATGGAAATCACGCGTGAAACCAGCGGGACCGTCGAGGTCGACGGCGAAATCTATGAATGGGCGATCCGCCGCCAGCCCCGGCCGCTGGCCGGCGGCAAGTGGGACGGCATGGCCGTGAGCCTGCGCCTGAAGGATTTCCAGCGCGAGGCTGTGATCCAATTCCCCATGCCGATGCGTCCGAACGGCCGGCCCGACATGGAGACGCAGCGGATCAATCTCGAGGCCATCCGCACTGCGGTGACGTCCTGCATCGAGGCGGGCTGGAACCCCACCTCGCGCGGCAAGGCTGTGGTGTTCGACGTGGACGCCGACGGCCGCTGACCCTTAGCCGCCCTTGAACCGCCGGAAACCGGCCTCGTCCGCGATGGCCAGCATCTCCGCGTCGCCCGAGGTGTCGCCATAGGCGGCGGCCAGCTTAATGTCCTCGCCGAAGGCCGCGTGCAGCCGCCGCACCTTCTCCTCGCCCCGACAGTTGGGACCGGCGAAGGCGCCGGTGACGCGATCGTCGCCGTCGAACACCAGTTGCGTCCCCAGCAGGGCGTCGGCCTGCAGTCTCCGGGCGAACGGCGCGACGGTGGTTTCCGGCGACGCCGTCACGATGACGCGAAATGCGCCTCTTGCGCCCCAGTCCTTCCAGCAGGCAAGGGCGTCATAGCGAATGAACCCCGGCCAGACCTGGCCGGCGAATGCCTCGGCGTCTGCTTCAAGCTGCGTCCGGGGCACGCCCTTGAGGAATTCCCGCACCGACGCCGCCTTCAGCCGCCCGCGGTCGCGGTCTCCGGCGTAAATCGCCAGATCGGGCGCCATCCGCGCGAGCCCCAGAAACCAGCCGCCCTGGCCGGCTCGCCAGCGCAGGAATTGGGTGAAACTGTCGCGAATTGTCAGCGTTCCGTCGAAATCAAAGGCCACGATGGCCTGATCCTTGCGAGGCGACTGGCGAACCATAGTGTGACTTCCCATGTCAGACATTCGCCGCGATCTCCCTCAACAGTGAAGCGTCCGTTTCGGACTCCGGCCACGCTTGGTCGGGGTTGTGGCGGGCGTCCGTATAGGTGATTGTCAATTTTTGAAGACCTTTGCGCCCATTGTTCGGGAATCAACGCGAAGGAAGCGCGTTAGCCCCATATCGGGGTGAAGCGCGAGAGTGAGAAGGCTCGATGACCAAAGCCGCCGGCACAGACGCCAAAAGCACGCTCTACTGCTCTTTCTGCGGGAAGAGTCAGCACGAGGTGCGCAAGCTCATCGCCGGACCGACCGTGTTCATCTGCGATGAATGCGTCGAGCTGTGCATGGATATCATCCGTGAAGAGCACAAAATCTCGTTCTCCAAGGCCAAGGACGGCGTTCCTTCGCCCAAGGAGATTCGCGAGGTTCTTGACGACTATGTGATCGGGCAGAGCCACGCCAAGAAGGTGCTGAGCGTCGCCGTTCACAACCACTACAAGCGCCTGAACCACGCGACGAAGAACAACGACGTCGAACTGGCCAAGTCGAACATCATGCTGATCGGGCCGACCGGCTCGGGCAAGACGCTGCTGGCGCAGACGCTGGCGCGCATCATCGACGTGCCCTTCACCATGGCCGACGCCACGACGCTGACCGAAGCCGGTTATGTTGGCGAGGACGTCGAGAACATCATCCTGAAACTGCTGCAGTCGTCCGACTACAACGTCGAACGGGCCCAGCGCGGCATCGTCTACATCGACGAGATCGACAAGATTTCGCGCAAGTCCGACAACCCCTCGATCACCCGCGACGTCTCGGGCGAGGGCGTTCAGCAGGCCCTGCTGAAGATCATGGAAGGCACCGTCGCCTCCGTGCCTCCGCAGGGCGGCCGCAAGCACCCGCAGCAGGAGTTCCTGCAGGTCGACACCGCCAATATCCTGTTCATCGTCGGCGGCGCCTTCGCCGGCCTCGAGAAGGTGATCGCGGCGCGCGGCGACGGGGCCTCGATCGGCTTCGGCGCCAAGGTCAAGGAAATCGACGAACGCCGCACGGGCGACATCCTCAAGGGCGTCGAGCCGGACGATCTGATGCGCTTCGGCCTGATCCCCGAGTTCATAGGCCGTCTGCCCGTTCTGGCGACGCTGGAGGACCTGGACGAGGAAGCGCTGGTCACCATCCTGACCGAACCCAAGAACGCCCTGGTCAAACAGTACAAGCGCCTGTTCGAGATGGAGAATGTCGATCTGACGTTCACCGACGACGCCCTGACGGCGGTGGCCAAGAAGGCCATCACCCGCAAGACCGGCGCCCGCGGCCTGCGTTCCATTCTGGAAGGCATCCTGCTGGAGACGATGTTCGAACTGCCCACCTTCGAGGGCGTCGAGGAAGTCGTCGTCAACGCCGAGGTCATCGAGGGCAAGGCCCAGCCGCTGCTGATCTACTCCGAGACCAAAACCAAGAAGGCCGCGCCCGACAGCGCCGCCTGATCTCCGGATCAGAATGAAATGAGGGCGGGTCCAGCGATGGACCCGCCCTTTTTCATTGCCGGAACGGTCGCCCTACTGCGGCGGGCGCGGGTGCAGGTTGGTTTCCTCGGCCTTCTCCTTGGCCGCGTCGCGGACGGCCGGGCTGGGGCCGGTCATCGCGCCCTCATTGGCCGGAGCCGCGCCCATCGTGTCCGCCGAGGCGTCGCTGGCCGCCGCGGCCGAGCCTGACGTGGAGCGGGCTCCTGAGGTCGAGCGGGCGCCGGAGGTCGACGCTGTCGACGCGCCGGTCGCGGCGTCGCCTGTCGCATCGGTCGGGGTGGCCTCGATCGCCGCGTCGGTCGCAGCAGGCGTTTCTTCGGCCGGCTTCTGACAGGCGGCAAGGGCCAAAGCGCCGGCGGCGCAGATGATCAGTGTTCGCATGATGGGTTCCTCCCGGATTGCCTCATCCCAACGGCCAAGCTGGGGGACGGTTGCGCGGTTCCCCGGCTGATGCCGCAGCGCCACAGGCCCGAAATGGCGAGTTTTCTGAAGACCTGCGCGTCAACTGCATGATTTCCACGGCATCTTTCGCCGCACGCAGCGCATCCATGCAGCTTGACCGCTTGTGGATGGAAACAGGACGCCCGCACCGGCAACGCTTGAACACGGCGCGTGCGGAACCACATACTCAATCGAAGGCCGCCGGTTGGCGGGCCGAGTCGAAAACCGCGGGGCACAGGCGCTTCCAAAGACGACGCGGCGGGTCCGAGATCAACGAGGACCCCGTAGAAAGTACGCATCCATGTCCGAGACAAAAACCCTGCCCGTCCTGCCGCTGAGAGACATCGTCGTCTTTCCGCATATGGTCGTGCCGCTGTTCGTGGGACGCGAGAAGTCGGTCAAGGCGCTCGACGAGATCATGAAGGGCGAAAAGCAGATCCTGCTGGCCACCCAGAAGAACAGCGTCGACGATGACCCCTCCGCCGACGCCATCTATCCGATCGGCGTTCTGGCCACCGTCCTGCAACTGCTCAAACTGCCCGACGGCACCGTCAAGGTACTGGTCGAGGGCAAGAGCCGCGCCCGCCTGACCAAGTTCACGGACCGCACCGAGTATTTCGAGGCCGAGGCCGTCGAGATCGCCGACGATCCGGGCGAGCCCGCCCAGTCGGAAGCCCTGCTGCGCGCCGTGATCGAGCAGTTCGAAAACTATGTGAAGCTGAACAAGAAGGTCCCGCCCGAGGCCCTCAGCTCCATCCCCCAGATCACCGACCCGTCCAAGCTGGCGGACAGCGTCGCCGCCCATCTGTCGGTGAAGATCGCCGACAAGCAGGGTCTGCTGGAAACCATCGCCGTGCCGACGCGGCTGGAGAAGGTCTACGGCCTGATGGAAGGCGAGATTTCCGTCCTTCAGGTAGAGAAGAAGATCCGCTCGCGCGTGAAGCGCCAGATGGAGAAGACCCAGCGCGAATATTATCTGAACGAGCAGATGAAGGCGATCCAGCGCGAGCTGGGCGAGACCGACGATGCTCGCGACGAGATCATGGAGCTGGAGAAGCGCATCCGTAAGACGCGCCTGTCCAAGGAAGCCCGCACCAAGGCCGAGGCCGAGGTCAAGAAGCTGCGCAACATGTCGCCGATGTCGGCGGAATCGACGGTGGTGCGGAACTACCTCGACTGGCTGCTGTCGATCCCGTGGGGCAAGGCCAAGTCCAAGCCCATCGACCTGGACAAGGCCGAGGCCATCCTCGAGGAGGACCACTACGGCCTCGAGAAGGTCAAGGAACGGATCATCGAATATCTGGCGGTGCAGTCGCGCACCAACAGCCTGAAGGGTCCGATCCTGTGCCTCGTCGGCCCTCCGGGCGTCGGCAAGACCTCGCTGGCCAAGTCGATCGCCAAGGCCACCGGCCGGGAATACATCCGCATGTCGCTGGGCGGCGTGCGCGACGAGGCCGAGATCCGGGGCCACCGTCGGACCTACATCGGCTCCATGCCGGGCAAGATCATCCAGTCGATGAAGAAGGTGAAGACCACCAACGCCTTCATCCTGCTGGACGAGATCGACAAGCTCGGCGCTGACTGGCGCGGGGACCCGTCCTCGGCCCTGCTGGAGGTGCTGGATCCGGCGCAGAACAATGCGTTCGGCGACCACTACCTCGAGGTCGACTACGACCTGTCCAACGTCATGTTCGTGACCACGGCCAACAGCCTGAACATGCCCCAGCCCCTGATGGACCGGATGGAAATCATCCGGGTCAGCGGCTACACCGAGGACGAGAAGGTCGAGATCGCCAAACGGCACGTCCTGCCCAAGGTGACGGAAGAAAACGGGCTCAAGCCGGCCGAATTCATCGTGCCGGACGAGCAGATCCGCAATCTGATCCGCTACTACACCCGCGAGGCCGGCGTGCGGTCGCTGGAACGCGCCCTGGGCGGTCTGGCGCGCAAGTCGGTGCGCGAGATGTCGAAGAACAAGACCCTCTCGGTCACCATCGACGAGGCCAAGCTGGCCGAGTTCGCCGGCGTTCGTAAGTTCCGCTACGGCGAAACGGACGAAGAGGATCAGGTCGGCATCGTGACGGGCCTGGCCTGGACCGAGTTCGGCGGCGAGATCCTGACCATCGAGGCGATCAAGATGCCGGGCCGCGGCCGCATGACCGTGACCGGCAACCTGAAAGAGGTGATGAAGGAGTCCATCTCCGCCGCCGCCTCCTACGTCCGGGCCCGTTCGCTCAGCATCGGCGTCAAGCCGCCTGCGTTCGAGAAGACCGACATCCACGTGCACGTGCCGGACGGCGCGACGCCCAAGGACGGTCCCTCGGCGGGCGTGGCCATGACCGTGGCCATGGTCTCGGTCCTGACCGGCATTCCGATCCGCAAGGACATCGCCATGACAGGCGAGATCACCCTGCGCGGCCGGGTCACCGCCATCGGCGGCCTGAAGGAGAAGCTGCTCGCGGCCCTCCGCTCGGGCATCAAGACGGTGCTGATCCCCGAGGAGAACGAGAAGGACCTCGCCGACGTGCCCGACAACGTGAAGTCGGCGCTGGAGATCGTGCCGATCAAGACGGCGGACGAGGCCCTGAAATGGGCCCTGACCGGCACCCTGACCCCCGTGGAATGGGACGAGGCTTCGGAGCCCCTGCCGGCCGCTACGCCGATCCAGGACGCCGGCACGGTGCCTGCGACACACTGATGGTCTGACGCAGACAATAAGAACCCCGCCCGGAGCGATCCGGGCGGGGTTTTTGTTTTCCCTCTCCCATTGGGAGAGGGCTTGAGCGCACGGCGGCGTCAGCCGTCGTTCTTGCGCGAAAGGGTGAGGGTCGACCGTGGATGGCGGCTTCGCCGCTTCACCAGCCGACCCTCATCCGGCGCTACGCGCCACCTTCTCCCAACGGGAGAAGGACCAATCAGAGCGAATCCACCATCACCAGTTCCGCATCGGCCTTGGCCGTGATCGTGATCTCGGCCTCGTCCTTGATCGCCGCGCCGTCGCGGGCGTTCAGCGTCACGCCATTGACCTCGACCTCGCCGACGGCGGGCACCAGATAGGCGTGGCGGCCCTCGGCCAGGCTGTAGGTCAGGCTCTCGCCCGCATTCAGCGTGGCGCCCAGCACCCGGGCGTCGGCGTTGATGGTCAGGGCGTCGTCGGTCGGGTCCCCGGACGCCAGAACCGAGAACTTGCCGGTCCGGTCGTGCTTCGGAAACACCTTGGCGCCCCAGCTGGGCTTGGCGCCACGCTTGTCGGCCTCGATCCAGATCTGGAACAGGGTGGTGGTCTCGTTCTCCAGATTGAACTCGGAGTGACGAACCCCTGTACCTGCGCTCATCACCTGGACGTCGCCGGCGCCGGTGCGGCCGCGGTTGCCCATGGAGTCCTCGTGCGTAATTGCGCCCGTGCGGACATAGGTGATGATCTCCATGTCGTTGTGCGGATGAGGCGGAAAGCCCGACTGGGCCGCGATCTCGTCGTCGTTCCAGACGCGCAGCCGGCCCCAGCTCATGCGGCTCGGGTCATAGTAGTTGGCGAAGGAGAAATGGTGTTTGGCGTTCAGCCAGCCGTGGTTGGCGCCGCCGAGGCTGGAGAAGGGTCTGACGTCGATCATGGGGATGCTCCCGGGAATCCGAGGGTTATGAACCTCGCTGGCGGGTATATAGTAACAGTTCTGGTGGCTGAAAGGGGTCAGCCGACCTGGGCGCGATGCCGCAGCATAGCATCGGCCAGAACGCACGCCGCCATCGCGTCCACTACGGGAACGCCTCGCAGGGCGACGCAGGGGTCATGCCGACCCTTGGTGCGCAGGTCTGTCTCCTCGCCGTCGCGTGTGATCGTCTGGCGCGGCGTCAGGATGGAGGATGTGGGCTTGAAGGCGATCCGGGCCGTCAGTGGCTGGCCCGTCGAGATGCCGCCCAGCACTCCGCCTGCGTGGTTGGACAGGAAGACCGGCAGGCCGTCGTCGCCCATCCGCATCTGGTCGGCGTTTTCCTCGCCTGACAGTTCGGCCGAGCCGAAGCCCGCGCCGATCTCCACGCCCTTGACCGCATTGATCGACATCATGGCGGCGGCCAGTTCGGCGTCGAGCTTGCCGTAGACCGGCGCGCCCCAACCGGCGGGGACGCCGGAGACCTCCAGCGCGACGATTGCGCCGATGGATGAGCCGGCCTTACGGACGCCGTCGAGGTAGTCCTCCCACGCTGGGACGACCGCCGAAGAGGCCGCGAAGAGGGCGTTGTCATGGACGGCGTCGAAATCCACCGCATCGGGGGCGATCCGGTGCGGGCCAAGCTGGACCACGCCGGCGCGAATGCGGATGCCGTCACCCAGAACCCTGCGCGCCACCGCCCCCGCCGCCACCCGCACGGCCGTCTCCCGCGCTGACGACCGCCCGCCGCCGCGATGGTCGCGCACGCCGTATTTGGCCTGATAGGTGAAGTCCGCGTGACCGGGCCGGAACGCGCGGGCGATGTCGCCATAGTCCTTCGAGCGGGCGTCCTCGTTGTCGATCTGGATGGCGATGGGCGTGCCTGTGGTGACCGGGCCGTTCCCGTCGTCGAACACGCCGGACAGGATGCGGGCCGTGTCGCTCTCCTGCCTCTGGGTGACGAAGCGGCTGCCGCCGGGCTTACGCCGGTCCAGCCATGGTTGAAGGTCGGCCTCGGTCAGCGGGATCAGGGGCGGACAGCCGTCGACGACGCAGCCGATCGCCGGCCCGTGGCTCTCGCCCCAGGTCGTCACGCGAAACAGATGGCCGAAGGTGTTGTGCGACATCCGGCGACGCTAGGCCGCCAGCCGGTCCGGCGTCCAGACGCGCGTGAAGCGGACCAACAGATCCTCCGCCGCGGACGGGGCGTCTTCGGATGGCTCGAGCGTCACGAACAGGTGGCCTTGGGGGCGCTGGCCGCGCGCCGGGAGGCCCAGATTTCTGAGACGCAGCCGCAACGGCTGGCAGCCCGCGACCAGCCAGGCTGAACGCGGCCCCGCATGGGTCTCGATCTCCAGCCGTCCGCCGTCCTCAAGCAGGCGCGGCGCCACCGGACAAGTCATGTAGAGGTCGTCGCCGACGGCGCTGAGGCCTTCCGCGCCGCGAATGAGAACCGGAAGATGCAGGTCGCCGCCATCGGAAGCCGCGCGTCTCAGGCGCAGATGCTCGCCGCTGCGCAGACCGGGCGGCACGGCGATCCGCAGCGTCCGGCCGCCAAGACGCACCTCGGCTTCGCCCCCGGCCAAGGCGTCGGCGGGGCGGATGGTCACGGCGGGCAGGGGGGCGGGGCGCTCGGCCGGCGCCGACAGGGCGAGGCAGCTGCTCTGGGCCTGGATCAGCCGCCAGGCGGCGATGACACGGCGAAACTGCGTCTCGTCGCCGCCCGCCTGATCTGGACGCGAGGCCTTCAGCGCGGTGCGGAACGCCGTGGTCGCCGCCCCGGTCTCCACCGGACCGGACAGACCAAGGACGCCCCATGCGTCGGTCAAATTGAGGGCTTCGGCTCGCATAACCCGAAGCCTTGTCGGGATATGGTCAAGAGCCCGTTAAGTTAACCTGTGACGGAGCCCATTGTGCCGCTTGCAGCCTCCGTTCGGCGGGTGTTCCCTGTCCCCGACACGGAGTGACGGGCATGCGTGGTCTGGGCGTCCTTCTGATCGGCCTGACCCTGACGGGTCCCTCTGTCGCCGGGCCACAGGCGGCGACGCCCGTGGTGGAGGTGCGCCTCACCAGCTACGCCTTTACCCCGGAAACCGTGCGGCTTCGCGTGGGGCAGGAGCAGATTCTGCGTTTGGTCGGCGCGGGCGGGTCCCACAACTTCTCCGCCCCGGCTCTGTTCGCCGCCTCCCGGATCGACGCGCAGTCCGTCGGCGTGGTCAGGCGCGGCACGATCGAGGTTCGGGAGGAGGACGTCATCGACATCCGCCTGACGCCCCTGACCGCGGGGAGCTATCCGATCCGCTGCACCCATCTGCTGCACACGGCCTACGGAATGAAGGGCGAGGCGATCGTCGGCTGACGCGACGCCGGGACCCGGCTATATCCCTCCCATGACCGCGACCGTGATCCCCTCCAGCCCGACCCGCGAGGACTATGCGCGCGACTATGCCGCCGCCCTGGCCGCGAACGGCGACGAGACCATTTTCGACCGGCCCGATCCGGTCTCCCTGTTCATCGACTGGCTGAATGACGCAAAGGCCACTGAGCCCAACGACGCCAACGCCATGGCCCTGTCCACCGTGGACGCGGCCGGAGCGCCAGACAGCCGGATGGTGCTGCTGAAGGACGTCGATGCGCGGGGCTTCACCTTCTATTCGAATGCCGAGAGCGCCAAGGGCGAGCAACTGGCGGCTCAGCCGAAAGCCGCCCTGCTGTTCCACTGGAAATCCCTGCGTCGGCAGGTCCGGGTGCGCGGGCGGGTCGAACCGGTCAGCGCGGTCGAGGCCGACGCCTATTTCGCCAGCCGGGCGCGTGAGAGCCGGATCGGCGCCTGGGCTTCGGACCAGTCGCGGCCGCTGGAGAGCCGCGAGGCGCTGGAACAGGCCGTGGTCCGCGAGACGGCGCGGTTCGAGGGGCTGGATGTCGCGCGGCCTGAACGCTGGACGGGCTGGCGCGTCGTCCCCGAGCAGATGGAGTTCTGGCGCGACCGGCCCTTCCGCCTGCACGACCGGCTGCGCTTCGATCGGGACGGCGCGGGCTGGACCCGGAACCGTCTGCAGCCCTGAGTCAGGCGCCGTAGCGGGCCATGAAGGTCTCGACCGCGTCATGGGCGATTTGCTCGGCGGCGCGCACGGGCTGGACCTCGTCTCCGGTGACCAGCGGCATGAAGAAGACGGGGTGTTCGATCATCCCCATCAGCTGGCCGGCCGCCCAGGAGGTGTGTCCGATCTTGAGTTCGCCCGTTTCGACCAGTTCGCGCAGGGCGTCGATCAGCACCTTTCCGAAATCCTGCTTGCCGCGGTCGAAGAATTTCGTCGCCACTTCGCGAAACCGCTGCCGCTCGGCCATGACCAGGCGGAAGATGGAGCGGATGAAGGGATCAGCCATGAAGGTGGCGTAGGTCACGGCGAACTGGATCAGCCGTTCGCGGGCGGTGCCGCTGGTCGTCCGGACGTTTCGCATCAGGCGCTCGAATTCGATCGCCGAATCCTCGATCACGGCGGCGAACAGTTCGGCCTTGCCGTCGAACAGGGCGTAGATGGTGGCGGTGGAAACCCCGGCGTCGCGGGCGATGGGTTCTATTCGAGCCCCGGTGTAGCCCTCGGTCGTGAAGGCCCGACGCGCGTGCCGGAGGATCGTCTCGCGCTTGGCGTCCTGGAAGACGGTGTCTTGTTGGGCCGTGTCCGGCATCTGCAATTCGCTGCTAGCTGAACTGCAAACTGCCGCTTCATCCAGCGAGGGGCAAGTAAAAACAAATGCATGACTGCAATCAGCGGTCGAGCAACGCCGCAAGCAGGGGGTGCGCAAGGACGGGCGCGGCCAGCCGGACCACCGCCTGCGGATCCTCCAGCCGCACCGCCGCGGTCGCGTCGGCCACCACGAAATCCGCGTTCAGACGGGAAGGCTCCGTCAACCGTTCGTGACCGGGCCGCACGGTAGCAAGATACTGGCCGATCACGGACTCCGCCGTGCGGCCCCGCTCGGCCTGATCGCGCAGAAGCCGCCGGATAAAGCGGATGTCGGCAGGCGTATCGACGAAGACCCGGATATCGAACAGCTCGACCAGTTCGGGCGTGCAGAGCACATGGGTGCCCTCGACGACCACGACGTCGGCGGCCCGCACGGGTTCGCCGCCGGGCTCACGGCCGTGATGAATGAAGGAATAGATGGGGGCGACGACGTCCCGCCCGGCCTTCAGTTCAGCCAGGTCCCGGATCATGAGCGCGTGATCCCGGGCGGCCACGTCGTCGAAGTCGAAGGTGGCCGGATCGAAGTCCGGCAGGACCGCCGCGTCCCGGTAGTAGGAGTCCTCGCGCATCAGCACGGCGGCGCCATCGGGGAGGGCGGCGACCAGCGCCTCGGCGAGGGTGCTCTTGCCGGAACCGGAACCGCCGGTGATCGCGATGAGGATGGCCATGGGTCGCTTCTAGGACTCCACGGCCGGTTTCGCCAAGCCGGACGGGCGTCCAGGGTGACCTTGCGTCACGTTGCTTATCGGCGATCACGCCGATAGCGTGGCCTTAAAGCGCCTCACAAGCAGTCGCAGACGTAAGGGATCGAGATGCTGGGATTGATGCAGGACTGGCCGCTGACGGTCGACAAGATCCTGGACCACTCGAAAAACTGGCACGGCCACCGCGAAGTCGTGACCCGGTCGGTCGAGGGGCCCATCGTCCGCACGACCTATGCGGAAATCCACGCCCGGGCGAAGCGCGTGTCCAGCGTGCTCAAGGACTGGGATGTGAAGGTCGGCGACCGTATCGCCACCCTGGCCTGGAACACCGGCCGGCATATGGAGGTCTGGTACGGCATCATGGGCGTCGGCGCCGTGTGCCACACCCTGAACCCGCGCCTGTTCCCCGAGCAGCTGATCTACATCATCAACCACGCCGAAGACCGGATCATCTTCGTCGACCTGACCTTCATCCCGCTGCTGGAAGCGGTGCTGCCGCACTGCCCCTCGGTGGAGCGGGTGGTGGTCCTGACCGACGAACTGACCATGCCGGCGACGAAATTGCCGGGCGCGGAATGCTATGAGGCGCTGCTCGCCACCGCATCGGAGGACATCGCCTGGGGCGGGTTCGACGAACTGACCGCCTGTGGCCTCTGCTACACCTCGGGCACGACCGGCAATCCGAAGGGGGTGCTGTATTCACACCGCTCCAACTTCATCCATACCCTTCTGGGTATGCAGTCCACCGTGCTGGGCGCGTCGCCCAATGAGGTGATCCTGCCCGTTGTGCCGATGTTCCACGCCAACGCCTGGGGCATCGCCTTCGCGGGGCCGGCGTCGGGCGCGACGTTGGTGATGCCCGGCGCCCGCATGGACGGCGCGGCCATCTATGAACTGATCGAGAGCGAGGGCGTCACCTTCTCGGCCGCCGTACCGACCGTTTGGCAGGGCCTGCTGACGCACCTGCGCGAGAACAACCTCAAGATCCCGACCGTGAAGAAGGTCCTGATCGGCGGCTCTGCCGTGCCGGAAAGCCTGATCCGCGCCTTCCAGGACGAGTTCGGCATCGAGGTCCTCCAGGGCTGGGGCATGACCGAGACCTCGCCGATTGGCACCCTGTCCAACCTGCCGCCCGAGCTGAGGGCGCTGCCGTATGACGAGCAGATGAAGTGGCGCGTCAAACAGGGGACGCCGCCGCTGGGCGTCGAACTGAAGCTCAAGAACTACGCCGGCCAGGAAATGCCTCATGACGGGCACACCTACGGCCGCCTGATGATCAAGGGCCCGACCATCGCCGGCGCCTATTTCAAGGGCGAGGGCGGCGACATCCTCGATCACGAGGGCTTCTTCGACACCGGCGACGTCTCGACCATCGACGAGCAGGGCTTCATGCAGATCACCGACCGGGCCAAGGACGTGATCAAGTCCGGCGGCGAGTGGATCAGCTCGATCGAGATCGAGAACATCGCCGTCGGCCACCCCAAGGTCGAACTGGCCGCCGTCATCGGCGCGGCCCACCCCAAATGGGACGAGCGGCCGGTTCTCGTCGTCAAGCTCAAGCCCGGCGAGGCGCAGAACAAGCCGGAGCATCTCGACTTCCTGCAGGGCAAGATCGCCAAATGGTGGATGCCGGATGACGTCGTCTTCGTGGACGACATCCCGCTGGGCGCGACGGGCAAGATCGACAAGAAGCTGCTGCGCGAGCGGATGAAGGACTACCGCCTGCCGACGGCGGGGGCCTGACGGATGGCCGCCGGTGGCAAGACGGGGGCAGGGGGCGTCCCGCTGCTTCTGGCGCTGAGCCTCGCCGCCCCGCTGCTGGTGGTGGTTGCGGCTCTCGGGACCCGATCGGGCGGACTCTCGCCCGAGACCGGCTACGACCTTCTGACCATGAAAATCGGCTGGTGGCTGGCCATCGTCGGCGTCGTGGCCGCGCTCGGCGCCGTCGTTCTGGCCTTCAGGGACATCCGCCGGCTCGGCCTGATGGCCTTGGCGGCCGTCGTCGCCGCCGGCGGCACGCTGGGCGGCTTCGTCTGGCAGAACGGCCGTCAGGCCGGCGCGCCGGTCGAGGATATCAGCACGGATCTGGCCGAAATCCCCGGCTTCGGCGATCTGGGCGACCTGCGCGGCAATCAGGGCCCGCGCGTGACTGCGGGCGTCGCGGCCTGCCCCGGCGCCAAGCCGGTGATGAAGCAGATCGCGCCTGAATCGGCGATGTGGGCGCTGGAAAAGGCCGGCTTCACCGTGCGCGGCGCTGGCGTGGCGCGAGCTGACGGCACCCGTGAAGGCATCTGGTTCGGCTTTGACCATGACGCCGTGATCCGGATCCGTCCGGGGCGCACCGACATCCGGGTGGCGGCGCGCGACGGCCGCTCGCACGGGGGCGACGCCTGCCGTCTGGTCTCCAGCATGAGCGCGGCCCTGCAGCCTGCCTCCTGAGGCTCAGGTCAGGGTCCAGTCGGCGTCGACCGCCGGCTCGGGCCGCGCCCTGACCCGGCCCGCGCCCTCCAGCGCGATCAGATGCGCCCAGACCGACAGGCTGGCCGCTGGCCACAGTCGCGAGTCCACGGCGGCGTAGAGGTTCGGGACCATCTCCGATATCCGCCGGTCCCCGGCCGCCAGCCGTTCCACGATCTGCGCCTCCCGGCCCAGCCGGTGCGTCTTGTAGGCGGCGAGGAACGGTCCCGGCTCCGTCACCGGAGCTCCGTGGGTCGGCCACAGGGTCGAGAAGCCGCGGGCGATGACCCGGTCGAGGCTGCCCATATAGGCGGCCATGTCGCCGTCCGGCGGAGCCACCACGGTGGTCGACCAGCCCATGACATGATCGCCGCTGAACAGGGCGTTCTCCTCGCGCAGGACGAAGGCCATGTGGTTCGAGGCGTGACCCGGCGTGGCCATGGCTTCAAGGCTCCAGCCCTCGCCGTCGAGGATTTCTCCGCCGACCAGCACGATATCCGGCGCGAACGTCTCGTCGTCGTCTTCGTCCAAGGGGGCGGAGGCGTGGATGGTCCGGGCCGGCGGCCGGGCGGCCAGGACGGGCGCCCCGACCGCCTCGGCGAACGGGTGGGCGAGGGGGGCGTGGTCGCGGTGGGTGTGGGTCACCAGCACATGGCTGACCCGCCGTCCGGCCACAGCCGCCATCAGCGCCGCAAGATGGGCGTCGTCCAGCGGTCCCGGGTCGATCACCGCCACGCCCGCGCCCGGGCCGGGCCGGCCGACGATGTAAGTCCCGGTCCCTGTGAAGGTGAACGGTCCCGGATTGTTCGCGATCACGCGCTGGATCAGCGGCGAGACCGCGTCGAGCCGGCCGTATTCGAACGGCGGCATGGAAACGAAGGGGATCATCGGCCGCGGCCCGGGCCTTGCGTTAGGACTTCGTAAACCTTCTGCGGAGTGCGCATCGTGGCCGTTTCCATCGCCCTGGCTGTCTCAAATCGGCTCCAGCCCGTGGCTGCGGCCTTCCTGTGTCTCATGGCGATGCAACTGGCCGTGGCGTCCTGCACGCCGGAACCCGCTCCCTACGCCGCCCGCGTCGCCATCCTTCGCTGATCAGAGCGGCAACCGGCTCAGATCATAGCCCGCGCCCGCCGCAGCGGCGCGCAATTCGTCCGCATCCGCCCCGCGCATCCTTTCCGACATCGCCCAGGCCGCGGCCGAGCGCGTTCCCGAGCGACAGAACATCACCGTCGGACGCCCGTCCGCCAGCAATTCACCTACCGCGGCGGCCTGGGTGGGGTTGGGCATTCCGGTCACCGGGATCCAGTCGAACTCCATGCCTGCATTTCGCGCCGCGGTCTCCATCTCGGCGGCGGTCGGTTGTCCCGGATCCTCGCCGTCAGGCCGGTTGCTGATGATCCGTTTGACGCCTGACGCGGCCAGGCCTGCCAAGGCCTCCGGGGCCAGCTGCGGCGAGGTCCAGACGGTGGGGGAGAGCGATCTCGGAGCCATGGCTATTCCCGCCGCACCCGAACGGCGCGGCTGCCGCCGACCGTCATAAGGAAACTGCCCAGACTGGCCTTGCGTACGCGCACCGCGTCGCCGGGACGGGGCTGGCCGCGGAAGGGGTCGGTGTCGACCTGCCGCCAGACCCCGCCGTCCGCCAGCCGGAAGACCCACCGATTGTGGCCGATCTCTGTGGCGCTCTGAAGCGTGGTTTCGATCGAGTCGATCTGGGCCGCGGGGTCGCCGCCGAACAGATTGGGCACGGCGGGCATCTGGAACCCGAACAGCTGGCGCCGGACCTCGCCGATCTGGGCTCGGTCCACGACCACGACCTCGCCCTGCCGTTCAGCGGAGTCCAGCGCGCTGACGGCGGCGTCATAGCAGCTCAGGCGGGCCGCGCCGTCGCCGATGGCGCGGCACGCCGTCACACGCGACAGGGCCTCGATCCGTTCCTGAGGCGCAACCGGTCCTGACGAGAACGAGATGGCGGTGACAACCGCAAGTCCGGAAACAGATAACATGATGGATCCTCGTCGGACCGGCGCCGGCTCCGCGACTTTAAGTCCGACAAGTCGCCCCGACGGTCAACCGGCATGGCTGCAACAGCGGCTGTGACCGTATCGTGGCCTAAATACGACAGTCCCGCTTCGACACGATTACTTTCATGTAATTATACTGGCGAACCGTACGCCTGCGAGCTTAACGTCGGGCAACTGCGGCGGGGGAGTCTGTCCGCGGGAGACAGGGAATAATCCATTCTAAGGCCGCAACGCCCCGGAAAACGGGCGATGTCGGGCATCAGGAGACGACCTTTGAGAACCCAGAAAATCCGTAATCGGCTGATGTCGACGACGATGATCGGCGGCGCAGCACTGATGGTGCTGGTAGCCGTTCCGGCACTCACGCTGGTGACGCCTACCGAGGCCGTCGCGCAGGATTACACCAACGGCACCCTCTCCGGGCACGTCCAGAGCACGAACAGCCAACCCGTCGCCGGCGCGAGCGTGACCGTTCGCTCGGCCACCCAGGGCATCACCCGCACCACGACGACGGGCGCAGACGGCAACTTCCGCGTGCCGCTGATCCCGACCGGCCGTTACGACGTGACGATCAACGCTCCGGGCTATGACACGATTTCGGACCAAGTCGCGGTCGCGGTCGGCGCGAACTCGGGCTATGACTTCACCATGGCCTCGGCTGGCGGCGCTCCGGCCGACTCGACCGAGCTGGGTGATATCGTCGTCACCGGCGTGCGTCCGCAGCTGGACTTCTCGCGCACCGCCACCGGCGTGACCGTCGATGTCGACGAACTGATCGACCAGGTTCCGGTCGCCCGCAACATCACCGCCGTGACGCTCCTGGCCCCGGGCGCCGTGCCCGGCGACAGCTCGTTCGCGGTCGGCAGCGCCCAACTGCAGGCTCCGCCCGCCCTGGGCGGTTCTTCGCCGGCTGAAAACGCCTTCTTCGTCAACGGCCTGAACATTACCAACTTCGTCAACGGCCTCGGCGGCGCCACGGTGCCCTTCGAGTTCTACAAGACGGTGGAAGTGAAGACGGGCGGCTATTCGGCCGAGTTCGGTCGCGCCACGGGTGGCGTGATCAACGCCGTGACCAAGTCGGGCACCAACGACTTCATCGTTGAACTGCACAGCACCTGGGCGCCCAACTCGCTGCGGGAGCAGGCCCCGGACACCCTGCCGAACTCGGCCGTTCAAGGCACGCTGAACTCGGTTTCCGAATTCGAGGAAGTCACCGCGACCCTGGAAGTCGGCGGCCCGATCATCCGCGACCGCCTGTTCGCCTACGGCATCGTGCAGTATTCGGACCTCAACACCCAAGCGGGCTCGTACGGCA
>Ga0164305_10000087_pt1 | contig 27135 bp, 24 predicted proteins | sample Whisoiple_237_MG_FD_110215 | JGI IMG/M metagenome (GOLD analysis project Ga0164305, IMG submission 110215) | Soil microbial communities amended with pyrogenic organic matter from upstate New York, USA - Whitman soil sample_237_MG | ecosystem: Environmental > Terrestrial > Soil > Agricultural...
AAACTCAACAGATATATCCAAAAACTCTTGTGGGGTAGGCATCCTGCCTGCCCTTGGCACAAACTTAACAACTAGCTCGCAATTCAGCTTATGATTGTTATCACCCCCGTCCTAAAACCCGTTAGCCAAATAACGCTTTCTCCCGGTAGTGTCGTAACTATTCCCAATATAACTTGGCTGGAATTTGAGTCGATTTTGCAGGAATTAGGAGAAAAACGAAGAACTAGAATTGCCTACAGCAAGAGTACCTTAGAAATCATGGTTCCCTTACCAGAACACGAAAGGCCGAAAGATTTAATTTCCGATATTGTAAAAATTTTACTCAAGTCAGCGGGCAGAAGATATGAACCCTTTGGTTCTACTACTTTCAAACGGGAAGGTGCAGCAGGAGTTGAACCTGATGCTTGCTTTTATATTCTAAATTATCAGCGGATGATTGGCCGCCGCCGACTTTTACCGGACGATCCGCCGCCCGATTTGGCAATTGAGACGGATGTAACTTCTAAAACTAAGATCGATGCCTATAAAATTATTGGAGTTCCAGAAGTGTGGGTTTATGACAGCGGCAGACTTCGCATTTATTTGCTGCAAGATGGAGAGTATGTAGAATCCGATATGAGTCCGAATTTTCCAGAAATCGCGATCGCCCAACTGATTCCTGCTACAGTGGAACGTGCTTGGCAGGTGGGAAATTTGCAAGCGCTAGAAGAATTTGAAAGTGCGATCCTCTCCGAGGGCTTCGCTAACGGCTAAACTCGTAGGAGACGTTACGCACTTCGCACTTCGCATCCAAAAAATCACACACTTACTGCCAAATTGTCAACCCCTAAAGGTCGATAAATTGTATCTCTTTGCTGATAACTCCGCCCCAAAGAACTAATTGCATTTTGCAAATCTTCGACAGACTGACAACTGCCGCCAACCGCACCGGCCATCGTTGTAATGTGCTCTTCCATCAATGTACCGCCGATGTCGTTGCAGCCCCATTTCAGCGCTTCTATAGCTCCATCTAAACCTAATTTTACCCAACTCGGTTGGTGATTGGAAATCAAATTGCCTAAGAAGATTCTCGATACAGCGGTGAGTAACAATGTATCTGCTAAAATTGGTTGGTCGCGGCCGACTCGACTCCGCAAAGGTGCCGGTGCTTCCTGTCCGACAAATGGTAGTAAAATAAATTCTGTAATGCGTGCCCCATAGTTTTGGTCGATCGCAGTTTGTTGGAGCGATCGCACTTTTTCTAAATGCAAAACCTGCTGTTCGGCTGTCTCAATATGCCCGCAAAGCATCGTACTCGTTGTCGGCAAACCCAGACTGTGAGCAGTTCCCACAATTTCCAGCCAAGTTGCCGAATTGAGTTTTTCCGGGCAAATCACCCGTCGCACAGAATCGTCGAGAACTTCCGCCGCGGTTCCTGGCATCGAACCGACTCCCGCATCCTGCAAAGCCGAAATTACATAGCTGAAACTAAGATTATCTTCTCTGGCAATAAACTCTATTTCTTGCGGCGAAAAAGCGTGCAAGTGCAACTGAGGAAACTTATCCTTAATTGTTTTTACCAATTTCAGATAATAAGGCAAAGATGCGCCGTTGAGCTTAGCTTGAAGATTTAAGCCGCCCTGCATACAAATTTCCGTTGCACCCCGCTGCACTGCATCAGTTGCCTTTTCCTGAATTTGAGCTGCATCTAACCAAAAAGCGCCCTCATCCCCGTCGTCACGGCGAAATGCACAAAAACTGCAATGCTGCTCACAAATATTGGTGAAGTTAATATTGCGGTTGATAACATAGGTGACAGTATCCCCTGATTGTCGGCGGCGGAGCAAGTCAGCGGTTATTTGAATAGAAGCTCGCGCGTCTGGCTCTCTTTGCTGCAAAAGTACCAAGGCCTCTGCGGAAGAGATGTTATAACCTTGTAAAGCTCGATCGAGAATTGCATCCACAGTTTTCTTTTTAACTCAATTACAGAATTACTGACTAGAATTAAGGCGTTTTTATATTTTAACTAATCAATTATGGAGGAACGATATCCTAAAATCTCAAGTCTTACAAAACCATCCTTGACTTTCTGAACACTGAAATTATGGGCATCAACGAAGCAAATCAGGTCTTGCCAGTGCCGTCGGGGCCTTTGCAAATTCCTGCTATGCAGACTTTTGGTTCAGCTTTTGTACACGCAGGCACACCGCCAATTTATTTTTCCCTGGTAATTCCCACCTACAACGAGTGCAGGAATATCCAGAGTATTGTGGAAAAATTGACCCAATTGCTCGATGGTATCCTTCCCGACAACTACGAATTAATTGTAGTCGATGACGACAGCCCCGATCGCACCTGGGAAGTCGCCCTGTCCCTGACACCGGAATATCCGCAATTGCGGGTGATGCGCCGGGAACACGAGCGGGGACTTTCCACGGCCGTAATTCGCGGGTGGCAGGCGGCTCGGGGCGAGGTTTTGGGCGTCATCGATGCCGACTTGCAGCATCCCCCGGAGACGCTGTTGCAGCTTTTAGCAGAAATTCAGCGGGGAGCAGATTTAGCTGCTGCCAGTCGTCACGTGGGCGAGGGTGGGGTGAGCGACTGGAGCCCTGTCAGGCGATTTTTATCGCGGGGCGCTCAAACCGTGGGGTTGCTGATCCTACCGGGAGTGGTGGGCCGAGTTTCCGATCCGATGAGCGGGTATTTTATGGTGCGCCGCAGTTGCATAGCCGGCAAAACCATGAATCCTGCTGGTTACAAAATATTGATTGAAGTGCTTGGCAGAGGCGATATCCGCTGGATTGGAGAAGTTGGTTACGTGTTTCAGGAGCGGCAAGAAGGCGAGAGCAAAGTTACCTGGAAACAGTATATTGAGTATTTGCGACATTTGCTTCGGTTGCGGTTTGCCCGCTGGCCGATGGGCAAGTTTCTGCGGTTTGGCATTGTGGGTTTCAGCGGCGTGTTTGTGAATATGGGGATTTTGTACGTGCTGTCCGATATCCTCAATTTGGAGGTGAATGGCAGTCTGATGGTTGCTGCTGAATTTGCAATTATCAATAACTTTTTGTGGAATGATTTGTGGACTTTTGGGGATGTTTCTAAGCGACAGCCAGGAAAGCGCCAGCGATTGAAACGGCTGTTGAAATTTAATACGATTTGCTTGATAGGTTTGATTTTGAATGTGCTGCTGTTTAATTTGCTGTTTAAGGTTTTTGGGATGAATAAATATTTGGCTAATTTAATTGCGATCGGGGCTGTGACTCTGTGGAATTTCTGGATCAATATGAAGCTGAGTTGGCGGGTAACGGACGTTCACAAATAGTTTTTAGTTTGGTTAGTGGTTAGTTGTTATTGGAACTGACAACTAACCACTGCCAACTGCCAACTGCCCACTGCATTGAAATGACTGAATTAATGATTAATAAAAAACAACTGTTGTTGCTATTTCTGTGGACGGCGATCGCCTTTATTTTGCGATTTGCCAATTTGGACTCGAAACCGCTGTGGACGGACGAGTTTTCGACTCTAGTTTTTAGTTTAGGCAACAGTTTTCGAGGGGTGCCGCTCGATCGCGCGATCGACCTTTCTACATTATTACAACCGCTGCAATTTCGCCCCGATGCTGACATTGCAGATGTCCTCAACCATTTGCTCCTAGAAAGCAATCATCCACCAGTATATTTTATGCTCGCCCACTGGTGGATGCGACTGTTTGGGCCGACCGAGGATAGTTTAGTTTGGATTGGGCGAGGTCTTCCTGCATTATTAGGGGTGATGTCAGTTCCAGCTATCTACTTTTTAGGCACGTTTGCTTTTAGTTCCCGTTTAGTTGGTCAATGTGCGGCCGCGATGATGGCAGTTTCTCCCTACGGCATTTATCTCGCTCAAGAAGCTCGCCATTACACTTTAGGAATCTTATTAGTTATTACCTCTCTTTTTTGCCTCGCCTTAGCTGCAAAAAAGCTGCAACAGCGCGCTCCCCTGCCTATTTGGGCGGTGGTGCTTTGGGTCGTTGTTAATTGTTTGGGAATTGCCGTTCACTACTTTTTTGCACTGACTTTGTGTGCCGAAGCAATAGCATTAATTGCTGTAATGTGGCAGCAGTTTAATGGAAAATTGGCAATTTCCAACAGCCAGCCGCCCAATATTTGGCAATTTCAAGTCCTGTGGCGGCTTTTCGCAGTAGCGATAGGGACTTTAGCTGGCGGTTTAGTTTGGTTGCCGATCTTTTTATCCAACAAGTACGGCAGCGAACTAACTAATTGGATTGTCAGTGGCGATCGCACATTTTTAGATTTGATCAATCCGATTTTTCAAGCTTTAGCTGGATGGGTCACTGTGATGTCTCTGCTGCCGATTGAATCGTCAAATTTGGCAGTAGTAGTTGCATCGGCGATCGCCATGACAATATTTTTTATATTGGTGCTTCCCATCCTGTTTAGCGCTTTAAAAAAATCCTTAACAACGCCCGATACTCGTTTAGGTACTGTTATTTTCGGCGGATTTGTGCTAGGAGCAATTTTCCTATTTTTCAGTTTTGCATATATTCTAGGGATTGACCTAACTCGCGGCGCTCGATACAATTTCGTCTACTTTCCGGGAGTAATATTGCTTTTAGGAGCAACCTTGGCGGTTATTTTTAACACACCTATAGCAAAAAGTCAATGGTTTAATTTACCTGCTGTGGAAATGGCTGGCAAAAAAGCAGTGGTGCTAATTTTAGCAATGGGTTTTGCAAGCGCTGTAACAGTAAATTCCAATCTCGGCTATCGCAAATATTACAAACCAGACCTTTTAATTCCGATTATCCGCGAATTCTCGAAAGTTCCCGTGTTAATTGGCACTACTCAAAAGACTCATGTAGAAATAGGAGAGTTGATGGGGATAGGGTGGGAATGGGAAAGAAGGAAGAAGGTAGAAAGTCAATTCTCTAATTCTCCGCTGTTTCTTTTGGCTAATCAGAGAAGGGATGCCCCGGAAATAGCGGCAGGGACACTTGACAAAACACTCAGTCAATTAGAACGCCCGCTTGATTTGTGGTTAGTTAATTTTCGCGCACCTGTCAATCTAGAAGCACAAAAATGTCAGGTTGAATCGCCAGAGTTGCCTGCGGTGGATGGGTATGAATATCAAGTTTATCATTGTTCTTGATTTGGCGATCGCCCGCAACGACAGTCCGATCGACTAGAAAGATCGATCGAGAAATTTATGACTCAATAAACTGACTTTACTAAAGCTATTACCACCAATAAGCATCACCCCGCTGATGTAGATGTAGGGTGCGTTGGGCGCACCTTACCGCTATCAATACGATCGAGTTGACGGGGTGACAACACCGTCAAAACCCCTATCTGACGGGGTTTTGACCGATTTATGGTAAAAAAAGAAGGGGTCAGTATTGTTAAGAATCCCCATCTGTTAAAAATGTTACCTCCATTTTACCAAATTTGTTTCCAACGGCAGGTCAAAAACGCCGAATACTTGACTCTGGCAATTTTAGTTTTTCTGCTCCAAACGCATAAACAAGTGAGTATTGAGTTATTGGCAACATTGATGCCATACCCCATCATGTTTGAGAGCAGACGACGTTCTATTCAACGATTTCTTAAGCGGACGTACCTCAATATTGAAAAGCTTTGGTTTCCTCTGATTAAATATATCTTGAGAACTCAATTCAAAAAGAAACAAGAGTTGAAGGTCGCCATTGATAGAACGCAGTGGCGAGATAAAAATGTGTTTATGATTAGCCTGATTTGGGACAAAAGAGCTTTACCATTGTACTGGCAGATATTGCCTTCGCTGTGGCTGTAGCAACCTCCGAGAACAACAAAGCTTAATCTCCCCCATCCTTGGTCTGCTAAAAAATTATAAATTTGTGCTTTTAGGAGATGCGTGAATTTGGGACTGTTAAGCTGGCAAGTTGGCTGTGTGAAAAGAATATCAAGTTTGTTTTAAGAATAAAACAGGGACGGTATATTCAAGAACAAGGAAAGGAATTTAAGCGCCTGATCGAGTGTGGTTTAGTACCAGGTACGAGCTGTTATTTGCCGGGAGTTAAACTCACAAAACAGAAAGGATTTGGCTTGTTTGATGTCGCTGGTTATTGGCAACGCAAATATCGAGATAGCGGTGAAGATGAAGGCTGGTATTTACTCACAAATATCGGCACATTGAAACAAGCTGTAACAGCGTTTAAATGTCCCAGTGCTATTGAAGCAATGTTTAAGGACTGTAAAACAGGAGGCTATAATTTTGAAAAAAGCTACGCTTGTGACGACCGCCTAAAAACTTTAATTTTATTGATAGCTTTGGCTTACAGTTGCGCTATTTTACAGGGACGTAAGTTTAAGCTTATGGGAATTCAGAAATACATCGGTCGCCTGATTGAGTGGAAACGAGCGCAACGCCGTCATAGTAGTTTTTGGATTGGATTGTATGGTCAATTGTGGGCGCAGCGAAGCGGAGGGAGTAGGGATGGATTTTTGCCATGCAATTATTGCGGAATTGATTAAAATTAGACGCTACGGAGATCCCATTCTTTCAGAAGGGTTTGAGGGCTATGTCCTTGATTTTATCAAGCTTTTGACGCGGTTGTCACCCCGTCAGACAAACCAGGATAGACGAGCTTGAAGTGGAGGGAGAAGAAATCGAGAAATTGCGATCGAGCCTAGAAAGGAGTGACTGGCTTATCAATTTGAGGAATCAAGAAATCTCAGGGCTAAATTCCCGGCTGGCAGCGAAGGATGAAACCATCGCAAAGCTGGGCGAGCAAATTGACAGGCTGGAATTGCAACTTGAGCGCCGATCGCCAACTCAACCTGAAACCTCAGCGACAAGCGGAACCGATTTGTCAGAAATCGAACCGGCAGGCTTGCTCAACCAGTTAAAATCGCGACGCAAAAAGTCGAGGGCTGACTTGGCAGACGTGGAGGCAATTTTAGAAATACTTCTATCCTGACCGATCGCGCACAGATGGGGTGAAGTTAAGACGAGAGTGGTACATACCGCAGTGGTGCATATACCACTCGTATATACCACTGCCGATAAAACTGCACGTGTGGCTAAAGAAGCTGATAGCATCAAAGCCTTGTGGAGTAATGGATGTACGGAGAGGGTGGGATTTGAACCCACGTTAGAGTTACCCCTAAAGTAGATTTCGAGTCTACCGCATTCAACCGCTCTGCCACCTCTCCAATTGATTCGAGATGTGAGCTAAAAGTATTTTACCGCACAGTGCGCCAGATTGTAAATCTTTATAAAAAAGAAGTTTGATTTTCTTCAGATTCCAAAGTAGTCTTAAATCCCCCTGCTGGAGTCCACTGGAGGGCTCCGTCGCGCCCTGTCCAGAATATCTGGGTTTTGCTTTGGCGCAGTTGGGCTGCGGTTTCTGGGTCGATTTCGTCAGCAGATGCGATCGCCACTTGCGGCCCAACTGCGGCCAATAACTCAGCCGTCAGAGCTTTTCCCGACCACCACAGCACTTGAGCCGGCTTCAAGGTTCCCGTTGCTGCCAATTTTTTTTGCGCTTCCGGTGTCATTTCACCGACGAGCAACCAAGTTCGATTTCCCACCAGGAATTCTACCACCGGAATCTCCGCATTCACCAACTGCAACCGCGTCGAACCCAGATCAACTTTACTGTTAGTTTCTAAAGGAAAGTAAACGCCTTGGCGAGATTGCACAGCCGTTATAAATTCCTGATTGCTGCCACGGTGAATTTGTTTCGGAGCAGGGTTATCATAAAATGTTTTAATTGGCAACCGTTCTAGTAATTTTCCCCAACCACTGCTCAAACCTAAATGACTGTGAGTGGCGATCGCAAAATTCACAGAATTAACTCCTTGCTGCTGCAAAAAAGGCAGCACTGTAAACCTCACAGTATTTTCATCACCGCTATTGATCAGCGCCACTTTTCCCTTATCTTGAATTACTAAAACTGGTTCCCCAGATGTCGCCAGCAAAGTAACTTGAAATAAAGATGCTTGAACGTGCCAAGCTGGCAAAACTATGATACTTATTCCCGCCACCAGCGCCAGCGGTAAAATCCAAGCCGCAGAAAAAACTGGCAGCGAAATAACTCTACTTTTCCCCTTCTTAGCTCTCCCCTTTTCCTGGTTTTTCCCTCGGACTGCTTCCGGCTTCCGTCTTTTTTCTTCCTTCCTCCTTCTATCCTTTACATCCGTTACATCCGTTACATCTTGTACAGTGCTCGTTGCCGAACTTCCTTCTTCCTTCTTCTTTCTTCCCCCGATCCAAACCCAGCAAATTAAAGTGTAAAGCGCGATTAGCTGAAACACCGATACTTGACCGACAGCTACCGAATTACCGGGTAATTGCGAAAAATATTGGGCGATCGCAATTAACCCCTGTGCCGGATAATCGAGCAGTTGCGCTAAAACACTGCCAGCCGGCGGAAAAATCAATCCAGCTAAAGCGCTAACCATCCCCCCAATACTCAAAATCCACAGCAAAGGAGCCGCAATAATATTAACTAAAATGCTGTAAGGTGATACCACGCTAAAAACGTAAAGTAGCAGCGGCAGCACCCAAACAGAAGCCGCGATCGGAACCACAACAATCGAAGCGATCGCGGGTGGCATCCAGTCCAACTTTGCCATCAGTGGCGGCGTTGTCACGATTAACCCCAAAGTTGCCAAAAAACTCAGTTGGAAACCTAAATCCCAAATCCACAAAGGGTTAACCAGCAGTAAAATAGTAGCAGCAATTAACAACAATCCCAGCGGCTTAACTTGGCGGCTCAGCACCAAAGCAAATAGTGTTCCAAATCCCATCAAAGCAGCGCGGCATACTGAAGCTTCAAAGCCAGTTAATGCCACTAGCAAAAATAAAGCACCGACGCCAAAACAAAATTGTAATTGTTTGGAAAAACGCCTGGTTAAAGCTAGAACTAAAGCCAAAACCATCGAAACTTGAGTGCCGGAAGCTGCGATCGTGTGGGCTAATCCAGCTTGCACAAAATAGTCGCGGATGTTGTAAGGTAAATCTACTGCTTGTTTGCCGAGGGCGATCGCACTGATTAAGGGCCCTTCGGGAACATTTAACTGCGATAGTTGCGATCGCACGATCCGCTGTCGCATCGCTTGAATTTTTGATGGCTGCATCCCGCTGGGATCGAAGAAAGCATCCGCTTGGTTGTTAACTCGATTTACATCGGCGATCGCCTTTTCTCTCGTCCAGTCAATTTGACGCCCTTTTAGCCCTGCAAAAGCTCCTTCCCTGGCTAAATATTCTTGAAAATCAAAAGCCCCCGGATTCGACGGCGGCTGCGGTTTGTACAATGATCCCACAACTGCGATCGTATTGTCGGCGTACAAGCCAGTTGCTTGCAGCAGCGGCACTGTAACGTAGAGTTTGCCAGATACTGGGCGGTTGACAACTACTCCTCCCTCGCCGCCGTTGATTTCGCTAACTAAATCTGTTTCTAGCCAAAATTGCGATCGACCCGATCGAGTCAATCGAGGCGTACTGACAACTCTACCGCGAACTGTCACTGCCACTTCTTGAGTGTTTCCGCCAGCCGGAATCAGTTTGCTGATGTCATCTATTGCCGGTTGGGGCGATCGAACTGCAAAATAAACGCTAGCTAGAAATGCCACCAAACCCGCAACTGCCCACACCCATTTCGCTCTCGGCAGCCTGTCCAACAGACTCAATTCTTCCCTCGCATCTAAGGGTTCTTCCAGAGCATTTTCTTTTTGTCGGCTGCGTCTTTTCTTGGTGACTTTGACAGAACTTTTAGTATATTTTCGCAACAATTTCGGCAGGGCGATCGCTACCGCTATTCCCAAAGCAAGTATCGCGTATCTACCCCAAGAAACCGCTGTAGAAATCAATCCCAAAATGTAGGCAAGACAGAAGATGACACCCGTTGCTTGATTCATTAATTAGCAATTTAGAGGGGGAATATTTCAGGGAAACCTATGCGGGACTTATGCACTCCTTACCAAAGAAACCCGGTTTTTCAACCGGGGTAAAGGGCTAAACGCCGTGAACTTGGGTAAAAAACCCGGTTTCTGGCTACCCGTGCGTAAGTTATGGCAAAAATTCTTTCCTTACACTCTTTCCCTTCCCCTTCCCCTTCCTCTTCCTCTTCTAAATAGACAGCCCCAATTTTAAACCGAAAGCCGCGTGCAGCACCATAAGTGCAAGGGCCGTCGTGCCTAAATAAGCGTGAACCGCGCGCAGTGCTAGCTTATTGCCCCCAAAACCCGTCAGCGAAATCAAGCTGCCAACAGCCAGTAAAACCAGCACTGCCGAACCCGTCCAAAAATGCGGGCTTTCCATGACTGGCTGGTGCTGCATCACCAGCGACAGCAAGCCGCCTGTATAGCCCAAAGCTAGAAACAGAAACATCCACGGTGCAAGCTTGCGGTGATCCGATCGACTTTTGAGTGCGACATCTTTATCGGTGGCCAAACGTCCTTGCCATCCCGTATACCCGACAAAACTGCCCATCGCCACTACCACGATCCCCATCATTACGGGGTGGCCCCAATGGGTAATTGGTTCGGGAATTCCCAGACTGCGAAATTGACTGGCGATGGGTTCTAGAAGTTCGCTTAAATTTACCATTTGATACTGACTCCAAACTTGGCGATAAATATTTTCGGACTAATCATTAAAATATTATAAAATATTAGTGTAGCCAAGTGCGATCGCGACTTCAAAGAGCTGTTTAATATCAAATCCGTGCTTCCTCGTCAGGGGTAAAGTTTCCTTCAATCTGCAACCCAATAGAAACATACTTTTCAGTTTTTCGGCTCACAGTCAACAGTCATGAGGAGTGCAACCGGAATCTATCTAACATGAAGGTCAAACATTGCCCCGAAGCCTAAATATTGGCAAAAGTTAGCCGGCTGAAGCCGGCTGTGAGATTTTTACAGCAATGATGCTGTTTCAAGTTAATTGTTAGCTTTATCGGCTACATCGAAAAGCAAAAATAAATGCAATTCGCCCGCACGTCACACCCCGTGGGCTGCCTTTTGCCCAATCTTCACAGCCTCATCCTCACTCTGGATGTTAAATTTTACCTGCCTGCTTAAAGTTAATTTCAATTCCTTGACTTTTGAATGGCCAAGTGAGAAATTAACATCGCAGCCGACGAGCCGTCACACTTCTAAATTTTGCTAATCGCTCTCAAGGGAGAATCAACTGCTGAAAAAAACTAGAGGTTCCAAGTTTGAGACTTCTGGCATAAAGTATGCCGTCTGCCCAGGCTCACTTCGAGCGACTGAGCGCTAAACAGTCTCAAGGCACATTGATAGCACCCTTGTCTGTTGAGCAGCCATCGCTGTGCACCTAAATGAACCCTCTCAACTAACTCGCTGGGGATTCGGTTTTAGCACACAAGCAGCCACTTTCTTGCGTCGCCTTCCTTGGAACCGTGCAATCGCTACACTCACTGCGCCGTCGCTAAAGTAGCTTCCGAAGGTTGGATTTGATACTTTACGAGATTTGCCAGTTCCTGTAACTGATTAATCGCTTCTGCACCTTCTAGTTTCATGAGTTCGCGGTCGTCCCGCATCTCAGTCCAAGTGATACCGTAATCTGACACTAAAAATCGAATCAGATGGTTGTCCGTCAAACTGACCATAAATGAGGCACTGTTCATCTGACCCCCGCAAGTGTAGCAGGATGCCAGATAACCCCGATGCTCTAGCACGATCGCTAAAGCTTGGAGGTTCATTACCAAATCTTGAACGAATTTACGGTGTTGTTCTGCAAGTCTCAGAAACACAGTTCTCCTCCTATCACCACACCGTGTATTTTACATCCCATTTAATAATTTCTTAATAAGTGGGTATTTAGGTGCTGGTTCAGTATACGTTTAGTATGCTCAAAAAAAATCGGATTAGCGACCTCTTCAGCCTACTTATACTAGATTAACCGAGTTGCGAGCGAAACTAAGTATCAGCAGCGACATTCAGCTCGAACAGGGTGTTGCCAGAGACTCCAGCCTGACAATTCGCCTGCTGTCAGGGCTGATTCAGCCGTCGCACAGCCCAAAGATACAAATAACTAATGATAGCAATCAAATTAGTTAAGAATAAGAGTTCAATCGCCCTGGGGATACTCCTCCCAAAGCGTCGTAGTCTGCCGCAAGCTCCGAAAATCGCCATTCCCCAAAATCAAGTGATCCAGTAGCGGAATCGACAAAAACTGCGCTCCCGCCAGCAACTGCCGCGTCAAAGCAATATCCTCCGGGCTCGGCTCCACAATCCCGGAGGGGTGATTGTGCGAGATAATCGCCCGCGTCGCCCCTTGGCGGATCACCTCCCGAAATATATCCCTCGGGTGAGCCAAAGTTTCCGTAGCTGTGCCGATCGTAATTACCTGAGTACCCAGCAGCCGGTTTTTTACATCCAGCAACACCACAGCAAAACGTTCCTGAGACTGCCACATCAAATCCTGACTCAGGGCATCCGCCGCCGCTTGCGGAGAGTCAACCACAGCCATTTCCGGCGGCCGCGACTGAAATACCCGCTTCCCCAACTCCACAGCAGCCAAAATCCCCGTTGCCTTAGCAGGGCCAATCCCGTGAATCTGCGTCAACTCCTGAACGCTAATACTGCGGAGCACAGCCAGAGGATCGCGGTGGTGCAAACTCAACTGATTTAAAATATACTGTCCGAGCCCCACGGCCGAAAGTTTGCCTTTTCCCTGACCGGTACCCAGGAGAATCGCAATCAATTCTGCAGTCGCCAAACTTTTCGGGCCACCCGCCATCAGCCGTTCCCGTGGCCGTTCACTCGTTGGCAAATCCACAATTCTCAAGCTGTAAGTCATAGCTGCACCCGCACCGCAAGCTCAACAATTAGATGATTTTAGCCGATCGATTTGCGTTCTTCAATTGGTACAATCACCGAAAAAAGCCTTGATCGTGAACCGAGGTTGTTGGCACAGCAAATCTAAGACAGCGTTTCACAAGCGATCGAGTCTCGATCTCGATGCCATAAAAGTGAGGTGCAGACTCAGCACCCTGCGTTCAGCGAAAAAGCGCGCTTACCCTAAATTCTGGCGATTCAGTTGAGGCCAGCAGCCCCGAGGAAACTGGTTGCGGCGGCTTAGGTGCTGTAACCCCAAGAAAAACGAACGAAAGTGCCATCAACCCGCCGTACAAGGCAGCCGATCGCTTGCGAGTTCCCAGTCCCACCCATTGAGGATTTAGCAGACCCAGACAAAAAGCCGGTGTGGAAAACATAAAAGTTAATACAAACAAGCTGGACATCACGCACCTCCGACTAGCGCATTGCAGCGATTAATTACTTTTATTTCCAATTAATAGCTCAAAAATCCCCTTAAAAAAAGTTGCTATTTAGGATTTATAACTTGAGAATTATTGATGTTTATCAAACAATAATAAAAATTTTTAAATCTCTTACTTTAGGTAGTTGTTAAAAAAAATAAGAGCTTTCTAAAAAGTCAGAAAATTTAGCTTAAAATAGACACTAAATTCCTTACTCAAAATATGAAAGTCCGCTTTAACGTAGTCCGCCAAAATCAAAACGAGGCTCCCCGGGTTCACACTTACACCCTAGATGTGGAAGAGAGCAATACCATCCTAGACTGCCTCAACAATATCAAGTGGGAACAGGACGGCACTTTAGCTTTTCGCAAAAATTGCCGCAATACAATTTGCGGCAGTTGTTCTATGCGAATTAACGGTCGATCGGCATTAGCTTGCAAAGAAAATGTGGGCAGCGAACTCGCAAGACTGCACAAAATAGCTAATTCCAGCTCAGCAGAAATGCCTACCGATGTCATCCCAGAAATCACCGTCGCCCCAATGGGAAATATGCCGGTTATTAAAGATTTGGTTGTTGACATGACCAGTTTTTGGGACAACCTAGAAGCAGTTGAACCCTATGTCAGCACCGCCTCGCGAGCAATTCCAGAACGCGAATTTCTGCAGACTCCAGAAGAGCGATCGAAACTCGACCAAACTGGCAACTGCATCCTCTGCGGTGCGTGCTATTCTGAGTGCAACGCCCGCGAAGTCAACCCCGCATTTGTCGGCCCCCACGCCCTCGCCAAAGCTTACCGCACGATCGCCGACTCCCGCGACAGCGAAACCGAAAATCGGCTCGAAAAATACAACGAAGGCACTGCAGGCGTCTGGGGATGCACCCGCTGTTACTACTGCAACTCGGTTTGTCCGATGGAAGTCGCGCCGATGGATCAAATTGGTAAGATTAAACAGGAGATTCTCGATCGCAAAGACGACCAAGCCAGTCGATCGATCCGCCACCGCAAAGTTTTAATCGATCTCGTCAAAGAAGGCGGCTGGATAGACGAGCGCAAATTTGGCATCGAAGTAGTAGGAAACTACTTCCGCGACGTTAAAGGTTTGCTGAGTCTGGGCCCGTTGGGTTTGAGAATGATCGCTCGCGGCAAGTTCCCACGGTTTTTTGAGCCTTCTGAAGGTGCCGAAACCGTGCGAAATCTGATCGAATCGGTTCAAAGTTTAGAAAAGTGAGCAGATTAACTCTCTGCTGTCATTTTCCTGGTAAATTACAAGTTGTGCGATCGCAAAGCTTCCCAAAAGTCACTACTCAAAACTCAAAACTCAAAACTTTTAAATGACTGCTCAAACTCCTCCCTCCCCAAAACCGACAACCCCAAATGCCCCAAAACCAGAACCAGCCTTTGGGTGGAATGCCTATGCAGAACAAATCAACGGCCGATTTGCGATGGTGGGATTCGTGGGACTTTTGCTGCTAGAATTCTTCACCCGCCAGGATTTTTTTACCTGGCTGGGCCTGCCTTAAATTAATTAAAATCAATTAAAAATGGAAGCTGAAAAATTATATATATTTCAGCTTCCTTTTGATTTTTAAGAGTTATTTAAAATACAGTTTATCAAATTAGAGGTACAAAATTATAACATTTATAGTGGCATACAAACATATGAATTTACCAAAGTGGATAGCAGTTGCTTGTAGTGCGATCGTCCTTGAATTATAGGGACACGGCTATGCCGTGCCCTGACTCCCAAGTTTCGTTCAAACTAATTTCCAGTTATTTCACGGACGGTCAAACTGTACTTGCCTCTACCTTTTGGAGGCGGATCGTAAGCATTGACAATCACGCGATAGCGACCGTTCGCAGACAAGGTAACAGTAAGTTCAGAATTGGAATTTTGCTGCGTTGCATCATCATTTTCTGCAAGTAGCTCGCCCTGGGAGTTGAAAATAGCGAGATAAGTATCAAACTCGGTACTTTTTACGGTAACAACTACTTTCTGACCCTGAGTGCCTTCAAAGGTATACTCGTCGTACAAACTGCTGTCGGACGGCAGTACAGAAGACTTAGCAGGGGTGAGTTCTCCGTTTTGCTCTAAAATGACTTTAGATGAACCCGCATCAGGGCTCGGCCGAGGTTCTACAGTTGGGCTCTGAGTTGGCGAACTCTGTGGTGATGGCGATGGCTTGGGGCTTGCTTGAGCTAAAACCGCCTTGCCAGCAGGCTTCGCATCAGTTAAATTTTGAGGAAATTCTGCTGAAAGGAGGGTGGAACTACTGTTAGCAACTCCACCTAAATTTGAAACTGGCAGGGAGACAGTCGGCTTGCCAGAAAAAGTAGCTAGTAGAGCAATTGGCGCGATCGCCCAAAATCTAACTTGACGCATGAATTACCTCGGTTTGCAACGAAGAAGGAAGTTCGGCAACGGATTCTGTAACGGATGTAACGGATGGAAGAAGGAAGTTCGGCAACGGATTATCTAACGGATTTAATGGATGCACGGAAGCAGGAAGCCGGAAGCAGGAAGCAGAATAATTCGACCAATTACCAATTACCAATTCCCGATTACCTTTTTACCCATTTTCACCGGACAGTTAGAGTGTAACGACCCCGGCCCGAAGCATCGTAAGCATTGACAATTACGCGATAGCGACCCGTAGCGGGCAAAGTAACGGTCAGAAACGCATTTTTAGTCGAATCGCTCCCATCGTCATTTTCTGCCACTAATCGGCCGTTAGGGTCAAAGATAGCCACATAGGGATCGAAATCTGTACTTTCGAGGGAAATGGCTACAGACTGACCCGATCGACCTTCAAAAGTATACTCTCGATACAGACTGTTGTCAGACGGCAATACTGGGCCGCCTGCGACTAAAGCACCTTCTTCTTGCAAAATCGCCCGAGAAGGCGCGGTAGGAGCACTCGCTTTCAGTTCTAACGTATAAGCCCCTGACTGCCTAGCTTGGTAGGAATTTGCAACTAACGTGTAAGTCCCGTCGGCAGGCAGCCTGACTGTAATTCTGGCGTCTTTACTGCCTGCCCCGTCATCGTCTTGCGCGATTTCGCGCTGGTTGGGTCCGAGCAAAATTAAATAAGGGTCAATTTCTTGACTTTTCATTTCTATTGTGATTTGCTGGCCCGCTTTTCCCTCAAATGAGTAGAGATCGAAAAAGCTATTGTCGGTGGGCAGAACGCTAGACTTCTCGGTGAGGAGGCCGCTGACGGCGGGCCCGTTTAACGCAACTTTTTGAGGTGATTTGTTGCCAAAGGGCGATCGGGCTTGAGCCACGCGGGGAGCTCGCCCTTCTCGCACCGCTGTCAGGAAAGCGGGTACTTTGTCTGCTGAAATTGCAAAACCGATACCGATATTACCTCCACCCCGACCGCGAGTAAAAATAGAAGTATTGACGCCGATTAATTCTCCTGAACTGTTGAGCAGCGGGCCTCCTGAATTGCCGGGATTGATGGCGGCGTCGGTTTGAATTAAGCCCCGCTGCTGGTCGATGCGGCTGACGATTCCGACTGTAAAAGTACCTTGAAATTGACCGAATGGATTGCCGATCGCAAATGCTTGTTGCCCGACTTTCACCGAACCGGGACGGGCTAAAGGAATGGTGGGCAAATTGTTTTGACCGCGAATCTTCACCACGGCTAAGTCTAGACCTTCTTCGCCGAATCCGATGACATCGGCGACAAGTTTTCTGCCGTCTGACAAAATGATATTGACGGTACCGCCTGCCGAAACAACGTGGGCGTTAGTTAACACCATGCCGTCGGGGCTGATAATTGTGCCGCTGCCGTTAGATTTATCTGTATCGACGGTAACAACCGCTGGACTAGCTTTTTCGTAGACTCGAATATTGGTTTGTTCTTCGACATTTTGGGCGATCGCACCCTGGGAATGCACCGAGTTCAATTCCGTTAAATCTGTTGATTGCCGCCAAGGGGATGTCGTAACAACCGCAGCAGGGCTGGCTGCAACCCCAACCGTTAAAATTCCCGATACTGCTAAACTTAGAAGTTTGAAATTCATGGCGATCGATTAGTATTTAGCGATCGGTAGCTAGGAATTAGGTTTTGTGGTTAACCGCTAACTACCTTCTGTAATTATTTTAGGACTTGCACCACGGTAGTGACATTCCTCACGCCGGTTCTCCTATTCGGGAATCTGAATCAGCAGCTAAATACTTAAAATTAGCTTGTCGTACCGCAGCATCCTCATTGCCGTAGAAAAAAGACAGCAAAGCAAAACGCTCGCCGCTAATCACGGTAGTGGCTTCATGCAGCAAAGAACACCAAAAAATAATCGCCGTGCCACAATCCCCTTTATAACCGTGCGGCGCGTACTCTGGAAACCGTAAAAATCCCCCCGTGTACTTTCCCACATTCAAGTTTACCGTCATCGCCAACCTGCGGTGCAGCGTAGCTTTGCTAGTGTTGTCGCGGTGCGGCTGAAAATAACCGCCAGTCTCGGCATCATAACAACCTATCAAATACCGTTCAAACCTGGTAATTGTAAATTGGAAAGCTTTTTCTATTTCCGGCCGCACCCGGCGGAAAATAATCGCATTCAATTGTCGCTGGAAATCCTGATCTTTAATAAAGAAATCTCGGCGCTTCTTGAAAGTGTCGTCGTGCAGGCCAACTGTTTTCCCGCCTATTTGCCTCATAAAGCCCGAAGGACTGCCACCGTGAGTTTTGTACATATCGATTAAAGTACGGCAAAATTGTTTGTCCAAAACGTTAGGAATTACTAACACCGGGGCGTGGCTAGTAGCGGATCGGGCTTCCTCAATTGCGTGCAAAGTTTTGAGAAAATCTAATACTTGTTGGGCGTGTTGGTGCGGTTCGCCCATGGGTAAAATATTAATTACCTGAAGGTTTTCGTTGAGAACAAAAGTTTGTGGTGCATAGTGAACTCCGGCAAATCCATTTTCTTCGACATCTCGGAAAACACCGTACTGCTGACTGACTGTTTTATCCAAGTCCCAGAAAAAGATGAATGACGGAGCAATTGTTGTCGGTCTGTTTTGTTCTTTGTCTCCTGGGTCAAAATAATTTAAAAAAAATTTAGCTTTTATATCATTTCCGGTTACACCGGAATGATGTTGACTGTTGACTGTTGACTGTTGACTCGAATTTACTATTCCGATGCTAACCGATTTGATATTATTTGTGTATATCTTCGTTGGTTTGGCGTTTCACCCTCGCACTTTACAGTCTTTTTGATCGCTTTAATATCTGAGAATAAGTAGATGGGCATCAATAAACGCAACTTATTTTTTTGCCTGCGGGCACGAGAAATGTTTAGTTTCACCCATCTACTTAGTGTTTGCCTATTTGTCGAAACTGGGGGAATTATCCGGTTGGTCTTCCGGGTATTCTACAGGTCGATACTCCACGTAATCTGACGGCGGTGCTTCCACGTCGCGGTTGCTGGGACGAGACCTCGATGATTCAGTAGGACGGGGTTTTTTGGTTCTCGGCGGCGTATCGGAACTGCGGTTTTCCGAAGCAGGGGGGCGACTGCTGCGGCTGCGGGTCGGTCTTTCTTCGGGGTTGTCTGAAACGTCCCAGTTGTCAGACTCTTGAGCAGGCGGGGCTTCTGGGCGAGAGGGACGTTTGCGCGACGATCGATCGGGCGAGTCGGGCTTGGAGGTGTTAACGCTGCCGTTGCGATTCGAGGGACGGCGGCGGGGTTCGTCGTCGTAGGCTTCCCGAGAGGAACGGTAGTCTTGGCTGCCTCTGATGCGGGGACGCGGCGGATAGTCTTCCTCTGGTTCTAGCTGGTCGATGTCGGAATCGTAGCCGTCGTAACCGTAGGCGTTGCTGATCGGTCGGTCTTCATCTATGTATTGAGCGCGACTTTTGGCTTGGGCTGTGGTCGCTCCTCGCAGTTTAATGCTTTCTGCTGCAAAAAATATGGCGGAACCAGTGAGCAGAAATTGACCGAAGGCCAGAATTGGGTCAAGCCGCCATCCTTGAAATAACAGAATACCGCCGCACAGCAGGCCGACTGCTGCAAAAAAAATATCGTGATCTCGGGCTAGTTTGGGACGCCACGATCGCAGAAAATACAGTCCTGCCCCTGCTACTGCTAGGATAATCCCTAACAGGCTGCTCCAGTTCAATCCTAAATTGACCATTAGCCTATCTCCTATGTCTTTCCTATGTTAGCGAGTTAGATTTTACATCTATCATTAAGTCTGTCAGCCCGACTGTGCTTTCTGGGGCAGCGTCCGGTCAGGGTTTCAGCTTGGGAAGTGAGTATAATAATGAGTTTAACGGGAAAAAACCTCAGCGAAAGCAGTCAACCGAAGGTTTTGCCTTCACAGTTGCTGGCAGCCGAGGTTTCTAGGATCGGGGAAATGCCCGACGTGTAGCTGAAAATTGACTTTCACGCCGGACTCAGAGACCTGCAGACTATTTAGTAGGTGCGCTTGATTTTGTCTTTTTGGCTGATGAAGATCAGGGCGATCGTTGCTGGAAGCACTACCACCACCACGCCCACCAGCAGGCTGTACAAAAAGTTCGCGAGAGAAGGAGTCATAGATTCCAAGCCTTTGTTACAACAATTTGATTTTTATTAATTTTATACTTTCGATCGCACCTGTCAAACGGTTAAAATTATGAATAGCAGACTTAACAAAACTTAAAATTTCGAGATAAGACCCATGACTGGTATTACCGTTGCAAGTTGGATTCTGGGATCTGTCCTAGTGCTGATGACTTTGCTGTTTATTTTTCGGATCGTCCTGACTTGGTATCCCGAGGTGAACCTGAGCAAGTTGCCGTTGAGTCTGATTGCTTGGCCGACGGAACCTTTTTTAGCCGTAACTAGAAAGATTGTACCGCCGATCGGCGGGGTGGACATTACGCCGATTATTTGGGTGGGTATCTGTAGCTTGCTGCGAGAAATTATTCTCGGCCAGCAAGGGCTGCTGACAATGATGATGTAAGAGTCAGCGGGCATGGGCCCGCGCAGGGCATGGGGCAAACAGGGCATGGGCCCGCGCAGGGCATGGGGCATGGGTTAGTTGCCAACTGCCAACTGCCAACTGACAACTGACAACTGACAACTGCCAATTGACAACTGCCAACTGCCAACTGACTAATGACTGTTTTGGTTCATGAACTGTTCGACGAAATTGGTGTAAACTTCGCCGTTGAGAAATTCCGGGCTATCGAGGATTTTTTGGTGAAAGCCCAGGGTGGTGGGGACGCCGGTGATGGCGCACTCCCGCAATGCCCGTTTCATCCTGCGGATGGCTGTAGGTCGATCGCGCCCCCAGACTATCAATTTACCGATTAAAGAATCGTAGTAAGCGGGTATTTCGTAATCGGTATAAACGTGAGAGTCCATCCGCACGCCAGGGCCGCCGGGAGGCAAAAAGCCGGTGATTCTGCCCGGATGGGGCCGGAAGTTGCGATCGGGGTCTTCAGCGTTGATGCGGCACTCGATGGCGTGGCCGTTGAGAACTACTTGGTTTTGCTTGATTTGCAGTTTTTCGCCTTGGGCGATGCGAATTTGTTCGGCTATCAAGTCGAGACCTGTAATCATTTCGGTGACGGGATGTTCTACTTGGATGCGGGTGTTCATTTCCATAAAGTAGAACTTGCCCGATTTGTCAAGCAGAAATTCGACAGTACCCGCCCCCGTGTAGTTGATGGATTTGGCGGCGGCAATGGCAGCGTGACCCATTTGATCTCGCAGTTTCTGGGTGAGGGCTGGGCTGGGGGCTTCTTCGAGGAGTTTTTGGTGCCGTCGCTGAATCGAACAATCTCTCTCGCCGAGGTGGATGACGTTACCGTAGTTGTCGGCGAGGATTTGGATTTCGATGTGCCGGGGTTTTTCGATGAATTTTTCGAGGTAAAGTCCGGGGTTGCCGAAGGCTGCGTCGGCTTCGCCTTGGGCTGCTGAGAATAGTTTGGGGAGTTCGGAGGCTTCTCTCACTAGCCTCATCCCCCGGCCACCACCGCCGGCTGTGGCTTTGATCATCACAGGATAGCCGATGTCGCGGGCGATCGACAAAGCTTCGTGTTCGTCCGCCAGCAATCCGTCGCTACCGGGAACTGTGGGGACTTTCACCCGCTGCATCGTTTCTTTGGCGGTGGATTTGTCGCCCATCGCCCGCATCGCTGCAGCAGAAGGGCCGATGAAGGTAATTTGATGGTCGGCGCAGATTTCGGCAAAGCGGGCATTTTCCGAGAGGAAGCCGTAACCGGGGTGAATGGCTGCGGCGTTGCGGGTCAGGGCTGCCGCGATGATATTGGGGATGTTTAAATAGCTTTTGCTGCTGGTGGGGGGGCCGATGCAAACGGCTTCGTCTGCCAACTGGACGTGCAAGGCGTGTTTATCTACGGTGGAGTGAACGGCGACCGTGGCAATCCCCATTTCCTCGCACGTGCGCAGTATGCGGAGAGCTATTTCTCCCCGATTAGCGATTAAAATTTTCGAGAACCCCATCTTCGCTGCTTAATTCACTCAATATTCTGTACAATAATGCCTTTCGGTATGTTCTGGATAATCGTTTTCCAGAAATTGTTCACAAAAATTTATTTTACATTTTGCGGGTAGTGGTGCTATGATTATAAATCGGCGGTCTCAAAGGGCAAGTCACCAGTTAAATGTCAGGAACCTCAACCTGTGAATCTTTAACTCGTAACGCAAAAATCCCGGAGAGTGCCAGAAAGAGCGGATGTGGCGGAATTGGTATACGCGCACGCTTGAGGTGCGTGTGGCAATATGTCCTTGCGAGTTCGAGTCTCGCCATCCGCATTGAATATATAAAACAACTGTTGACGGTTTTGGCTGTCGGCAGTTGTTTTATATTGAGTGGTTTTTCTAGAAAGTCGATCGAGTACGGTAGGGTGCGGATTCATCAGATATCTTTAAGTGCGATTCCCTACGGGATAGCTTCGCTTCACGAACTTCTGACAGATCCGCACCATACAAAATACTCTTTAACTGTCGATCGACAATTGTGTTTGAATTAAAAACATAGATACTTATGGTTTGTCAAGTAGAATGGGGTTAGTTAGGTTCCGAATCCGAGAGTTGGCTGACGAAAAAGGATGGACGCTAAAGGATGTTGCCGATCGATCCGAGGTTCCCTACATCACAGTCAGGCACTATGCTCGATCGGAAGGACTAGCAACGGTTGATATCACATCAATTCAAAAAATAGCTCGCACCCTCGATGTTTTGATTGAGGAGTTGATGGAAGTTGTTAAAGAATGAACCGATGAAATTATATTAGCAAACGGAAGTTAGATCGATGACATCCTACGCCTTAAACTTACCCGTTCAGTTACAGCAAGAAGCTGAAAAATTGGCAACACTCCAAGGCATTTCGTTCGATCAGTTTATCCTCTGGGCTGTAGCCGAAAAAGTCGCTACCCTCAACCAGCGGAATGACGATCCGGCTTTTCCTGAAATCACCTATGTGCGCGGCGCTAGCGGCGAACTCGTTCCCGTTTTGCGCGGCACTCGGTTGCGGGTGCAAACAGTAGTCATCGCAGCGCAGAAATGGGGTTTTTCTCCAAACCAAATTGCCACTGAGTATGACTTAAGTGAAGATCAAGTGAACGCTGTTCTCGCTTTTTATGCGGCTCACCATCAAGAAATAGACGCATCTATTGCCGCTGAGCAAATTATCGAAGCTGCTAATGTCTAAACCGCTATTGCATCTAGATGCCGATACCTCTATTAAAGCTTTGCAAGCCGCCCTTTTATCTCGCAGTCACGATGTCACTCGGACACCGACTGAGTGGATGGCTTTAGATGCTAGCGATGAGGCTCAATTGCTAGAAGCAACAGCCCGAGGGCGGTGTATTTTTACGTTTAATATCCGGGATTTTCAGGTTTTAGCTCAGCGTTATCCCGAACATGGTGGCATCATTTTGGCTGCTCAAAACAGTTGGACATTATCTAGTCTAATTGCTTCGCTCGATCGCCTGCTTTCAGAAACACAAGCTGCTGACTGGAAAGGGCAAGTCCGCTGGCTTAATCAGTGGCGAACCTAATTCTATCTTATCGAACTTATGTATCTCTGGTCGATCGCACTTCTTCCGCTTCCTGCAAAACAGGATTAACTGGTTGACTTTGGGAACCAGATACACTTTGCCTATCGGATGATGATTTTAGCACTTTACGTGCAGCCCACAAAGCAAGCCATCCCAAGACTCCACCGCACAAGCAACTAATTATAACGGCACTAAAGAAAGGATGAAGCGGCAGAGGATGCTGGAAAGAGGGTGATGCCCAAGGTTTGTCTACAGCCAAGGTGTAGCTGCTGGAAACAACCCCCGCAACGCCTATACCCACACCGACAACGGCTATGGTAATTTGTAAATTGCGATCGCTATCTCTTTCATTTTTCTCGTATTCTACCTGTTGTTTTTGAGCATCAACTTCCACAATGCCCCGGATTGTTTCAATCATCTGTTGAAACAATTGCCGTCCTACGGTAAGATAACTCATATTGACTTTAATCTGTTTCTGAAATATCTGGCAACTCCGGTCAACAAATTCTTGTATAAAATCTAAGTTATCCATTTCTTGGACGCTGCAATCCCGAAGTTTTTTGAGCCAATAACTATAGTTGGCAACATTCGTTTCAATTGTAGTCTGGTGAAATTCTATATCTCGCAAATAGCGGGCATAATTTAACCCGATTTGGGGGAGTTCAGTCAGACACCCCTCCAGTTGTTCCAGCCGCTCGTCTCTATCTGATTTCAAACGGCTAAACTCTTCCACCTTCTCCTCTAATTGCCTATAAATTTTTCTCGCTTCCTCATTGCATCGATACGCTTGGTGATAAGCATAAATGATTTTACTGCGGCAGCATAACAAATTGATTAGCGGACGGTAATAATGGCCATCCTCCTCCAACTTTAAAGTTTTTTCATTAGTATCTAACCAGACTAGAATATGACACTTTAACCTCGGATCTTCTTGACTATTGTCAAATTCAAAAATGGGACTACCTAGAAGTTTTCCGTCACCGACTAAATAGGGTTTTGGCTGTTTAAGCTCTGAATCTTGAAACAAAGCGTCTACACAATCTTTTGCTAAATCTTGATGATTGCCAGCAAAATCAACAGGTTTAGCAAATAATACTAGGGTTTGTCCCAGTGATGCTTGGATTTCACAAGGTAGCAGACAGCCTTGAAAATTTAGACTGCTCAGTTGCTTGACTTCTACTGTAGAATTGCGAAAAAGCAGCGTGAAGTCCAGTGCGTAAGTGTCGTGGAGTCGCAGGGGATAAATGAAGCCTTTCAGAGGCAGTCGATCCGGTTGGCTAACAGTTGTAAATGACACCATTTTCTCGACATTTGACTGCCAAAGTTCCACATAGTCGCTCTGTTCGTTATTTTGGCTATTTCTATTGCTTAGGTTTTCAGGTAAAAAATCGAGCTTTGGCTCTGTTTGCAGCAGTTGTCCCAAAGCAACGCATTTATGCCATAAATGGTCAGCCTCTACAGATTGTTTATCCCCTTTTGCCAGGTTGCTGCACAAATGAAAGGCAAACAGCATTAGTTTGGGGTTGGCAAGTTTGCCTGTCAATTGAGTGTTGTTCATCACCTAGAGCCTGAGTGCTATTTTGACTGGTTGGGGAAACTTTCTTGGATGGCATTTGATAGCGTTTCTTTGGTGACTTCGCGACGAGGTTTAGGCTCTGGCTCTGAAGGAGCCTTCACGTTGTCGCCGATTCCTGGTGGGCGAAACATATTAATATCGCCGTGCAAGTTTATCAAAGCCTCAAGTATTGGACGGCGACTTTCACAATCACACCAAATTGAGACAGCATGAGATATTTGATTAATATGATCTGGCAGGGTAGCACGTAGCTGGTGTAATTCAGCCTCGTGTTTATAAAATAATTGAGGCTGGGTAGCAATCAACAGTTGAAATGCTCTAGTGTTGTCTTCTTCAAATGACATTTATAGACTCCTATTGACCGATAGCACAGAAAGCAGCCCAGTGGTAAGGCGATTGAAAAGGTTTAGCTTTAGCTTCCATCTTATTAAATAATGCAGGTAACTGTACAATTTTTTGTGTGGGACTCAAGGTAAGTTTGCTTGTCTATAGCTGCAAATCTTCTTTAGTGGCATCCCGCAGCCAAACTTGAGCTGATTTAAGGGCAAGGGGGACACTTAACCCGGCTTTGAGAAGCTGATAAAATTTTATCATTAAAAATGAGGCTGACAAATCGCTGACGGCCCACAAAGTCGCTACTACACTGGAACTACCGGCCGCCAGGAAACCGCTAGGTAAGCTGATATATTCATCGCTGATGCTGTTAAATTCGCTGATGCCTGTGTAGCAGGCGGAGAGGACAACCAGGCGGCATTCTCGGAGGTCAAGGGCAAAGATGTCTGCTAAGGTGAGGCATTTGGTGAGGTCGAGGGTGTTGCCATTTTGTAAGGGTAGATAGCGAGTGGGGTTTTCTTCAGGGGGAGGCGGGGGTAATTCGCAGTCGGCTAGCAGCAATGCTGATAGCAAAGGTTGATTAAAGTTAAAGTAGCCATGACAGCTAAAGTGGGCGCAGTGGGCGATGCGGAGACGGCTGTTATCTATGAATAATTTTTTGGCATCACTTTGAATGAGGATATCTTTGAAGTCAAAATGCTTACTAATCACTTCTACTTCCAAGTCGCTACAGTTCAGGTCATTAGAGGGATTTTGGACGCCAAATAGGTGAGTGAAATTTGGGCGTTTTCGCCTTTGTGCCTGTTGCAGCAGTTGACAACTGGGGGAATAGCGGACACCTTGTTTGAAGCAATCTAGTAAGTAGGGATTGCTGGGTTCAGGAGACTGAGTTTCTGGGTTAAATCGCTTCCAGGTTTCAGGGCTAACCGGCAAGGCGTGAAGGGGGAACAGGTGTAGGAAAATGTGGGGAATTAAAATTAGTCGATCGCAGTGTTTGGGTACTTTCGCCAGAATTTCATTGATATGCAATATTTCAGATAAGCTTTGGAGGCGAGAGGCTAGGTTTCCCCACCATTGGGTTTTATCCTCTTGTTGGTAATCTCTCAGATATTCCTCGCCCCAATTTACCAAGGTTTGAAAGTCGGCTTTTGAAGATTGCCATACTATAGGATTTGGTGAGTGGGGGGTGATAATGAAAGTAAAGAATTTGTCGCCCAGGATGTACCATTCAAGGATAGCGGTGTTTTCTGCTGTGAGGGCTTGAACATCGCTGTAGAAGATGCCTTTAACTTCTTGAGTCAGGAGGAAGTCGGGGTCAATGGGTTTGATGTCACGGACGACCAGCTCGTCGAGTTGTTGCCACAATTGGGTGAGATGGGTTTGATCGTGGCTGGTAGTTTGTAGGCTGTCAATTTGGAGGCCGCGTTCTCCCGAGATTGTGCCGCCGTTGCTGTTACGATTTTTCTGTTGGTTGTCTAGTCGGCGCTGTTCGGTATCAATTTCTTGACGCAGGCGCGAGAGTTCCTTGAGAACGGTTTCGGGAATATCGCCTTTGGGGTATAACTCGCGGGTGGCAACGAGTTCAACTAAGTTTCGGGCTTTGCTGCGTTCGACGTATTCTAGGGCTTTGGTGTAGTGTTTTAATTCGATGCAAACTTCTACCATGCCCAGATAAAGCTTATTCCATTCTTCGGCTAATTTCTGTTTGGTTTCATCCCCAGATTGAATCTCACTCCGTAAAAATTCTACTGTTTCAATCGCTCGGGCATAGGTATCATAAGCGAGTTGCCATTGCTGGTTACTTCGGTAAAGATTACCTAAATTAGATAAAGTCTCTGTATGTCCTTGTGGGAAAGCCTCGCGAGTTCTAATAGTTAAAGCATTGTGATAAAGTGCGATCGCATTTTCGATATTCTCTGCTTTCTCTCCCCTGATTCTGGAATAGTAGGCTTCTCCCAG
>Ga0164305_10000088_pt1 | contig 27109 bp, 14 predicted proteins | sample Whisoiple_237_MG_FD_110215 | JGI IMG/M metagenome (GOLD analysis project Ga0164305, IMG submission 110215) | Soil microbial communities amended with pyrogenic organic matter from upstate New York, USA - Whitman soil sample_237_MG | ecosystem: Environmental > Terrestrial > Soil > Agricultural...
ATCAATAGTTAACAAATATCCCCGCTGCAACTTTTGAGCAACTGTACTCATCCAGTCCAAAGCCGCCAAATTCACCTCACTGCGATAACCATCTCCGTAAACACTCGCCGACAAATCGATGCTTATAAAATCCAAATATTCGGCAATTTTAGGCGTAGAAACTTCGCCAATTACTTCAATAAAATTTCTTTCTTTCTGTTCATTTTTTGTAGTTTCTGCGGCAACGTAAATCTCCCTAACTTGCCCCTCTTCCAGAATGAATTGATGCACGGGCAAAGCATCCACTAACTCGTTAGAAAAGAAACATCCGACAATTGAATTATTAACTATCTCATCCCAATTACACCACTTGACACACTTGATATCGGCTAACCTTTGCCGCTGTTCTGATTGGAGTCCAGGGGAAAGTTCAACAATAATGTATTCTAAAATATGAAATAAATCGGGATGTTGGAGTTGCAGATATTGCAGCACATTTTCGGCAAAATTTCCCCGCCCAGCACCCATTTCTACGACAGTAAAAGGATGAGGTCGATCGAGCAATTCCCACATTTCCACAAACTGATCCGCCAAAACCTCCGCAAAATCAGCGCCCCAATGAGACGAGGTGATAAAATCGCCTTGTTTGCCGATCGACGGGCGATCGCTATTATAATATCCGTGCTGGGGATGATATAATGCCAAATTCATATATTCAGCAAAAGTAATTCGCTGCTGGGGACTGGTGGCAATTCTTTCGCAGATTAAAGCGCAGAGTTCGGGGTTGCTGTCATTGATATCTGGTTGCTGAATTTTCATAATTTATCGAATCAAAGTTGATGTTATTTCATTTGTGAAGAAGAGATTTTTTTTATTAACCGCAGAGGGCGCAGAGGGCACAGAGGAAGAGAGAAGAGAGAAATCAGGTACATTTTAGCTACCTTAACAGCCAAATTAATCGCTATCTATCCGCATTGATCTGGGGTTCAAAAAAATCAACCCGGTTCCATAAAAAAACCGGGTTAAATTCTCAGATAAAAACCGCTCAAACCTACCTGTCAACCGAGCCCATAATAATGTCGATACTCCCCAAAATTGCCACCAAATCCGCAATCTTCACGCCGCGCACAATGTGAGGCAAAATCTGCAAATTATTAAAATCCGCAGCCCGAATCTTCCAGCGCCAAGGAAACACACTATCATCGCCGATAATATAAATCCCCAACTCACCCTTGCCGCTTTCAACGCGGACGTAATGTTCGCCCTTGGGAATCTTAAAGGTCGGCGCTACTTTTTTGCCAATAAACTGATACTCAAAACCATTCCACTCTGATTTTGGCCCGCTTTCTAAGCGCTTCGCTTCCAAATTCTCGTAAGGGCCGCCGGGGAGTCCTTTCAAGGCTTGATAGATAATTTTAACCGACTCACGCATCTCCCGAATTCGTACTAAATACCGGGCCAAACAATCGCCTGCAGCTTCGGTACAAACTTCCCAGTCGAAGTCGTCGTAACATTCGTAATGATCGACTTTCCGCAAATCCCACTTCACGCCGGAACCGCGCAACATAGGGCCGGATAGTCCCCAGTTAATCGCTTCGTTGCGGGAAATCGTACCCAAGCCTTCAATCCGGCGGCGGAAGATTGGATTGTTGGTAATTAAACGTTCGTATTCGTCAATTTTGGGAAGGAAGTAATCGCAGAAATCTTCGCACTTATCTACCCAACCGTAAGGCAAATCTGCTGCAACTCCGCCAATGCGGAAATAGTTGTTGTTCACCATGCGATAACCTGTGGCTGCTTCCCACAAGTCGAGAATTGGTTCGCGATCGCGCATAGTATAGAAAAAAGGAGTTTGCGCCCCCACGTCCGCCAAAAACGGCCCTACCCACATCAAGTGGTTAGCAATCCGGTTCAACTCCAGCATAATTACCCGAATATAACTAGCCCGTTTGGGGACAGCAATATTTGCCAACTTTTCCGGTGCATTCACTGTCACCGCTTCGTTAAACATCCCCGCAGCGTAGTCCCAGCGGCTCACGTAGGGCACGTACATCACGTTGGTGCGATTTTCGGCAATTTTTTCCATCCCCCGGTGCAGATAGCCCAAAACTGGCTCGCAGTCCACCACATCTTCCCCGTCCAGGGTGACAATTAACCGGAGTACCCCGTGCATGGAAGGGTGGTGCGGCCCCATGTTGAGCACCATCGGTTCGGTTCTAGTCTCAATTCTTGACATAATTAAATGAATTAATGATTACTGACTATTGTTGATTTTTGTTTCGCTGTTATAGATTATGAAGGATATCGAGCTCTGTGAAAAGGATACCCCTGGATCGGATGTCAGTATTGACACCTATCACGTTCCAGTTTTGGGTCAAGAATTAATTGCGGGTTTGGCTGTGCGTGCCGGCGGGCACTATTTGGACGCGACGCTTGGGGGCGGCGGACACACGAGTTTGATTTTAGCGGCGGCGCCAGATGTTACAGTGGTGGCGATCGACCGCGATGAACAAGCCATCCGTTTTTGCCAAGCCCGATTTGCCAACTCGCCCGTTGAGTTTTGGCACGGCAACTTTGCTGAATATCAGTCCCCAGAGGCCGAATTTGATGGTATCATAGCAGACTTGGGCGTCAGCTCTGCTCAGTTCGATACACCGGAACGAGGATTTAGTTTTCGCCACCCAGCTCAACTAGATATGCGTATGAACCAGCAGCAATCTTTGACGGCAGAAGAGATTATCAACCACTGGGAAGAAGTTAAACTAGCAGATATTATTTATAAGTACGGCGAGGAGCGACTGTCGCGGCGCATCGCGAGGCGGATTGTGCAAGGGCGTCCATTTCAAACTACAACAGAACTTGCTCTTGCGATCGCCTCCTGCTTCCCCCCCAAGCAGCGCAACGGCAGAATCCATCCGGCAACCCGTACTTTCCAAGCTTTAAGGATAGCTGTCAACTCCGAACTCGCTTCTTTAGAAACTTTCCTCAACCAAGCGCCAAGGTGGTTAAAACCAGGTGGGAGAATCGGAATCATTACATTTCACAGTCTGGAAGACCGACCAGTCAAGCACCAACTCAGAGGCACACCCAATTTGCAGGTACTGACAAAAAAGCCGATCGGGCCGCAATCCGAAGAAGTCGCTAGAAATCCCCGCTCTCGTTCTGCTAAGCTCAGACTGGCAGAAAGAATAACTTGATTCGGCAGTAGTAATATGCTTGCTGCAAAAAGTTCAGAGATTAGGGAGACTTGCATGCAGCAATCAAGTACGATGCGGCAAAGATGTAGGGAATAGCGCCAACAACCCACCACTAACCCCCCGGGTACAGTGCGGCTTGAAATACAGCCGGTGTTGACCAGACTTAGGTAGCAATACCTGCCTTAGTAGTAAGTGTTAAAATTCACACCGAGGACAGTGCCGAGCTAGTTAAGAACTCTGCAATCAGAGCATTAATTAGCCGTTTTGAATGCTGGTGTGTTTAGAAAAGTACCGACTGCTAACAATGTCATTGCTCGTATCACAGCGTGAAAGCTGACTCGGGAATTTTCCCTATTGAAGCGGCCTACCGAGGCGGGTTACAGTATCGAAAGCCTCTCATCTGTGCGAACAGATGGTGCGAAAGGAATGCTCACCTTGAGGTAAAACGGGTTTCTTTAACTCAACTTGACGTAACTGATATGTTGCATATATCCAGCCCCCCTTTTCCTCCCGCCACCTTGCTGATTACAGCTATGGTGGGGGTTTTCAAGGGGGAAGAAAGATGAGTCGGGGAGATGGAAGCAAGCTGAAACTGATGGTAGTCGATGACGAACCCGACAACTTGGATTTATTGTACCGGACGTTTCGACGCGACTTTCAGGTTTACAAAGCAGATAGCGCCCTCAGCGCCCTGGAAGTTCTAGACGAACAGGGCGAGATGGCGGTGATTATATCTGACCAGCGGATGCCAGAAATGAATGGCACCGAGTTTTTGGGGAAAACAGTCGAGCGATTTCCCGATACGATTCGGATTCTGCTAACGGGATACACCGATGTTGAAGATTTGGTTGAGGCCATCAACTCAGGTCAAGTTTTCAAATACATCACCAAACCGTGGAATCCAGAAGAACTCAAATTGGTGATCAATCAAGCCTCAGAAACTTACAAATACTACAAGCAGCGCAGCGTTGCATTGCGCCGCGCTTTACGCAAGGAATCTCTGTTCAATGAGGTAATGAGCGTGATTCGCGGGTCGCTTGATTACTCTAGTATGGTACAAACTATTGTTCAAACCGTAGGTCAAACTTTTGAGGCCAACTATTGTATGCTGCGGGCGGTAGAGGCCGATCGACTATTGCCGAGTACCTTCCCCTACCAAGCCCAAACCTCTGAAGTCAGTAGCTTTTCTTTTGATGAAAATTTGCTGGTTCAAGCTGTAGCCACCCGCCAAACTCAAGTGAACTCAAACAGTGGGGGGAATGGTAACTCGGTTGAGATTGCCGTGCCCCTGACTTACCAGCAAGAATTGCTGGCGGTACTGGCTTTGTCCCAGATTGGCGGCACTAACCCTTGGTCGGCGGAAGATATAGAGTTAATAGAAGGTGTAGCAGCTCAAGCTGCTCTGGCCCTGTCTCAAGCCAAGCTATACCAGCGCACTCTGGATTTAGCCAAGCAGATGCAAACCGAGTTGGAAGTGGCCCGCCAAATCCAAACAAACTTGTTGCGCCAAAGTTGGCCGGATTTTGAAACTGTCAGAGTGCAAGCTTGCTGCTATCCCGCGCGGGAAGTTGGCGGCGACTTTTTTGAAGTCTACGTCCACTCCCAAGGGGATATTTGGATCGCGGTGGGAGATGTTTCGGGTAAGGGAGTTCCGGCTGCTCTATTTATGGCCAGCGCGATTTCGGTGATGCGGCGGGAACTTTCCCAAGAAGTTTCTCCAGAGCCCGATCGAGTTATGCAGAACATGAATAGCAGTATGTCTGACGACCTGATCGGCAACAACCATTTTATTACAATGGTTGTAGCTCGTTACACTCCGTCAACCGGACACCTGGCATTCGCTAATGCCGGTCACATTTACCCGATTGTTTGGTCTCACTCGGAGGTGAAAGCTCAAGCCGCTAGCGGTAAAACGCCAGTCGAGCCGAATTTCCTTAAAGCTCGCGGTATTCCCTTGGGGATACTACCAGTTTGGAGGGGCAAAGCAGGTACGATCCAATTAAAGTCAGGAGATGTATTTCTGCTGACGAGTGACGGGATTACTGAAGCTAGCGTGACTACGGAAGCGGTCGCAGGGGGTGAACCCACCCGTTCTATGCTACAACAAGAAGGGCTTTGGCAACTCTTGATTCAAGAGCCTGGTTCCTTCAACTTGGACAATTTGTTGGCTCGCATCCGAGCTGACAATCCCGTTCAGGAAGACGACCAAACTATACTCTCTCTGGAGGTTCTCTGAATCTGTCAGCGACTCCCGACGCATAGTCGGGGGTGAGAGCCGAAAAAACTTAAGCCCCGCTTGTTGACGGCCCATAGAGTAGTGCTGCAAAAGACGGCGTTATCGTCAACAGTCAAAAACCACAGTAAAAAACCTAGCCGGCGATGGCGCAGCTAGTTTCCTAAATCGCTTTCCTCGGGGATTAAATACCTGTCAAGGGTTAAGGTAGAAGGCATTCGTCAGAAAAAACCAACGCTTAAAAGCCAAGGATTGAAACACAGATTTTTTATACCTCGCTGCTTGCAGTCTCGGTATAATTATCAATTGTTAATGGGTTTTAAGGCCCTAACAAAAGTTTTCAACTATACTCTTAACTTCTGCCTTCTACCCAATGACGAATGCCTGATTTTTAAACAGAACAGGCTAGTATCCCCCGAGTAGCGACAAGTATTGAGGCCGAATCCATTCGGCGCGTCGCGTTTCATACCTGGTGTGAAGACACAGGGTTTTCAAACTTACGGGATTTTTTTATGAATACTGAGCTTCATGTGCCAAGCGACTTGCGGTTTTTAACAATTGTTGAAAATTGGTTGCTGAGCAGTTTGGAAGTAGAGCTAGGAGAGCACGTCGATTGGCCGCGTCAGTCGAATCGTTTGCGCTTGGTGTTAGCAGAAGCCTATTCTAACGTGATCCGCCATGCTCACAAAGATCAACCCAATTTGCCCGTGTTAATTCGCTTGAATTTAAAAAATAGGGATATTGGTTTAGAAATTTGGGATTACGGTAAAGGTTACGAAATGGATACTTACAATCCCCCGAGGCCGGAAGCTAAACAGGAAAGCGGCTACGGCTGGCTGATTATGAGCAGACTTATGGATCGGGTGGACTACAGTTTGCAAATAGACGGTCGCAACTGTCTAAAGTTGGAAGCGAGTTTGCCGGAAAAATCTTAATTAGTCGTTAGTCATTAGTCATGAGTGATTAGTGATTGACAATGCACTTTTAGACTCGCTTTGGCTGTCTGTCGCACGCGCTGCGGTGACAGCCAATTTTCTGTGAAGTATCGTCCGCCCAACGCGAGACTGTAAGATTGTAGGAATACAGTCCCATCGCCCAAATACCGAAGAAACCGGGTTTTTATACCGTTAGCGACGCTTCACCAGAGATTTGGATAAAAAACCCGGTTTCTGCCGGAGTTGCGCCCAAATACCGAAGAAACCGGGTTTTTATACCGTTAGCGATGCTTCACCAGAGATTTGGGTAAAAAACCCGGTTTCTGCCGGAGTTGCGCCAAAATAATCATGGCTTTAGCGATTACGCGCGATCGACACATCAAAGCAAAATAGACAATTTAAATGTGAAACAGCTTATCAAACATCAAATTTCTTATGCGACCGCAGATTTAGCAATTCTTGGGGAGAAGCTAACAGCTTGACGGTGACAGAAAGGATTTGTTGGTGAGAATTCAACACGAACCGCCATCCGACATTAATACCAAATACGGATGTTTGCACCCGGCCGCTAACCTGAACTTCAACTTGGCCATCTTCTAAAATTTTGCTGACACCTTGCTGGGGTTGGAGCTGCATTCCTCGCGCTTCTGTTTTTAGATAAGTGGCGATCGAGCTTTTACCGATAATTGGCTCCTCAAACGGGGCGTGCAGAACCCCGTCATCAGCAAACAAATTAGCAGTCGCTGCAAAATCACCGGCGTTTAAAGTTTCAAAATATCGCAGTACCGCTGGGTTTGTGATGCCGGCAATATCTGTAGATACAGTTAAAATAGGTCGAGTTGTTGCGGTCATAAAAGAAGTTAGTTCACATGAATGAGTCTAATGTAATCATTCTCTTTGTCGCAGCAAATCCCTCAAAAGATATAAGTAAGGGCAGGAAAATAATTTTCCGAAAAAAGGAGGAACCGGAGAGCGTAGCGCAGATTTCAGAGCGAGCCGACAAAAATCAATACTACTTTCAAAAAATGCAAGTGTAAGCAAGCTGCAAACCCTTATGCCATCAGTCATTTCCAATCCTTCAATTTTTGAATCTAAAATCTAAAATCTAAAATCTAAAATGATATAAACCCAGACACCTGACGGCATCTGGGTTTCTGGCCAAGTCTGTTTGACAGACCGAAACCGAATATTCTATTTGCGGATCAAATTGAGCAATTCTTTAGGAGATGCCAACAAGTCGATCGCCACAAAGAAAATTTGACCTTGGGGATCGAGCAAAAACCGCCACGCAATGTTCATTCCCACATTCGCGCCGAACCAGGGAGTTTCGACTTTGCCGGTGACTTTCACTTGTCGGTAGCCATCTTCTGCAGGTTCCGATACGCCTCGCTCGGGCATCATTTTCAGTCCGACGCACTCTTCCCGCATATAGTTGAGGATAGCTTCGCGACCGACGATCGGCTTTTGGAAAGGTGGTTGCAGGGCACCTTCTTCAGCAAATAAACCGACGGCTGGGGTGAAGTCGAAGGCGTTCATGTAGTCGATGTAGCTGAGCACTGTCTGCTCGCTGATACCTTCAATCTTGGTTTTCACCCGCTCTTCTAGAGCGGTGGGAGTGCTGCGGGGGGCAAAGCGTTTGCCGTACTCTTGGCTGAAATCGGGGTCGTAGCCCATGTGAACTACGGTGTTGCGAAGTACCGTAATTTGCTGGCCTGGATCTAGTTTCTTAATGGTTTCAAGAACTGCGGTGGCTTCGGGAGACATTTGATAGCCAGCGGGGATCGGAGCTACAATGCCCTGTTTCATCAACTGTCCCAACTCGTACCAGAAACCGAGTTTGGTGTTGACGCGCAAGGAAGTGTAAATCCGCCCGATCGGAGTGTCGGCGTTGCTGGCGAGGTCAAACATGGTTTTGCTTTGCTCAGCCGGCGACATCTGCTTAATGTCGTTGAGGACGCCTTCGACAAGCGTCATGCTGGCTACTCCGGGTGCTGCTGCGGTGATGGAAACGCCCATTTCGGTGTAGGCATACCAGAGCAGTGCGAGTTGGTCTTCAACACTGAGTTTGTAGAACGCTTCCGTGGTAGCCGGAACAACGCTAGCAATCTCGGTGTTGGAAAAAATAGATTGAGCTGATTGAATACTAACTGCCATATGTATGCTGTGGGATTCGCTGTCGGTTTTACTTGCGTACTTGAATTAGCGAATCGAATTCTCCCTAAATTAAATTATGTAACATTTTTGACATTTTGGAGTTCAAACTTATAAATATAAAGATTGCCAAAGTATTATCAATACTGTCCCAAAATTACTCTTAAAGTTACTAGACTTATGGCACAAATTGTGCAGTAGTTTCTTACGTGATGAAAAAATCAATTAATAGCGATCGCATTAAACAAAAAGCCCTTGAGTTGGGATTTCACAAAGTGGGGATAGCCTCAACAGACACGGATTTCGATCTAGAAAAACAAAGATTGCAAGCTTGGCTGGACAAGGGTTATCAGGCGGATATGGCATGGATGGCAAACCCGAAACGGCAGGATATTCGATCGCTCATGCCAGAGGTGCAGTCATTAATATGTGTCGCCATCAACTACTACACGCCCCACCAACGCCCCGAAAATCCCCTGTGCGAGGGGGGAGTTGAGGCAGGGGTCGAATATGCTAAAATCTCTCGCTACGGTTGGGGGCGGGATTACCACAGAATTTTGCACAAAAAACTGAAGTTTTTGGCAAATTGGCTGCGATCGCAAGGTGAGGGAATTGAAGCGCGGTATTATGCTGATACCGGGCCGATTCAGGATAAAATGTGGGCGCAGCGTGCCGGGATTGGCTGGATTGCCAAAAATGGTAACGTAATTTCGCGCGAATACGGTTCTTGGGTGTTTTTGGGCGAAATCTTGACTAATTTGGAGTTAGCGCCGGATGAGTCCCATACTGAACATTGCGGTACTTGCACTCGCTGCATTGAGGCGTGTCCGACGGGGGCAATTACTGAGCCTTTTGTGGTGAATGCCGATCGGTGTATAGCCTATCACACGATCGAGAATCGAGCCGAAAAATTGCCCGACAAAATTGCATCTAATTTACAAGGTTGGGTAGCAGGTTGCGACATTTGTCAAGATGTTTGTCCTTGGAATCAGCGATTTGCCAAAGCAACTGATGTTGCAGAATTTGAGCCTTATCCTGAAAATATAGCGCCAACACTTGCAGAATTGGCCGACATCTCCGACGAGGAGTGGAACCGCAGATTTACAGCTTCGGCGCTGCGGCGAATTAAGCCGGAAATGCTGCGGCGAAATGCGAAAGCCAATCAAATTAACGATTAAAAGTTGAGATGTTCGCGCTCGACGAGGTGCTTAGAAGCACCTTACTCTATAGATAATAACCCTAGGGTATGTACGGATCGCCAAGAGTCAATATATTATGCAGCAAGCCATTTTTTATCTAAAATCTAAAAATCTAAAATCTAAAAATCTAAAATCTAAAATCTAAAATCTAAAATTGTATGCTCCCCCGTTCCTTATTTGCTATTGTCCAATGACCAAAGTAATTATTTTTGATTTTGACGGTACTTTAGCAGATACAATCGATATTCTTCTGAGCATAACCAACCGTTTGTCAGTTGAATTTGGCTTTAAATCGGCAACCAAAGAGGAACTAGCTCAACTTAGCAATTTAAATTCTTGGCAAATTCTGATGTATTCGGGAATTTCCATCTTCAAATTCCCGCTGCTAATTAGGAAGCTGAAAGCAGAGTTGCGGAGTGAAATTCCGAATATTCATTTATTTTGCGGGATTAAAGAAGTTTTGTTAGAGTTAAAAAACAGCGGTTTTCAACTGGGGATTATTACCTCTAATTCTAGAGATAATGTTTTGGATTCGCTTGAAAAAAATGGGTTGCAGGATACCTTTGATTTTATTTATTCAGGAACAACCTTTGGAAAACATAAAGTAATTAATCGATGGTTAAACAAACAAAATATTAATCCCGAACAAGTCGTTTATGTGGGAGATGAGATTAGAGATATAGAAGCAGCTAAAAAAACTAAAATTAAAGTAATTGCTGTCGCTTGGGGTTTTAATTCTCGGTCAGATTTGGCGGCACACAATCCCGATTTTTTGATCGAACGCCCCCAGGAATTAATCGGAGTTATCAATAATATGAAATGATTGTAATGTTGTTTTATGGAATGTTACAAAGCGTTAAGCATTAAAAACTTTGTGCGCGATCGGTTGAAAAGCTCGATCGATGCTGATATAAAAATTAATAGCAACATTCCTTCGTTCACCCAATTGGAACAGCCTTATGTCAGCATTTGAGACTTTCTTAACTTTTAGCTTTGCTTCACTCTTCGCCGTAGCCACTTTGGCAACTTGGTTGCGCTTCACAAACCCGCCTTCTACTGCTAAACGCAATTAGAAATTGTAGCCCCAAGGGCTATAGCCCAACAAAAAAAGTTAATCTCTTTCGCCCCGTTTTAGTGCTGCTAAAACTGCTTGCTGGCTAACTGCTTGGTAAATTTTGGCAAAATGCTGTTTTAGCGCCTCAGATGCGGGCGATGATTTGCTAGCGGTTCCTTTTCCGTCAGTGGTAAGGGGAATCGGGCCTAAGATATCTAATACTGTCTCGCTGCTGGGTGGCGGTACAATCACTACTAAAGATGATTCTAGCTGCTGATTGTATTCCCAAAAGCGATCGACCTTCGGCAATTTAGAATTCGCAGCGGGGGCATTTTCGGCGGAGTTGAGTTGGGAATTTCCCTCTCCTTGCGTACCTCGTCTCTGACGGAGTGCTGTCAAGATTTGCTCTTTGGTTCTCCCCCGCAGTTGAAAGAGTACGAAGGGGTCTTCGCTGAAGCGATCGCCCAATAAGTAGTATACTGCACTGATGTGTTTGCAAGGGTTTTTGGGGTCAGGACAGCTACAGCGCGATCGAATATCTGACAAGCTTAATGGAAATAGCGTTTTGCCTGCCGCTGCAAATACATCTTCAATATTGTGCGGCATTTCTCCTGCTAAGAGTTTAGCTGAAAAAACAGCTCTTTGCGACATATTTTCAATCACATAATCCCAATCTTCATCGCTCAATGTGTCGAGTCCTAAAGAAACTTGATAGGGTTTGGGATCTGTTCCTTGAACTACGGCGATTACTTCTTGATTGGGAAATTTAATGCTGAGAACTTTACCTTCGCGCGCGTACTGCCAGCCGCGTTCTAAGCGCTTTTTGAAGCGGTAGGTATTGATTAAATCTAACCACTGTTGTGTCCACCATTCTCTGTCAATCATTCGATTTTAGATTTTAGATTTTAGATTTGGGAATCGGGAATCGGCAATCGGGAATTGGGAATTGGGAATCGGGCATTGGCAAAACAGGGAATTTTCCCTATCTCCTTCTCTTCCCCTCTTCCTTCTTCCCTCTTCCTTCTTCCTTCTGGCTTCAATCGGGAATTGGGAATTGGGCATCGAGCATTGACAAAACAGGTAATTGGGATGCGGGAGTCAATCGATTTTAGATTAAAGAATTGAAGCATTGACCCCACGGATAAATACGTTCGGCAAGTTTCATCGCATACAGGTTTTTTATTTCTGGACGGATGAATCCGGGGGCTTGTATCCTGGATGCTTTCGGTCAGAAAGGAAAAAACAACTATCCGTGTATCCGTGACATCCGTGTCGTGCTGTTGGGAATTGGTAATTAATCATATTATTCTTCTTCTGTTTCTATAATAGCATTGCGATCGAGGATTAGTAAATTCCGAAGTTGGTCTGTATCTAGCTCGGTGAGCCAGTTTTCGCCGGCGCTGACCACTTGTTCCGCTAGAGCTTTCTTACTTTCGATCATATCGTGTATTTTCTCCTCTAACGTACCAGTGCAGACAAATTTGTGGACTTGCACATTGCGAGTTTGACCGATGCGAAATACGCGGTCAGTTGCCTGATTTTCTACTGCGGGATTCCACCATCTGTCATAGTGGAAAACGTGGGTTGCTCTGGTTAAGTTCAAACCTGTGCCGCCTGCTTTTAAAGATAAAATCATAATCGGCGGGCCTTGGGGATCGTGCTGGAAGCGATCGATCATTTCTTCCCGCTGCTGTTGCTTAATTCCTCCGTACAAGAACAAAACTTCTCGCCCTAAATGCTGTTCTAGATGCGGTTTCAGGAGTTTTCCCCATTCGGCAAATTGAGTAAAAATTAAAGCCCGATCGCCCTCAGCGAGCACCTCTTCTAACATTTCCACCAACCGCTGCAATTTCCCCGATTCCTGACTCTTAATCTCCAATTCTTTCGGCTTAGCTTCTGCTTTCACAAGAGCCGGATGGTTGCAAAGTTGCTTGAGTTTTACCAGCAAAGCCAGAATCATTCCCCGGCGCTGAATACCTTCGGCTGAGTCTAATTCAGCTATTGACTCTTCGACTATTTTCTGATATAATACCGCCTGTTGAGCCGCCAGCCCACAAAATACAGTCATCTCCTGTTTTTCGGGCAAATCTTGGATGATTTCTTTGTCAGTTTTCAGGCGGCGGAGGATGAAAGGCCGAACGAGCGATCGCAAAGTCTGCAATGATTCCCGATCGCCGTATTTCTCGATCGGAATTGCAAATCGGCGCTGAAAGAAATTGCGCGGCCCCAAATAGCCAGGATTCAAAAACTCCAAAATAGACCACAATTCTTGCAGTCTATTTTCCACCGGAGTTCCCGTCAGCGCAATTTTAAAAGATGCTTCTATTTGCCGCACCGCTTGCGACTGCTTCGCCTCGGAATTTTTAATATTTTGCGCTTCATCTAAAACCAATCCTTGCCATTTAATGCCTTGAAATTCCTTCGCATCCCGGAACACTAGCGCGTAACTGGTAATGATTAAATCCTTTCCCTTAATTGCCGTCGCAAATGCTTTGCCTTTAGCGCGTTGGTCTCCGTGGTGTAGCAATACTTTCAGCGTCGGGCCGAACTTCTTGACTTCGCGTTCCCAGTTGCCCAATACCGATGTCGGACAAACCAGTAATGTCGGCGCTTCTAAAGAATCTTTTTCTTGTAAATGCAGGAGAAAAGCAATTAGCTGAACAGTATTGTGGCACAAAATATTATTGGCAACAAAATTGTGATGTTTGCCCACCTCAAAATCATAGACCCACCCACTGTACTCAAAATCCTCAATTTCTTCTATTCTGCAATAAAATACTTCGCGATCGAGTATAAGTTGCAAATTTTCTCGGACAGTATCTAGCTGCGCTACATTAAGATTTGCATAAGCCTCTAGGGTCTGGTTCGTCCATTTAGAAGGCTTTAGCTGGCGGTACTCCTTTTCTGCGGAACCACCAAGCACATTTTCCGTACCTGCTACCACCTTTCCTAGGCTGATGCGCGAAAACTGCTGGGAACCGTTAATATAAACAGGATTGTTCATTCCGAAATGGCGCAATGGTAATTTTGTAATTTCTACTGCACGAGCGACGAGATCGGAAGCAGGAATTCCCTCAACATTGGTGTTGCAAGGCAATTCGCAAATCTGCTCCAATTTACGCTGTTTTTCAGGATAGCCAAAACCAATTTCTTGGAAAAATATGCGCGCTGAGTTACCGCCGAAAGTACCGATATAATAGGTGCGAAAAATCCCGCTGCCATTGGTGGCGCGTTTCTGTTTAGTGGCGATTCGCAGCCAAATTCCAAAGCGCCGCAGCAGTGTAGAAAGTTGTTGGATGATTAAAGGCGAAGCCGTGCTAATTTCGATAGTCCCCATTTTAGGAAGGACAGAACCTTCAGCATCAAAGTAGTTTTTGAGAAAAATCCGTATGGTGTCAAGATTGGCTTGCATGATAAATTGCGGGAAGCTTTTCTCGGCTGACAGCTTCCCCCACTCGTAGCCTTTAGACTCAAGAAAGCTTTGGTACGCTCGACTGCATACAGCTAAATATGCTGCTCTTTGCTTACCGGGAGTACGAACAGCAGGATTATTTATTTCTATCCCATACTTTTTGCTTAAATGGTGAAGTGTGAAATGCAATTCTTCAAGAACTGCCACATCTTTCTGCGTTATTGTGAGTATTGCCCGATCGCGCTGCTCATATCCCTCAGCAATCTGCCAAGCCAGAAACTTGACCAAATCGGGATCTTCCGGTTTTCCTTCCCAATACAATTTAGCAGGAACGCAAACATAATCTCCCACCTTGAGGTCATTTGTCCAGCCATCGCGTCCTAACAATTTGTGGCGGCGGGTAATTGTGATGCTGCTACCATCTTGTAGTTTGATGGTTCGCAACTTTTCTTGGACTTGCTGGCGGTAAAGTCGTCGAACAGTCGCCTGTACAATTTTGCCTGTTTCCTGATTTATGGAATTTACCAGTAATTGCTCGTTAGGTTCTGACCAAAAGCCCTCACCGTCGAATTCTGTTGTTCCGGCATAACCTTCCCATATTTTTTCAGCTTTTTGTAAAAAACCATTGACAAAAAGCAAACTTTGTGGTAAAGCGCATTTACCGGTTCCCATATCGTCCGCGAGACAAGCACCCAAACCCCAGCGTTCTAAGAATGCTAACCAGCCTGCTCCTAGGGCTTGATAAGGCCGCAATTGTCCTCGGAAACTAGCCGGAGTCGCGATCGCACTTACCGCTTGATTATCGCTCAAAGTATTCAACAATTCCTGAAGCTGACCCGTAGCCTCAAAATTCACCACAGGCAATTTTTCGATCGTCTGAGAATCGCCCGACGCCAAACGCAAAGCATCCTCCAAAGAAAGAGTCATTTGCTCTTTGCGGCTGGCAAAAAAAGTTTGAGCCGCTTTCACATCCGGCGCGCGCAACTCCACCCACTCGCCGTTAATTTCCACCAAAGGCGAATTCAACGCGGTCAATCTATCAAATTCTGCCTTAGAAATGCGCTGTCCGCCGATCGTCAATTCCCACTTAAAATTTAGCAGACTTTGCAATCCCACCCCACCTTTGGCCGGAGTCACTTTCGGAGTTTCCGCTTGAATGCTCAAACCCAAACGACTCGCCCAACCATCCGTCTTTGTCAAACTCGGAGGCAAAACTACGCCCAACCCGCTATCAGCAAACCGCCAAGCTACAGACTTAATAAACTCGTAAGCTTGCAGCGGATTTAATTGACAAGATTGAGGCCGCTGTGCTTGCAAACTCGGTTCAATTAACGGATAAAGTTTCGAGGCTAAACCCAAGCCACTGAGCAAAGTTTCTTGAGGCAATTCTATTGTCCGCCCCGCATAAATCAAACGCTCGACTGAGTTGTTCCAAATAGTTGTCGCGTCAACCAAAAATTCCGCTTCATCTGCTGCTTGCAAGCAATAATTTAAATTCCAGTTGGCTTTACCGGGCGCTGGTGGTATGAGTTGAAAGCAAGTGCGAAATTGACTTTGTTGAGATAGTTGGTTTTGCAGCGGTGCAGTCCAAGCACTCAGCTTGGTTGCCAAGTTTTCCAAGGCTGCTGTTTCTACTTGAACTATCCCAGATTCTTGATGCAAAGCTTGCAGCCAGTCGCGCACAGGAGAAACTGCTTTGATGTCTAAAGTAGAGCTACCAGCCGATCGCACTTGACTATCTACAATACTACTCAAAAAGCCTAACACCAATTCCTCCGCCCCCGTCGGCAAATCCACCGCTAAAGGCAATTGACTCGATTCTTCTTCCTTTTCCCCTCTTCTCTCTTCCTTCTTCCTTCTTCCTTCTTCCTTCTTCCTGACATCCGTTACATCCGTTACATCCGTTACAGAATCCGTTGCCGAACTTCCTTCTTCCTTCGATTGATATGTTCGGCAAGCCGTCGGCATTTGCTTGACAAAAGTGGCAAGGCGGAGTGTATCTGTAGAACTATCTAACAACGGTTGCCATTTGGCAATAGCAGAACCGTCCGACTGTTTCTCCAATCCAGGCAAAAACTTGCATCTTGCCAACAAATCCAAACTCCACCTAGCAATATGAGACCAAAAACGCAAATCTGAGCCGACAAAAGAGTCGGGTTCCGTGCTGTTAAGCGGTAGTGATTGCAAGAAAACAAAAGCTGCTTGAGGGTTGAGACAAAAACCCTCGACTTGCCAGGGATAAAGGTAAATTTCCTCGGTTTTAGCGGGTTCATCAAGTGCTGCTGCTGAGTGCTGCGGCATCAGAGTTGCGTTCGATTCTGAGATGTGGGTGGGAAGTGCGATCGCCCGAATTTCCTTTTGAATTGAGGAGTCTTTGGCGGGAATTTCTGCGTTTTGAGTTTTGGGCGATCGCCGAGTTTTTTTGCTTTTATCCGGTGGAGTTTCTGCGGTTTCCGGTAATTGCCAATCCAGTTTTCCCGACTGCTGCAAGGAATTTAGGAAATTCTTAAATTCCGATTCGGTCATTGCTAAGGGATGCGGTAAATTTATACCCGATTCTATGATTTCAATTGCCTCTATTTTTCGCCAAATTTCTCCCCAAATAAATAAGCAACTTTTTTCATTTTCTAGGAGCCAACTGCCGTGTAAAATTGCCATATTTTTTACCCTGATATTTGTATTTAAGTGCGAGGTTAACTACAGCATTTATATGGAATTAATGAAATTTTTATTTAAAACAAACCTAGGAAAATTTGAGCCAGATAGGTATTAGGTAGAACCTGTATATTTAGGTACTTATGGCACACCTTACCGCTTATTCCCTGTCCTAGATAACTAAATCCCTCTTCCTTCTTCCTTCTTCCTTCAACGTCCCAATTCCCAAACGAAAATTCATCGTACCATCTATGGAAGGCGTTTAGCGGACGATCGACCGGAGAATCGACCCCTGACTGCAAAAAATAATTTTCGAGTATAAATGCTTACAAGCCAGACGCAGACAGTCGATCGCGACGCGATTATCCCTGTCTTTTGGGGTCGGACTCTCAAACATCCTGTGGTAATGTTACGATCCCGACAGAGAAAGAATGTGGTAGATAAGGAAGCAGTGCTACATGGTAGAGATAGACAAGTCAATATCCTTCGATGGACGGGATATTAGACTGAAGATTGGTTTACTAGCGCCTCAAGCAGGCGGTGCAGTTTTGATTCAGTCAGGTGACACGGCGGTTTTGGTGACAGCGACTCGATCGCAGGGGAGAGAAGGAATTGATTTCCTGCCCCTGTTGGTGGATTACGAAGAGAGACTCTACGCTGGCGGTAAAATTCCCGGTGGATTTTTGCGAAGGGAAGGGCGTCCCCCAGAAAAAGTGACTTTGACTGGCCGTTTGATCGATCGACCCCTGCGCCCGCTATTTCCAAGCTGGCTGCGAGATGACATTCAAGTTGTAGCCACAACGGTTTCGATGGACGAACAAGTGCCGCCAGACGTTTTGGCGGTGACGGGGGCTTCGGTGGCGATACTGCTGGCGAAAATGCCGTTTTACGGGCCGATGGCTGCAGTGCGAGTCGGTTTGGTAGGAGACGATTTCATCATCAACCCAACTTACAGCGAAATCAAAGAAGGCGAGTTGGATCTGGTGGTAGCCGGTTCTCCTGATGGAGTAATCATGGTGGAAGCCGGCGCTAACCAATTGCCGGAACAGGATATCATCGAGGCGATCGACTTCGGTTATGAAGCAGCCTGTGACTTGATTCAAGCCCAGCGCGAAATTATGGCGGAATTGGGCATCGATTTGGTCGTAGAGGAACGGCCATCGCCAGATTCGGCCCTGGAAAACTTTATTCGCGATCGCGCCCAAGAACCAATCCGCATCATTTTGTCAAGATTTGAAAAAGACAAAACAATACGGAATGCAGCTTTGGACGAAGTTAAGGCCAATGAAGTCGAAGCTGCGATCGCCGAACTCCCGGAAGACGATCCGGTAAAACTAGCCGCCACCGCCAACACCAAGGCGATCGGCAACGTTTTCAAAGACGTTACCAAAAAAATGATGCGGAAGCAAATCCTCGAAGATGGCGTCCGTGTAGACGGTCGCAAGCTAGACGAGGTGCGACCCGTTTCTTGTCGCGTAGGCGTGCTGCCGTCGCGAGTACACGGCTGTGCGTTGTTTAATCGCGGGTTAACCCAAGTTTTGTCCGCAGCTACCCTGGGAACCCCAGGCGACGCCCAAGACTTAGGAGACGACTTGCACCCGCAGCAAGACAAACGCTACCTGCATCACTACAATTTCCCGCCGTTTTCGGTAGGAGAAACCAAGCCGATGCGATCGCCCGGACGCCGAGAAATCGGTCACGGAGCCCTGGCAGAACGCGCTTTACTGCCGGTTTTGCCATCCAAAGAAGATTTCCCCTACGTGATTCGCGTAGTTTCAGAAATCCTTTCTTCCGACGGTTCCACCTCAATGGGTTCAGTTTGCGCCTCAACGCTAGCATTAATGGATGCAGGCGTTCCCCTTTCCCAACCCGTCAGCGGCGCGGCAATGGGCTTAATTAAAGAAGGCGATGAAGTCCGAATTTTGACTGACATTCAGGCAATTGAAGACTTTTTAGGCGACATGGACTTCAAAGTAGCCGGTACTGACACCGGGATTACTGCTTTGCAGATGGACATGAAAATCAAAGGTTTACCCTTAGATGTGATTGCCACCGCCATCCGCCAAGCAAAACCTGCGAGACTGCACATTCTAGAAAGAATGCTGGCAACCATCGACACTCCCCGCAAGGAAATGTCGCCGTTTGCACCGCGTTTGCTAACCCTGAAAATCGATCCAGAATTTATCGGTTTGGTAATTGGGCCAGGTGGCAAAACGATCAAAGCCATCACCGAAGAAACCGGTGTCAAAATTGACATCGAAGACGACGGAACCGTGACAATTGCTGGCAACGACAGCGAAAAAGCTCAACGGGCTTACAACATAGTCCAAGGCATGACGCGCAAGTTGAATGCAGGAGACGTGTATGTCGGCCGCGTAACTCGAATTATTCCGATCGGCGCTTTTGTGGAAATTTTGCCCGGAAAAGAAGGCATGATTCACATTTCCCAGTTAGCGGACTACCGCGTGGGCAAAGTAGAAGACGAGTTAGCTGTGAACGATGAAGTGATTGTCAAAGTGCGAGAAATTGACAATAAAGGTCGAATTAATTTGACCCGCTTGAATATTCATCCCGACGAAGCGGTAGCCGCCCGCGAAGCGCTGAATAAATAGTTTACGGTTGGTAATTGGTAATTACTTATAGAGTAATTGCTAATTGCTAATTGCTAACTGGTGATTAGTAATTGCTAATTGCTAATTGAGATTAAATCTGATTGTTTCAGATTGATTTGGGAGGAAGTGCGCGACAGCGACAGATCGACAAAAGTGCGATCGGCTGTAGAAGTTAATAAAGTCGCGCACTTTACCCTCGGCGGTTGCTATAAATAAACTTTGAAATTATTCAACTCTCTCCCCTCTTCCTCTGCGCCCTCTGCGCCCTCTGCGGTTAAATCGCTCATAAATATTAAAAAAAACAAACTATCCAGAAACCAGACTTATTGAAAAAGCCTGGTTTCTCAAAGAAGCTCAAATCAAATTACAGCAATGCAGTCAATTTCCACTAACACATCTTTCGGCAAACGCGAAACCTCGACACAAGCGCGCGCCGGTGCAGTTGCCTCATCAAAATATTTCCCATAAACCGCATTCACAGCGGCAAAATCATTCATATCTTTGAGGAAAACCGTAGTTTTTACCACATCCAACCAAGTAGCGCCGGCTTCTGTGAGAATCGCTTCGATATTTGCCATAACTTGTTCGGTTTGTTTTGCCACATCGTCGGTGTAGACAATATCGTTTAGTCTAATGTCGATCGCAATTTGGCCAGCTACAAACAGCATAGTGCCCGTAGCGGCGATCGCTTGATTGTAAGGGCCCACGGGTGCCGGTGCTTTGTCAGTACGAATAATTTTGCGCGTCATAGATGTCACTTTTTGGAATTCTTGTGGAGAAGTTTCTTTGCTGGAGATTTCTTGATCGGAAGTTTCAGGCTGGTAAAGTTCTCCATCGGGCATTATAGCACCAGTTAAGTCGGCATTTTTGATATTCCAGCCATAACAGTCACACCGAGTTAAGTTTGCCCTTCTTAAGTTTGCTTCTATCAGATTAGCTCCTATCAAATTAGAAAATCGCAGGTTGGCTCTTTGTAAATTGGCACCTCGAAGACAAGCATATTGTAGATCGGCACGGTCAAGTTTTGCTTGTTCTAGATTCGCATTAGTTAAATTCATTTGTGACAGATCAACTTCGTGCAAATTAGCTTTCTGGAATTTAGCTTTTTGAAGTTTGGCCTCAGTCAATTTTGCCTCACTCAAATTTGCCATAGTTAAGTCAGCTTCCAGCAAGTAGGCCTCAGTCAAATCAGCCTTATTCAGATTCGCTTTACTTAGGTTCGCTTTATGCAAGGAAGCTACACGTAGGTCAGCACTATCTAAACTTGCACTGCTCAGATTTGCCTCGTCTAAATTGACACCAAACAATTTAGCGTTATTAAAGTTTGCTCCTGTCAGAGTTCCCCGCTCTAAGTTAGCATAACTTAAAGTAGCACTACTAAAGTTGGCCCAACTCAAATCTGCACCGCTCAGGTCTGCCCAACTCAAATTTGCTGAAGAAGCGCCTACTAAACTGCTCAAATTAGCATTTGTCAGGGATGCTTTAATGAGATTGGCACTATTAAAGTTTACTTGAGTTAGATTTGCTTCACTCAAGTCTGCACCAGATAGATTGGAACCGTATAGGTCTATTCCACTCAAGTCCGCACCTTTGAGGTTTTCTTCTCTAAGGTCTGCTTTTTGAAAGTTGCGCTGTCCTGCTGCGTATTTTTCTAAAAGTTCTTCAGCTTTCATAAATAACCTCGATCGCCCTTCCGCTACACCCCACTTTCCCAGCCTACCACCAAAACCGAAAGCGCGATCTAAATCTGCGTCAATCCGCGTCAATCCATTTTCATCTGCGGTTAACAAATTCCCTTTTTTGCAACCGCAGATAAAGGCAGATAAACACAGATTAACGCAGATAAATTAGAGATTATCTGCGTCAATCCGCGTCAATCCATTTTCATCTGCGGTTAACAAATTCCCTTTTTCAACCGCAGATAAACGCAGATTTACACATTACACACCAACCGGAGCACCAACAACCTCACCTTTCAACATCCGAGAAGCAGCATCAAGCAATTGCTCCTCCAAATAAGGCTTAGTGAAATAGCCCTTCGCACCCAAACTGTAAGCCATTTGGCGGTGTCTGTCAGCACCGCGAGAAGTTAGCATGGCGATCGGCAATTCACACAAAACCGCATCCTTCTGCATCCGAGAAAGTAGTTCCAAACCGTCCATTCTCGGCATTTCAATATCGCAGAAAACGATATCGCAAGGCAGACCAGATTTCATCTTTTCCCAAGCTTCCTTACCGTCGCGAGCTTCTTCCACACGATAGCCAGACTTCTCAAAAGTAATCGACAACAGCGATCGCACGGTAATCGAATCATCCACAATCAGCACAGTCGGCTCAGTCTTCTCGATTTCCGCCTCGGCAGCAGCCCGATCGCCCTCATCCCAAAGCGTACCGCCAGTGTCCTTCCGCAGCCTTCCCGTAGCCAAATCGATCAGTTCCAGAACATCCGCAATCGCCACGATCCGACCGTCCCCGAGCACGGTGGCCCCAGCAATCCCGATCGGCTTCGGCACCGGCCCCTCCAACGGCTTGATCACAATTTCCTGTTCCGTCGAAACCTGATCCACCTGCACCGCCAAGAAATTGCCAGCAGAGCGCAGCACGATCACCGAAATCATGTCATCGTCAGTATTAAACCCGTAAACACTGCCCCGGCCCAAATGGCGGTTGTAAGCCAGCAAATCCCGCAGCGGCCGGAACGGCAAGCTTTGACCCCGCCACTCAATGCAAGGCAAACCGTCCGCCCCCGTCGTCACCTGATCGCGAGGCACATCGATCATATCCTCGACCCCATCCATCGGGAAAGCAATGCGAGCGCGATCGCTAATGCAAGTCAGAGCCTTAGAAATGCTCAACACCAGAGGTAAACGGATGGTAAACACAGTCCCTTTGCCGATGGTTGAATCAATCGACACAGTTCCCCGAATCTCCTGCAAGGAAGTCTGCACCACATTCATACCGACCCCCCGGCCTGCATACTCCGTCGCCTGTTCCTGAGTGCTGAAACCGGGCATAAACAGCAAATCGTAAACTTCCGAGCGAGACATCCTCTGAGCCTGAGCCGCCGTCAGCATACCCTGCTTAATCGCCTTCGCCTTCACCCTTTGCGGGTCAATTCCCGCCCCGTCGTCAGAAACCGAAACCACCGTTTGATTCCCTTGGTGGAAAGCGCGAATCGTAATCCTGCCGACTGCAGGCTTCCCAGCCGCCAGACGCACCTCCGGCGCTTCGATCCCGTGAGTAATCGCATTGTTCACCAAATGAGTCATCGGGTCATAAAGCTGATCCACAATCATCTTGTCGATCAAAATATCCTTACCCTCAACCTGCAACTGAGCTTGCTTCCCGCACTTAATCGCAATTTCCCGCACCGCCCGGAACAGCCTGTCCGTCGTCTCCGCAAACGGCTTCATCCGGGCGCGAGTCAAACCTTCTTGCAGTTGAGTAGTGACTTGTCGCAGTTGGCGAGTCACCTGATCCGCTTCATCCACCAAAAACTCAATGTCCGCCGCCGACTCCCGCACCCGCACGATCAGCTCGATAATCTCCTGAGCCAAACTGTGGAAAGGAGTAAACCTGTCCATTTCCTCCGGTCTCCAGGCACTGTCCCTGGTACTGTCCCTGGTTTGGACCGCATCCTCAGAGCGCCAGGCCGATCGGTGTCCCTGCCGGTTTGCCAGCAAAGCAATCTCCAAAAGACTCCGCTCGTAGAAATCCTGAGTCCGCTGGCTCACATCGCTCAGCAGCGTTACCTGGTGCAGCAAATTGTCCAAAAACTGTCGCATCCGTTCTTGGTCTTGCTCCAAACTGTTGCGGTTCACAACCAGTTCCCCCATCAAATTGCTGAGGTTGTCCAGTTGCTTGACCGGCACCCGCATCGTCTGGTCGCCGAACCCGCCCGCGCGGGCATTCCGCCTGGGTCTGTTGATCGCCGAGGGCCCCATATTGCCTTCCCCTTGGCGGCCGCCTTCCTTTGGATCTTCGAGCAGTTTTTCCAAATCGCCAAATTCGTCGTCGCTCTCATCGGCGGCAGCGCGCGGAGCTTTACTAGCAGTGGTCGCCGGTAGCCCGTGAATTTCCGGCATAGTTGCGCTCTCGCTGAGGAGCTCTTCGAGATCCGAGAAAACTTCTGTATTTACCGGGCTCTGATTTGTACTTCCAGAAGCTGCTATAACAGCTCCAGCACCACCGGCAATTAACAGTGCTTCTAAATCGTCAAAATTGCCTTCGGCATCCTCATCGCCTGATTCTGCCTCGCCAAAAAAGTCTGCCAGCGACCCCTCTTCCAACTCCGAGGAATCGGCCTGGGCCGACTCGTCCTCAGCGTCCCAAAAGCCCGTCGTCAGTTCCGAAGTCACCAGAACTTCAGCATCGATGGAATCCAACAAATCATCAAAACCCATCAAAATCGAGTTGTTGAGAGTAGCGTCGGTTTCCATCGCCGAGAGCAAGTCAGCATCGCCCTCAAACATACCATCGAGAGATTCTGCAGGCAGCGGCTCTAAATCCGCACTCAAAAAATCCGTTTCCAGGGCATTAAACAAATCATCTTCGCCCTCAGACTCTCCGGCGACATCTATTTCGGCTCGATCGAACAAATCCGCACCCAGCTCGTCGAACAAATCATCGGCAGGTTGGGCAGACAATTCCTTCACATCCACAGTTGCGCCGTCATCTGGCGCCGCTCCAGCATCGCCCTGCTGCACCATGCCTTCCCCAAACATATCCTCCAAGAAATCGAAAGCTGCGGCCTCATCAGATTCGACATTTGAAATTTCCGACTCAGGACGATCGTCGGACAAAGCCCCAAATTCAACCTCTGCCGAATTTGTCAAACCTTGGTCGGAAACAGCCGCACCATTGTTCTCGAACAAACTCCCCAAGTCGCCCTCATCAACTCCCACCCCGGCACTCAGCAATTCTGAATTCCCATCATTGGGCCAGCCCCCAAGGGCTTGCCCCGAAGCTTCTCCGTCATACTCAGTACCTGTAGGTACAGAACCGAACAGCTCAGCCAAATCTGCGGCTTCTCGGGAAGTAGTCGCTCCTTGCCGATCCCCCACAGTCTGTTCATCCTCCGAAATCGAACCCGAGGTCATATCCCCAAACAGCGCATCTAAATCCGTATCGTCCAGATCCAGGTTGAGCGATTGCACAGACTCGTCTTCCATGCCGAAAGCATCTTCTAGCCAGTTTTCATCCGCAGAGATATCTAAATCAGAATTTGATGTCATGTTAAGAACGTTGCCCCTTTCCTCATTTTGTGCGATGCCTGCAACTCGATCTCGATCGCCGCCGTTCTCCTCACCTTCGTCTTCTGAAGAAAGGAAATTAGAAGTAATCCCCAACAGCTCGCTCAAATCCGAATCCTCGCCAACCTCAGAGAGCAACTCGAAATCATCTATTTCAGGGAGAGCAAGCGCTTCGGCATTCGCTGAATCACTATTGCCCCCCCCAGCAGCAGGCTCCTTCGATTCTCCGTCGAAAGCCTCAGACTCGAGGGAATACTCCGAAGAGACTGCCGGCACACCCGTTGCTTCAGATAAGTCTAAATCGCCGAACAAGTTATCGAAATCAGCATTGTCTGTAACACCTGCAGAAGTTTGAGCCGCCACTTCGTCCAAAAGCGTACCGAGAGCATCTTCGTCCGCTTGTCCCCTCGCTGGGGCCGCGGTGTCGTCTCGCCGCTCCAAACCGCCCCTACCGTTACCCGTTTTAAGCTGTTGGCGAGTTAACCCCTGGCTCGAACCCGCATTTGTCTGACCTGCAGCTACTGCCGAACCCTCTGCCTCCTCTCCAAACAGCACATCCTCCCCAAACAAACTCGTCAGGTCGTCAATCGGAGGCGTAGTCTTCGTTTCCGAACTTTCGGTATCATCGTATTCGTCAAACAACAAATCAGTAAAATCGCCGGAATTGTCATCGTCTGACCCCAGCATTCCCGCCGCCGATATCCCTGAAGACTGTGCATAGTCGAGGTCTTCTTCTTCTTCCCAAGCGCCGTCGAGATCCGGGGACTCGCCGTCAAACAAGTCAGCTAAAGTGTTGAGTTCAGCCGCGCCCACTTCCGGGCCGGTGCGGGTCGAGCCTCTAAAAGCACTCGTCTCTATATCCGATTCTGCGAAGGCGGAATCCTCGTCGAACTGGGCCGATCGAATGCCACTGTCATCGTTGCTGTCGCCGCTGTCGAGTTGGTCGAACAGCTCGTCTATACTCAGCCCAGAAATAGTCGGCAGCAACTTGTTCAATCCATCCGGGACATCGCGCGAACCCACCAGTTCCCAAGCCTCATCCTCAACAGAAACCACATTTGTCCCGGATTTACTCGGTTGAGCGAAGGCCAGCAAATCTTCAAAATCCGTTTCTGGAACCAGAACAGCCGGCTGCAGCGCCAGAAGTTTTTCGCTTGGTGCGATCGACGATTCTAGACCAGAAATTACCAGTTCTTGCGCTTGTTTGATGTCTTTGATCACCGTTGGGGCTAAGGTGCGGTAGGTATTTTCTGGGTTGGCGATCGCCTTGGATACAGCTTGGATCAATTCTATCCAGCAGGGCAGTTCAAATTCTTCCCCTGCCCTGAGCAAGTTCCGACAAATATTCTTGAGTTGCCGCCTGCTTTCTGGCCCTTCGGGCTGTTTGAACTCTTGCAGGAGTTCCCGCATCCTCGCCGGCACGTCCGAGTCAAATACTAGCTGCAGCGCGCTGTCTTCTGTTGCTCTGACATCAGGTGCGCAAACAGACGGCGAATCCGGAAAACTCCTTGATGAGGCAAACGCCCCGACTCCCATCCCCGCCATAACTGGTTCGGGTACTGGCATCGCGTAGCTCTCGTCTCCATGGTATTCTCCCTGTCCAACGAGTCCCCCCAAGTGCCCGTTGAGCTCTTCAAATACTGGTTCTAATTCTCGAACCATCTGTTCTCCCAATTCTTCTGTCAGTCCAAAAGGCCCCGACAGTTGCTCTAACAGCCCTTGCAATGTGTCAAAAATTCGCAGAAAAAGGGACTCTAGCTGTTGGTCTACTTTAACGCTGCACTCTTTTAAAACTTTAAAACTATCTTCTAGTCGGTGAGCTGTTTGCTGAATGCTGGTCAGCCCCAGCATTGCTGCTCCTCCTTTGACAGAGTGAGCGGCCCTAAATACTTCGTTGACCAGTTCAGGGTCTTCGATCGTGGTTTGCAGATTCAGCAAGCCTTGTTCGATCGTATTGAGGTGGTCTTTTGCCTCCTCAATAAAGTAGCCCATTATCCTCTGTTGTTGCTCCGGTAGCATAGTTTTATTCCTGATTTTAAGCGTTATTGTATTGGGTCTATGTTAGTAGTTCTAGAGAAGCTCTTTGTAGATCTCGCCCCTTGCCAAGAGAATAATCTGACTGCGAGATCTGGCAAATGTCCTGGCTATTTTTGTTTTCGATATGCCCTCACTTATAAAGATAGCGAATCTATCGCACCTGTTGCGGTTGGAGTTTGCGGTTAGGACATATCTTGCCGGGAACGAAAGGAAAGCGGTTTTTTTCGCTTGGCATCGCGGGAGTTATCGGCGGGGGTTCGTTCCCACAAATGGTCTGAATTCACACAACCGCGATCGTCGCAACTGTGACACGCAAAATCACCTGGTTTAACAGGCCTTCCCAGTTTGTGTTCCAGTACAAGTCTTTGACACTCCCCGAGCTGAAGCTACGGG
>Ga0164305_10000089_pt1 | contig 27078 bp, 18 predicted proteins | sample Whisoiple_237_MG_FD_110215 | JGI IMG/M metagenome (GOLD analysis project Ga0164305, IMG submission 110215) | Soil microbial communities amended with pyrogenic organic matter from upstate New York, USA - Whitman soil sample_237_MG | ecosystem: Environmental > Terrestrial > Soil > Agricultural...
CACCAGCACAGCAGATAGCGAGATTTGAACTCGCAAGAAAGCTTTACAAGAGCCTCATGTTGCCAGTTACATCACACCTGCATTTTTGGTGGCGGGGGCAAGAATTGAACTTGCAGATTTGCAGCTTATGAGACTGCCGAGCCTATCCGTTGCTCCATCCCCGCGATGTCACCAAATACCACTGACTGGCATCGAACCAGCACTAACTAGATCCTAAATCTAGCGCCTCTACCAATTGGGCTACAGGGGCAAAGTTTCAGTTGGCGATTCCCTAGGGGATAGCTGCGCCGCGCGTACTTTTTTCCTCAACTTTTCTAAACACTGTAACTTTCTCCTATATTTATTAAAAATTCATGCTCTCGACAGGATTTGAACCTGTAAAAAACTAGGCTCTCGACCTAGCGCGTCTGCCGTTCCGCCACGAGAGCAAATAGCAGAAATTGGCTGTTAGCCAAATACCCCTGACAGGACTTGAACCTGCAAAAAACACTCGTTCTGAGCGAGTGATGTTTTCCAATTACATCACAGGGGTAAAGTCGGGATGGTTGGATTTGAACCAACGACTCCATGCTCCCAAAGCCTGGCTTCTGGCCGCTGAATTACATCCCGTTCATGCTCCTAGTGAGACTCGAACTCACACTCAAAATAAAACAGATTTTAAGTCTGCCGCGTCTGCCAATTCCGCCACAGGAGCAACTAGAAACTTACTTAAAAATTTGGTACTCCTGGTGAGATTTGAACTCACACAACACAATTTTTGAAATTGCGGCCTCTGCCAATTGGGCTACAGGAGTGTAATTGATCTGCTTTGGTAATAGCAGAACTGGGAAGGCAGGGATCGAACCTGCATTTTGCCGCTTTCAAAGAGCGGTGCCCTACCGATTAGGCGACTTCCCAATAATTGGGTGCCGGGGTAGGCTTTGAACCTACAGAAACTCCTATTTCAGAGATAGGCGACTTTACCAATTTGTCTACCCGGAAATTGAAAAAATGGCTGCCCCAGTAGGACTCGAACCTACAACCTAGCGGTTAACAACCGCTTGCTCTACCATTGAGCTATAAGGCAACGCAATCCCCCAAGTCAGTATCGAACTGACGACCTCTTGTTCTTCAGACAAGCGCTCTACCAACTGAGCTATCGGGGGAAAACGGAGAAGGAGGGATTTGAACCCTCGACGGCTGTTAAACCGCTCTTTCTTAGCAGGAAAGCGCCTTAAGCCACTCGGCCACCTCTCCGAGCGCGAGAACGGAGGGATTTGAACCCCCAAATCTTCAGTTTCGTAGACTGAGATGTTATCCAGTTACACCACGTTCTCAAGATTGCAACTGCATATTAAATGCAGTTACAAATGGGTCGGGCTGGAATTGAACCAGCAACGCTTTAAGCTACTGTTTTACAGACAGCTACCCACGCCAATAGGAGGGCAGACCCAGAAATTTTGGAAGTGCTGACGGGAGTTGAACCCGCAATCACTTGGGTGAAAACCAAGCGGCTTAAACCATTTGCCTACAGCACTATAAATTGGCACAGGAACTGAGATTTGAACTCAGAATGCTGGTTTTGGAGACCAGAGTGTTGCCAGTTACACCATCCCTGCTTGTGGTCGCAGCGGCGGGATTTGAACCTGCATTGACCAAGGTATGAACTTGGCGCTTTACCATTAAGCTACGCTGCAATGTCACTTTCGCTTGGTTCCTTTTCAAAGTTAAAAAAATCAATTAAAAGACTGTTAGTTTAATCTGTTAATTTCTATTTTTTAATCTCTGATTGGGAACAAAGGTTAGGGCGGGATTTGAACCCGCGAAAATCGGTTTTGCAGACCGACGCCTTCAACCACTCGGCCACCTAACCTGGGAGTCCCGACGAGGTTTGCACTCGCAATCTTCTCCTTGAGGGGGAGACGGCTTGACTTTTGCCTGCGGGACTTTGACCACCGCCGAAAAACGGATACTTGCTTTCCGACAGGAGGTGTGGATTTTAGACCCTAGTTCCAATTCCCAGATTCTTCTCCTGTGGAGTAAATCTAAAATCTAAAATCTAAAATCTAAAATCGACTCCTTGAGAGGGAGACGGCTTGACTTTTGCCTACGGGACTTTGACCACCGCCGAAAAACGGATACTTGCTTTCCGATAGGATGTGTGGATTTTAGACCCTAGTTCCAATTCCCAGATTCTTCTCCTGTGGAGTAAATCTAAAATCTAAAATCTAAAATCGACTGACGGGAGTAACGAGACTTGAACTCGCAACCTTTCGCTCGACAGGCGACTGCTCTGACCGGTTGAGCTATACCCCCGCGAAAATGAACAATATTCTGTCCTTGAATTACTCAAGTTGGACGGGGTGGCGGTTGATTCCGCGTACTACAACCCGATCGGGCTTTTGTTGCCGGAGTCTACACCGCCAATGTCCGCAATTATGTGACACGATTAACTTCCTATTCTGTTTTCAAGGTTCATATTGCTCGTGGGGAAAGGCTTTGAAGCTCTTTCCCCTTCGCCGTACATTCATACTACACAACATAATACAAAACTGTCAAGGGGGTAATACAACTTTTTTTTAAATTGGGTTTTTTAAAGGGGTGCCGATCGCTCCAACCAACCCTCTGCGTTCCCCAAAACCCATATAAATCAAGAGATTTTGCTGCTAAACAGATGTTGTGGCGTAAGGTAAACCTGATGCTGAAACTGTACTACACTCTAATGTCTCTGAATTCTCGCCGTCGCGCGAGGTGGCACTTGTGGAAAATGCGATAATCAGCTTTTAGATATCAAATACTACAAATCACACCTTGTCTGAATTGCCCTTAACTCCCGTGCCCGCAACCACAGAACCCGATCGCCCAAACCTCCATCACTGGCTACACTCCTTGGATACCTGTCCGAGTACCAACAGTTGGGCGATCGCCCGCGCGGCCCAACTCCACCACGGAGATGCAGTATTTACCAAGCGACAAACCAGCGGGCGCGGCCAACACGGGCGCACCTGGCACGCCCCAACCGGTGTCTTGACTGTTAGTTTTGTACTCGACAACCTCAACCCCACTCTGTTGCCGGGACTCAGTTTAGCAGCGGGTTTAGCCGTGATTTACGCGATCGAAGATTTGGTTCCCGACTGTCGCGATATGCTACGCCTGAAATGGCCAAACGATGTCTGGATCGATCGCCACAAATTAGCCGGAATTCTCTGCGAAGCTACTTCCGGCAATGCTTTGGGCAAAACTCGCGCCGTTGTGGGAATTGGACTCAACCGCTGCGTAGATTTCGCGGCTGCGGGATTGGATGAAAGGGATCTCGGCAAGGCGGTAAGCTTGCATTCTATTGCTAGTACAGTACCAGATGAACTGTGTTTGGTCGATCGACTGCGGCACTATTTACTCGAACTAGCCGATATGTTTTCTACCACAGACAAGCCAGCCTCCAAGTCGGGTTTAGCGCTACTTTTGCCGGAATTGCGCCGCCGCGATGCGTTGATTGGCTGCCCGGTGGCGATCGAACTTGCGTCGGAAACCATCTGCGGAGAAGCCGCCGGCATTGACGGAAGCGGCCGCTTGTTAGTATGCTTGGCGGGCGATCGAATACAAGCCTTTACCTCCGGCCGAGTTCGATTAATTTAAGAGTCATTAGTCAGTAGTCATTAGTCATTAGTCAGTAGTTATTTGTTAAGCTGTTCGACATTTAAAGGACGATTGTAGGGTGCGGAGCGTACATAAGCGTTTCCCGCATCTAGCGTAAGTGTTCTAGCTGACGCACCTTACCTGGTTCGTTAGTCGTTTAAATGCGTAACAGCTTATTTGTTATTTGGTAGCAATGCCCGATGCCCGATGCCCGATGCCCAATTCCCCATTCCCCATTCCCAATTTTAATTGATCACCTCAAATACTACCAATCTGCTCAGCCACAGCGGTTGATTTGCCTCCACACCTTCAGGACAACCCTTAGTAGAAGCAACTTGTATTCTGTTGCTATTTATCCCTTGTCTAACCAAAATATTTTTGACATTTGTTGCCCTTTCCAGTGCCAACTTTTGATTTTCTACCGGAGTGCTTTTAAAATCGCTGTAGCCAACAATCCTTAAATTCTTCGTGCGATTTTTATCCATATATTCCTTGACTTTGCTAAGCTTTTGTGCTACATCTTTCGCCTGCAAACTTGCCGAACCTGCACCGAAATACACGCGAACTGGCATTATTATCTTTGGCGGCGGTGGAGTTCCTATTATCACTGTATTTGTTACCGACTTCACCCCCGGAATTTTCTCAAAAGCTTGAGTTATTTTCTGAGCATCTGGCATTTTGCTTACGCTGCCTGCAACGACGACTTTTCCCTCGGCATAGCGAGCTGAGATATTAATGCTTTCTATTTTATTCAAAAGAGCTGCCGTCCGCTTGACATCGGCTTCGACTAAAACTGGATCGGGAGGTACTTCAACGGCTATAATTTTATTTTCAATTTTTGATTGTGGAGCCGCTTGCTGAGCGATTTTTTCCGCTTTCGATCGCAGATTTTGATTCGGCACTCGTCCCGAAATCTCCAATACTTGATCTTTAACATCAGCCGCGAGGCGATAAACCGATAACTCCGGGGCAGATTGTAATGCTAAATTCGTATCTGCTTCTAAGCTTGCTTCAACTCCGCTGCGGTATTGATGAATTCCCCAAGGTACGCCAATTAAACCTAACGCTGCCAAACCGATAATTGGTAAAATGGGAAGTTTAGAAGATTTAACTTTTACCTCTGTATCGATTAATTTTTGCAATTTCGAGTTTACTTCGGGTGGTACAGTTGCTGGATCGCCGTTAAAAGACTGAATTTGATCTCCGTATTCTTGAACAATATTGTTGAATATCGCTCGCATTTTATACTTAAACCACTGGCGGGTTTCTCCTTGCATCACTACTGCTAGATAACACGAACCCGCTACTTCCAATACGATCGTAGATGTGCCGTATTCTATTGCATCAATTTCTGCAATATTTCCCGACTGAGAGATGCAATCGTTGACCAAAGCCCGAATAGCAGTCAGCATTCCCGCTACCATGTCTGATTCTAGCTGTTCGCGTTCAGAATGGTGCACTGCTGAAATTACTAATCCCGATGTTGCTTGAATTAAAAAAACAGCTTTAACACTCAGTGGTGTTGTTTCTTTCATCAGCAATTCTGCTTCAGAAATGCCCTGTAATTTGGCTTTTATTTTGCGACTAATTCCCTCTGGACTTAAAGCTGCTTCGAGTTTTTCATTAATCTCCCGCATCATCTCGGCGATGTATTTTAAAATCGTGCTGCCGATGATGGGATAAAGTGCATCCGACATTGCTTCTCGCTTGAGATGAATTTGCTGTTTGATAGCGGCAGCCATTTCCGGCGCGATCGCCATGGCAATTTCATCGGGCGATTCACTGATTCTGTGGCTGATTCCCACAGTCAGAGCCGGCGATATGGCTACTCCCATCGATTGTCTATTTTCTCTGGTTTTGCTATTAATTATTTCATCAATTATCGGAGCTATGGTTTCGACAAATGATTTTCTCGACTCATTAATTGTTTGGAGCATCATTTCTGGAAAAATGATTTTAATTCGGGCGAGTAATTCTTCTCGATTGCCTCCCCATTCCGCATCAGTAATTTTGCGATCGAGTTCCCCTACTTTATCGTTAAGTCTGTAATTATAATTTACTACTTCATCTAACAATGGTAAAATAGACTCGATGACCGACTTTTGCAGTTGGGCGTGATGGCTAACCATCAGCTCGTCAATCAAAGGTTTGAGCAAATCGGTAAACAAGTCTGTCGATTCATAAATCCGGTGTTCGATCGCGACAATTTTTTGTTCGATCTTCCCGAGTCTTTGATCGATCCTTTTATTCTGAATGATGGCATCGACAGCCGGGGCGATCGCCGATTCTATCTCTAGCTTTGCTTCCCCGATGTTTCGGGACAGCATTTCTACAATCACTGGCATTATTCTTGCCATCAACCCTTCTATCTCGGCTAAAACTTGCTGCTGAACTTCGACAATCTTAGTTTCATTATTTAATATTTGTGCTGCAATACCGCTGTTTTGAATAGCCGTGTTGACACCGGGTGCGATCGCCTCTCTCACCTCTAACTTTGTCTCCTCGATTTTCCGGTTCAGCGACTCAATCATTAACGGCATTAACCTTGCCATTATATCTTCCGGCTGAGTTTTTTGCTGTCGCTGAAGATTATTTAGTCTACTTTCTACGTCGCTCAATTTTCCTTGAACTTCTCTTTGAAGAATTGCTGATTGTATCAAAGGTTCAATCGTCGCTGCTACTTGTAATTTTGATTCATCGATTTTCTGATTCAGCAAATCAGTTATTGCCGGCATTAGCATCGCCATTATCTCTTCTGGCTTCTGAATGGGCGACTGTTGCGTAGCCAGTCGGCGTTCGATGATGCTCAATACTTTTTCTTCTATTTCTACCCAAGCTATTCTTACCTGTACTGAGGGGGCGACAGCTTCTACAACCTCTAATTTTAATTCACTAATTTTCCGGTTCAGCAAATCGCTAACTACTGGTACTAGCTGCTTAATTAAATCTTCCGGTTGCTGCTGGTAACGCTGCTGAATATTTGCAACTCTATCTTCAATTCTTACTACCTGTTCTTCAAGTCCGTTTTGATTGTGAATTACTTGATTGACTCTCGGTGCGATCGCCGAAGCTACCTCTAACTTAGACTCCTCTACCTTACGGTTGAGCAGATCGCCCACCACTGGCATCAGCCGTTGGATTAAGTGTTCTGTATTCGGCAGTGGCTGCTGGTTGAAATTAGCAATTTGATTTTCCCAATCTGCTAATTTTGCCTCCAACTCGATCGGATTAATTTTATTATTGCTCGCGAGGTCGATCGCCTTTTTTAATTCCAACTTTAACCCATCTAATTCATCTCTCACTAATTCAGGAATTAACGGTTTCAGTACAATCATCAACTCTTCGGGATCAGACATCAACTTCTCAAAATTTTCTAACCTTTGTTCCACGCTCAAAACATTACTGTAAAATTCCGGTAAATCCCTTTCAAACAGCAGTTGTTGCAACTGTTTAAACTGCTCTACTGCTTGTTCTAATTCTTCCTCCGACTGCCGATTATTTTTGGCTACCTTCCCGGCCATAGATAAATCGGGTTCCTGATTATTGTTTTCTCGTCTTTGAGATGGGATCTCTTCATCGTTAGTTAATACTTCCGGTACAATACTCGGTGATTCGATCCGAAAAGACAATTGTTGTCGCCGATTTTCCTCATCCTCCAACCGCTGCACAGACTTTTCCGAAAGCGGTAACTTCAGCTCGCTTGGTTCTTTTTTGGATTTTTTTAATAACTGAAATTCAGTCAGTATAGTTAGCAATTCCTGGAGTTGCTCTCCCGCTTTAGAACTTGCCATATTTGCATCAGAAACCTCTTTTTCTGACTGATATATTTTGCCTGAATTATCATTAGATGCTGCCATACTGCGCTACCAATAGTTGATTTTAATCGACCGAAGGAAATTACCAGCTTGCTTGCCGCCTCACCCCAGCGAAAATCAATAGGAATGACACAATTTTTCCAAGCGTCAGGCGTACTAAAGCTATCGCCCTATTTTAACTGCTGTTCTGCGACTAGCCAACTGAGCCGCCAACTGCAATGCTGCCTTCATGCTGGAGGCATCCGCAATCCCTTGACCTACAATATCAAAAGCTGTGCCGTGATCCGGAGATGTGCGGACAAAAGGCAAGCCAATTGTAGTGTTGACTGCTTTATCGAAAGCCATCAATTTTACTGGAATCAACCCCTGGTCGTGGTACATTGCCAAGTAACCGTCGTGAGCTTCCTTGGCTAAACCGTACCAAACTTTAGCCGGTTTTACCCACAGGGTATCGGGCGGGACTGGCCCGTCTAACTGCACTTGAGGAAAGCGATCGCGCTGCGTTTCCAACCAAGGTATCATCCAGTCTTGCTCTTCATTTCCCAGTTTGCCATTTTCGCCGCTGTGAGGATTTAAGCCAGAAATCGCAATTTTCGGTCTTTCCAGCCCAAAATCTTCCCGCAAACAGTCTATCAGTAATTCTAGTTTTTCACTCAGCAATTCTGGAGTCAAAGCATCGGGTACTTGACGGAGCGAAATATGTGTGGTAGCGAGTAAAGTTACTAGCGTCCAGCCACTGTGTGGAGATGTGGCGGCAAACAGCATTCCAAACCGCTGCGATTTTGCCCTTTCTGCGAGGAGTTCTGTTTGTCCGGGATAATTGTAACCGGCCGCCTGCCAGCAAGTTTTGGAAATCGGGCCTGTGACGATGGCGGAGAATTCGCCGGCGAGGGTACGGGCGATCGCACTTTCCATGTAAGCAAAGCTAGCCGCGCCGCTAGCTGCACTCCCGACACCGGGGACTATTTCGCCCCACTTGTTGTCTGGTTCGATATCAATAATATTTAATGTTTCGGGATTTGCCGCTTCTGCTGCGGGATTGCTCGATCGCAACTTATCGTAAGTTTGCTGCAAAACTCTCCTAGAGCCTATAATTGTTACCCTCCAAGCAGCAGCGGGATCTGCCAATGCCTTGAGAATCACTTCCGGGCCAATTCCCGCCGGATCTCCCAGAGTTACAGCTAGTTTTGATTCCCGATCGAGACTCAAGGCAGTTTTCTCCAACAAAATACAGGAATTTCGGCACTGAAATTTTAGCATTCATGTACCTGCTTGCCCCAAATTATATTATGTTTATTTAATGCGATCGCCCAATTGGACATATATAATCATGAATCCTGAAATTTTCAATGCAGCCTTTTTGTCCTTTTCCCTAATTTTCGTGGGTATAGGTGGAGGCTTCCTCCTGCTCAAATTGCAAGGCGGCGAAGAATAAGTTTTTTTCAACCAATCCTTCAGAAGCCTTCTACCTTCTGCCTTCTAGAGTCTACTTGCTGCCGAAAGCAAGCCTTCTGGCGAATATCTCAAGCCTAAAATGAGAAAATTTCAGGTTTTTGTTAAGTTTTTATAAAAAACTTAACAAAAACCTGATACCATCTTATTGAAAGTTTAAGATTCATAATTAATCCCTAGATGACTTTATTGATTTTAGGTGCCACCGGCACTCTCGGCCGCCAAATAGCCCGCCGCGCCCTAGACGAGGGCTACCAGGTGCGCTGTTTAGTCAGAAGTTACAGAAAAGCTGCCTTTTTGAAAGAATGGGGCGCTGAACTCGTACCGGGAAACCTTTGCCAGCCAGACAGTCTGCCTCCGGCCCTAGAAGGCGTCAGTGCTATTATCGATGCAGCAACAGCCAGTGCAGCCGATTCTGTCAGCATCAAAAGAGTAGACTGGGACGGAAAAGTATCGCTGATCCAAGCAGCAGCAGCAGCAGGCATCAAGCGTTACATATTCTTTTCCTTTCTCGACGCGGAGAAATATCCCCAAGTCCCCTTGTTGGAAATTAAGCGCTGTACCGAATTATTCTTAGCAGAATCCGGTCTAGACTACACAATCTTGAGACCTTGCGGCTTTTTGCAAGGACTGCTGAGCCTGTATGCAATGCCGATTTTGGACAATCAGGCAGTCTGGCTGCCCAACAAGCCATCCGCCCTTGCCTACATGAACACTCAGGACGTTGCTAAATTTGCCGTCCGGGCCCTTTCCGTTCCCGAAACCGAGAAAAAAAGCTTTCCGGTGGTGGGAAATCGTGCTTGGGATGCTGAAGAAATCGTGCGGTTGTGCGAACGGCTGTCAGGGAAGCAAGCCAAAATTACGCGCACCCCAGACGCCTTGTTGAAGGCTACTCGTCAATTTGCTAAGTTCTTTCAGTGGAGTTGGAACGTAGCTGACAGATTGGCTTTTTCAGAAGTTTTGGCCGCCGGAAAACCCTTGAAAGCTCCGATGGATGACGTTTACAGTGTCTTCGGAATCGACCCCAAAGAAACTACTACTTTGGAGTCTTATCTCGAAGAATACTTTAATCTGATTATGAAGAAGCTCAAGGAAATAGAGTACGAGCAGCTTAAGACGAAAAAACGGAGTAAACAAAAAATGCCCTTTACATTTTAAAGTGCCGAAAGCTGGGATTATATACAACGACGTTAAACCTGTGGCTTGTCGCATCGCCGCAGAGTTGGAAGACAAGCTGACTGCCCGCGGCTGGGAGGTTTGCTCGGTTTCTGGTTCGGGAGGAATTCTGGGCTATTCTAGCCCCGATCGCCCGATGTGCCACAATCCGATCGAACAACTCGTCCCCCCCGGTTTTGACAGCGACATGGAGTTTGCAGTGGTTTTGGGCGGCGACGGTACGGTGCTGTCGGCATTTCGCCAAGTCGCTCCGATTGGAGTGCCGCTGCTGACTGTCAATACGGGTCACATGGGCTTTTTAACAGAAACTTACCTGAACTTGCTGCCGCAAGCTTTGGAAAAGGTAATCGCCGGAGAATACGAAATAGAAGAAAGGTCAATGCTGGCGGTGCGGCTGTTTCGAGAAAACGACTGCCTCTGGGAAGCCCTTTGTCTCAATGAAATGGTGCTGCACCGGGAACCGCTGACTTGTATGTGTCATTTTGAAGTGGCGATCGGTCAGCACGCCTCTGTTGACATTGCCGCAGATGGAGTCATCATCGCAACTCCGACAGGATCGACAGCTTACGCCCTTTCAGCCGGTGGGCCTGTGATCATTCCCGGAGTGCCTGTGTTGCAGTTGCTGCCTATTTGCCCGCATTCAATGGCTTCGCGGGCTTTGGTGTTTTCCAACACTGAGCCGGTCAAGATTTTGCCGGCGAGTCCAAACCGCCTGGTAATGGTGGTAGACGGCAACGGCGGATGTTATGTTCTGCCGGAGGATTGGGTGCAAGTCGAGCGAGCTCCCTACCAAGCCCGGTTTATTCGGGTGCAATCTTTTGAGTTTTTCCACATTTTGCGGGAAAAATTGGGCTGGGGCTTGCCTCACATTGCTAAACCGAGTTCCGTTGAGTTGCCTTGATAGTTGTTGGTAATGAGCGGAGGGCTAAAGTCCCCTCACTTCGGCTACGCTCAGTACGTCGCCTTTTAGGGCGGCTTTTTCTTTGTTTTTGGGCAGGATAAAGTTTGATCGGAATCTCCTACGGAATCCTTAATTCTCGATCGAGATTCCGAACCATCTCCAAACTCAGGCAGCGTTTATGATAGATGTATTCTCGTACTTCTGGGAGTTTAAACCATGTCTCTCGCTGAGTTAATACCTTTGGTGAACAATCTGAGCCAGTCAGACAAATTATCACTCTTCAAACTCCTAGCAGTGCAAATCCCAGACGCTGAACTACAAGTCATCTTTTCTGCATCAGAGTATCCGGTTCGATCGCTCTACGATGCAACGGAAGCGGCAAACATTATGATGCAGATGATTCGAGACGATCGAGAGGCATCTACTCATGCCTAGTTCGATCGAGTTTCCCTTTTCTGACGATGAAGCATTACCCACGATTCCCATCACTCTGATTCATGCAGGCTTTTCTGTCTCGGCGAATGCACTGCTAGATACTGGGTCTGCGGTCAATCTATTACCTTATGACATTGGTCTGCAATTGGGTGCAATTTGGGAGGAACAAACTGTCCGCTTGCCATTGGCTGGAAATCTGGCAACGGTTGAGGCGCGGGGTGTATTTGTAGATGTTCAAATTGGGAATCTGGAACCCGTTCGCCTAGCATTTGCTTGGGCACAAGCTTCTCAGATTCCCTTAATTCTCGGGCAAACGAACTTCTTTCGAGAATTTGATGTCTGTTTTCAGAGATCGCGATGCACGATCGAAATTATTCGCTTCTAATAAGCATCGATGCAGAACTCGGAGTTTTATTTAGCTTAACTCTCGATCGAGCTTCCGAATCATCTCCAAAGTCAGGCAGCGTTTGCGAGATAACGGCAGTAAGTTGAGCCGCCGCAGATAAACTTTGCCCCTCAAAGATAACCTTGATATAGTCGGCTCCAACGCATTGTTAGACAGCCATTTAGATCGAACAACCTATTATTTTTCTAAATTTTCTGATCGGGTCTTTTCTGCATGAGCTTTACGAGACAAAACTTGAAGATTTTCTAGTGTAGTAAGACCGCCTTTTGACATCGGTATAATGTGATCAATTTGAAAATCCCTCCGCATCTGGCTCTTCAGCCCACTTAAAGCACAGGTAATAAATCCCTTTACATCTGTGTATTTAGCAAACACAGCATCCTTAATATCTCGATACTCGGCTGGATCTCTCTCCCTAATTTCAACGAGTGAAAGACTCTCTAGCGGTACTGTGTCAGAAATTATGATCGGTGTAGTGACCGTCAGATCAGGATAGACTCCAAGCAATTTATTGATCTCAATGTCTACTTGCTTTTTAAAATACAGGTAGTTATATCCGAATAAAACTTGCCAAAATGATTTACTATCATTCCATAGAGAAGTGAGATACTCAGTTGCTTGTTTAAGCGTTAAATCATTTTCGTAGATGTGCCTCGCCACAATTGATAAATTACACTTTATACGTTCACTGAACGCAATAAATTCTGGCTCCATCTGTTTTTGAGCGTAAAAACGTAAAATATTTTCAACATCAGCATCTCTATAGCCAAGCAAAAATGGATGATCGGGAAAATAAATTTCCTTTGTGATTTGCAGCAAATCTTTAAGTTCTCCGTCAGTTAAGACCTCTCTGTCTTCGATATCAACATACTTAAATACAGCCTCTAAGTCATTGACAAAGCTGTCATAAGCTTCTTCAGTGTCATTGTAGAGAAGTACGTCATAGTTCCTAGATGCTGGCTCACCAGACTCCGAAGGTTCAAGAATTGAGAAACGATAAATACCAACAGGAACTCGCTTTAGAAAATCTAATTTCTCCAAGACTGTAGTGTCAATGGAATCATCCATCATACGAGCAAATTCTTCAATCTTCTCAATCGAGATAAGTCGAGCAATTTTCTTCATTGTCTCGATATCTTTATCAATGAATTCTGTGCCCTCTATGTCAGTTAATTTCTCAGGATTAACCCAGTTAATCTTATCTTCCCAATTATCAATAAAGCTCACAACATAAGCTTTTTCTGTGCCTCCTGCTGTCTGACCTCGCAATGCTCTACCAATCATTTGTGTCATTAGAATTGCAGAAGTAGTCGGGCGAGTCAGAAAAACAGTCTGGACATTGGGTAAGTCAGTTCCTTCTGTCAACATTTCTACATTAATGAGAACTTCAAGCTCTCCTCTTCTAAATCGCTTAATTTTCTCTGAGTTTTCTTTTACGGAAATTGTAGCTCCCGTAATTGCATCTGAAATCTTTGCCGCTACAAAATCGGAATTAATTCCTCGTTTCTGAAACAGCCCATTTAATTCGATCGCGTGCTGAACATCAACTGCAAATACCAAGAGTGGTTTGAACCTGTCTCGATTTTCAACATAATGATCGACAATCCGTTTGTTGCGGACATTTGACATTGCAATTCTTTCAGCTATCTTTTTAGGTAGCTTGTCAAAATCCTTGATCGCCTTAATGTCCTTATCAGTCAATTCTCGATAGAAATCTAGTTCTGTTTCTAAATTCTCGAATACAGGTTCAGCCAGAATTCCTCTAGTAATGAGTGTTCTTAAATGTTCGGAGAAGATAATATCGTCAGGAAAGACTTTTTTAAGAAGACCTTGTTCGCCTTTGTCAGATCTGAATGGAGTCGCTGTTAAACCCAACATTCTGAAGCCATTCGCTTTCCCCCTATCTTTGAAGTTTTGTTTAATCTCGTTGATTAATTTTCGATAAGTTTTTGCCGTTGCGTGATGTGCTTCATCAACTACTAACAGAATTGCATCAGAATGTCCAACCCAATTATCTAAGAGGTAGTTCAGTCCAGCATTAAGACTATCTTTACTAGCAATAATAATATCGTCAGTTGATTGAATATTGACAGGACGATCATGCTTAGGATGTCCAGAAATCACACGGTATCTGAACTTCTCGACATCATTCAGTAACGATGGATAGGCACTAAACTTTAAAGTTTCAAATGCTTGATCAAGTAATTCATGCCGATGAGCAATCCACAAAACCTTATTTCGTTTGTCAATGAAATTACGCAGTAACCAATGAACTGCTGTTAAAGTCTTTCCCCCACCCGTAGGCAAGACTAACAAGCCTTCAAATGGAGACTTGTTTTTTTGATCTAGTGCTTTGATTGCCTCGTTCTGGTGGGCGTATAGTTCTCTAGGATTTTCCCCTGCGTTGACTTGAATCTGACCTGAGTAATCAACTTGAACAGTTTGCATGGTATTGGGAAATCTAAGTGAAGATAAAAAAAGCTAGTGCTAACAGATTAGTTTTTGGCTTCGCCCCATCAGTAACGTAGTCTGTCTAACGATTTAGTTAAACTGCGCGTGATCGCCTCTCAACGAAGCTAACAATCTTAAATTCGCGTCACTTGCAACGACTAGATTTATGGAAGCACCCCATACAAGAAGCCTTGAGCTTTTGCAGATTGGTTACCGTGCTGCCGATAAATCTTATAATTATATCGCAGTTGCGGTACAATACTGAGTATAGCCGTATAATACCGCAGATTGAGGATGTATGTCAACTCCTTCTTACTCCCCATCAGAATCTCCTTTCCTACAGCAAGTTCGCTGCACGCTTCGGCTCAAACATATGAGCCGTCGTACCGAAAAAAGCTATCTTTATTAGATTTTAGATTACATTTACTTTCATAAAAAGCGACATCCTCAAGAGATGGGAGCTGAAGAAATTCGGGCTTATCTTTCCTATCTTGCTACTGACCGAAAAATCGCTGCTTCCACTCAAAATATTGCGCTTTCAGCACTTTTATTCCTTTACAGTCAAGTGTTCAGGGTCGATCTCCCTAATATTGAGAATATCGAAAGAGCTAGACAAACTCGGCATTTGCCTGTTGTTCTGACCCGTGAAGAAATTAAAACTCTGTTAAGTCATATTGAAGGGATCGAGCATTTCGACAACTTCTTGTTGTGCTGTGAGTCCAGTTGCCTGGAGCGCATGGGTGATGAGGGACTTATCGATTTCGATCGTGGTTTTCATAGGTGCTTTTGGGGTGAGTTTTATCGATCGCGCTTTCATCCGATTATAATCGTTCTGCTAAATCAATGATTTTGGACTTGAGTTGGCTCAATGGCATTTAAAAATCTCCTCCCACAGGGATTTCTGTTGTCGATAGACCACCGAAATAGCATCCATCAGAAAAGCCGCGATCGCCCCTAGACACAGGGCGATACCAACGTTTTCATACCAGAGAACGACCGGTTGAAATCACCTATTTCGAGGGACTGAGTTCCACAGCATCGGTCTTTGCAGTTAACTCAACCTTTAGCGTAGAAGCTGCCTGCATCGCATGGGGACTGAGTAACGAGATTTGTGCAGTCGGCTGCTGACAAGCCACCATTGTTTTCACGTGCTCCATTTCGTCATCCCGAATGGCAACAAACACATCATAGAGATTGTCGATTTTCGGACGACGGAATACATTAGCACTGCTTGTTTGAAACTCGTCAAACATATACAAATCGCCATCTCGATAGTATTGGATAGCGACATCTGGTGCGGGCTGTTGCTTGAGAGCTTCAGCTTCGGCATTGAGGAACTTGTCGTAGCTGGCATAGGCGTGTCCCTCTACAAGTTCCATGAAGTTGTAGGCAGATTTGGACGACACCATGTAGACCAAAATGATAATCCAGTAGTAAATGAGTGCAGTGGCTCGTGCTAGAAGGCGATCGACCCAAAAGCTCGATCCTCCAAGTGATTCCATAATCAACAGATGATGTAGTTCATTCCACGACTCCGAAAAGTGGATTTTTAACCAATCAGCCTTCCGCCACCAGCCCAAGGTTTCATAGAGGTGAAGTACCGATAGATAAGAGAAATAAGGAACACGAGCCACGGTTTCTAGCACATAAAATCGAGGATAAGGGCGATCGGCATAGACGACATTGATCACAAAAACGAGAATACCAACTAAGAGACGAATCATTGACTGAATCCTCAATAAATACCAAAGATAATTTGAACAATTGAGCAACTAATGACTGACAACCGGAGTCTCAGCCGCAATGGTTTCCAGGGGTTGGGCTTGAGTAGGCTGTTGGAAAATAGCCACGATCGCTTTAATCACGCAAAAGACGAGGATCAATGCACCAACCGAGAAGACGATATCCCCAGGGATGCGTAGCCAAACTGTCCACTGCATCCATGCCGAACCAATGACTTCAGCACTGCGAGCGTACCAAGTGCCATGATTAACGGATTGCACCAATTGATAAAAACCATTAGGAATCAGTCCGAAAACCATCATCATGCCTAGACCAACATTGATCCACCAGAAGGATAAATTGAAGTTTTTCTCATCCCATGCGCGATCGGGAGTGATTTCACGCAAGGCAAAGAGCATGAGGGCGATCGCAAGGGAGCCGTAGACACCAAAAAGTGCAGAATGGGCATGGATTGGCGTGGTATTTAGTCCTTGGGAATAGTAGAGGAAAATCGGTGGATTGATTAAGAAACCAAAGACACCTGCGCCAATTAAGTTCCAAAAAGCAGTGGCAATAAAGAATTTTAGTGGTACTCGATAAAATCCTTGCGCTTCTTGGGATAGCTTCATCGACTTCACCACTTCAAAGCCAATTAAGGTCAAGGGAACGACTTCTAAGGCTGAAGCAACGGAACCCATCGACGTAATGAATACAGGTGTTCCTGCAAAGTAGAGATGGTGTAACGTGCCGATTACGCCACTACCGAGATAGAGAATTGTCGTCATGTAGGTGGCTCTCAGGGCTGATGAGCGCTTTAGAAAGCCCAATTCGCTACATAGATAGGCGATCGCTACCGTCGCAAATACCTCAAAGAAACCTTCTACCCATAAATGCACAACCCACCAACGCCAATATTCAGCAATGCTCAAATGGGTGTGATTGTTGTACATCAACCCTGACGCATACAACAGGGGAATCGTAATCGCACTGTAGAGAAAGAAGTGATTCAGTCCCGTTTTATCGCCTTCCGCCTTGAGCGCAGGCTTGAGGGCGCGGTACATCAGCCAGAGCCAAAACACCATGCCACCAATCAGCAATAATTGCCAGAGGCGACCAAGTTCTACATATTCATAGCCCTGATGTCCAAACCAGAAACTATTGTCACCGCCGATAATGCCTTGGACACTAGCCCAAGATCCGATTAAGGAACCAACAACAACGACAGTCAAAGCCACTAACAAACCGCCATTGCCCCAAGCTTGCAACTTCGGCTCATGTTTACCAAACCTTGGCGCGAAATATAGCCCTGCGGCGAGCCAACAGGTGGCAATCCAAAATACTGCTAGCTGTAAATGCCAAGTCCGCGAGGCGGCATAGGGTAAATATTGCTGAAGTGGCACACCATAGAAGCCGTCGCCTTCTACCGCGTAATGGGCTGTGACCATTCCCATCAACATTTGCACCAAAAACAAAGTCATGGCAACCCCAAAGAAGAGGGTGGTGACTTTTTGGCTAGGTGTGGCAAGGCGAATCAGGGGGCGATGGGCGACAGCGATTACTTCTTCGCTATCTTCTTGGGTGATGTAAACAAACAGAAATATACCGATCGCCGCAATCAGCACAATCACCGACACAATTGACCAGATCAAGAATTGAGCCGGAGCCTGATTGCCAATCAAGTCATCGTGGGGAAAGTTGGCGGTATAGGAAAATGGTGCATTCGGACGATCGGCAGATGCTGCCCAAGCCGTCCAACTAAAGAAAGCGGTGACATTGCGGATTTGCGTGTCGTCAGTAAACCAACCGCTAGGAATGGAATGAATCTTGGAGCCTTGGGATAGCAAAGTTTTATAGCTATCAAAAACCTTGGTTAGTCCCTGAGTTTGAGCCGCAGTTAGGGTTAAAGCGCCTGTCTCTGACTCATAACGATTAGTTTTAAATTCTTGCTGTACCTGCGCTTGGAGAGTAGCGCGATCGACTGCCGATAAAGCCTGTAAATCGGCTTCACTAAAATCTGAATTACCGTTATATAAAAGTCCGGCAGTGGCAAGACCCCAACGGTGCAGGACATCGGCTGTCCAGTCGGGAGCTAGGTAACTGCCGTGCCCCCAAATACTCCCAATATGTTGTCCACCGCGACCCAGATAGGCTACTTGCCCAGCTTCAATATTCGCTTGAGTTAGAATGATTTCCTGTTGCGGCGACACCACAGTAGCGGGAATCGGTGGTGCATTTTTGTAAATCGCCGATCCTGCAAAGATCAACACTGAAAAAGTGACGATGCAAATTAGCACCAGCCAAGTTGGAAGGCTAAATTTCCAGGTACGTTTCGGCACCCTCATCTCACCGAGATCGAAAGTTGGATTTGCCATAATCGCATATTCTAGTCAATGAGCACCTTCTAGACTAAACAGATCGCTGTGAAAACGCTTTGACTTAAGTCAAAACTAACCTGTAGAAAACCTTAAGTTTGCCGCTTGCTTGAAATGACGCGAACATATATTTATTTTTATAAAAGGCTTAATATTAGCGACATAGAATGAACGAACTTAATTCTAATTTGGCTGATTGGTTGCAGACGGTTCTGCTTTTCCAGGGACTCTCGCGATCGCAAATGCTCCGCTTGTGCCAGACTATTCAGCCCCAAACCTGGCAGAAAGATGAACTTATCTTCAAACAAGGCAGTCCAGCCACAGGATTTTTTGTCGTGAAAACGGGGCGCGTCAAGGTTTTTAAAGTTTCACCGATCGGCAAAGAGCAAATTCTCAATATTGTTGAGCAGGGAGATAACTTTGCGGAAGTTGCAGCCCTAGATGGTCAGCCATTTCCGGCATCCGCCGCCGCCTTGGATCGAGTGGAACTGATCTTTTTTCCTCGCCAAGTATTTCTAGAGCTACTTCGCCAAGATCCTGATATTGCCATTAATATGCTGGTTAGTTTATCCCAGCATTCACGCCATTTAGTCAGTGTCATTGAAGATTTATCGTTCAAAGACGTGCCACAACGCCTAGCTGCGTATCTCCTCAATCTCTATTATGTGAGTTCTCAAAAATCTAGTGCTCGCTCAAAATCGATCGACCTTGTGATGTTAGATTTAACCAAAACCCAACTGGCAGCAGCACTGGGTACGATTCCCGCGACGCTTTCTAGAGCCTTTTATCGTCTCAGCAGTGAAGGAATTATTGTCGTCAATGGTTCACAGATTGAATTACTCGATCGCGATCGGCTACAAGCGTTGAGTCAGACTGTAGAGTTGGGCGATCGCTTTTAGATCATGACTTTTGGAGTTTAGGTCAAGGAAAAGTAATTCCACATGGGATTTATGTTTTTCAACAAAACATAAGATATATAACATTATGAAACAGTAAAGATGCCAGTGAATTGGCGTGTGAGGCTTTAAAAGATTGGTGGAATAATCATGGAAAAACTACCTACCCTAACGCTAATTCGATTCGGTGTATTATGATAAAGCAAGCAGCGATCAACTCTCATCTTCATAAAATAACTTAATCGCATTAAAATCCCGACGCAGCCAATTTTCAACTTGCAATGTCGAACAGTTTCCCAGGCGAAGCCAAATAACTTTCGGTGGATTCCCAAATACTAAGCTCAGGTCGTGCATATCCGCGTCTTTCGAGACGATCATCAAATTATTGTATGAATGCATAATCCCAAACTATTGGGTCGATCGTTGCTTTCATGCCCACATCAAAGGACGTGAAGCGAATTTGGGAAAATATCGCTCAAACGATTCGGCAACTTGGGCGACAAATTTTCATCAAAAAGTAATTTCATGCCGATAAGGGATCGGTCATAAACCGACGTTCGCGGTCAGCAGCATAAGCAATGCAGGCTTTTAAATCTTCTCGCGTCAAATCGGGAAAATCGCCCTTGAATTTCAGCTTCGGTCATCTCAGAAGCCAGGTACTCAAGCACTTCATAAACCGTAATTCGCAAGCCGCGTACACAAGGCTTTCCACCGCGTTTATTTGCTTCGATCGTGATGTGGTTTCGGTAGTTCATAGTTAGAATTTTTGAGAATCTCCTCGTTTGAGGTTTGGCGAAAAGATTAGATATACTAGCTTGTTATATGGGTGCGCGATCGAATAATTGTATTGCAGTTGCGGTACAATACTGGATATAATCGAGTAATACCGCAGCTCGATAGTGTATGTCAACCCCTTCTTTATTATATTTTAGATGAGAGTCGATCGCACGCCCTCGGCGATCGCCCGAACCAAAACATTCATCAGAACTTCTTCACGCACGAATAACTGTAACAGTTCGCCCCATTGGAGTAGTATGAATTTCAGTATTCAATCGCTCTTCTAATTCGATCGCATTCTCGCGTCGATCGAATATCACCAACCACCCTTCATCTTGTCTCAATCGAGCCAAATATCCATCTAACTGTTCCAACCCTTTACTCAACTGATCGACTTTCCGAGTGCGCCAAACCTTCAGTTCAATTCCCAATGTTACCTCACCGTAACGCAAACACAAATCCATTCTGTCGCGTCCAATAGCATATTCCCGCTCCAACGTTCCCCCACCATTAATCACCCGATGCAGAAACGCCATCAATACTAAATGAGGGGCAATTTCGGGATAAGACGCACTTTTAAGTAACGGTTCGCCATGTTGCAGCCAAAAGGCGAGAAACGCTTGCAGGAGTGCTTCTGGTAGTAGTTCGCCGCGATCGTTCAACCAACTCGGACTGATAATCGGTAAACTATCTTGCGGCCCTTGCGCCAAAACTCGCGGCAACACTTCTCGATAAATTGGGTTGGCGATGACTAAACCCCCGGCTGGATCGCGTTTGAGCAAGCCCAAATCTACGAGGTATTGGCGATCGTCATTAGAAGATTCTGGCAATTCTCGTCCGGCTAGCATCGGCTCGATAATGGCTTTAACTCGGTGTTCTCGCAGTCGTTCTGCCAAACTATCTAAATGCGTATCTTGTCGTTTTATTAAAATTTCTTTAGCTGATAAAATATGTTCTGGTGTAATTTCTATAGATTCATCTGTTACTAATTCTTCTACAATTTCCTTAGCTAAAGCATTCACTAACCAAGGTTGTCCCTGAGTCAGTTCAAAAGCTAAGGCTACGGCTTCATGTGTAAAAACTTGTCCGGTATCTTGGGTATGTTGCGCGTAGAGTTCCGCGACTTCTGAGGCATTAAAATCTCTCAGAGTAATCGATCGCACTTTAATATTAAACGGACTGGATGTATGGAGTCGATCGCTTCCCCCCGCAGCCACTTTGTAATCGCGAACATCCCGCAAACCAATTAAACCCACCGATTGCGGAAACGCTTTCGGGCGATTAGGATAACCATCGCGTAATTGGCGCAGAATAGAAATCAACGCTTGGTCTTGCAATGCGTCAATTTCGTCGATCAAAATGACCAAAGGACGAGATGAAACTTGTGCCCAAGCTTGTAAAGCAGCCCGAATTTTCTGTCCAGATTGCATCGCTGTCCAGTCAGGCGGTTGTAATTCGGGTGGGAGACGGACGGAAATGTTATCTCGCCAAGCCCCCAAAATAGCTTCTTCTGCACCAGCAATGTCTTGACTGAAGGGTGCGCCCACTTCAACTGACAGCATCACGGCGGTGTATTGTCCGCTTTCGGTGAGTTGTTTGGCTAACGCCAGCATGGCGGTGGTTTTCCCCACTTGTCGGGGTGCGTGGATGACGAAATAGTTCTCCTGAGCAATCAGTCGTTCCAGGCTGGGAATGCGACGGGTAGCAGGAAGTACGTAGTGGATATCCTCGCGGCATGGGCCAGCAGTATTGAACCAACGCGGCATAGGTCAACTGGGGCGAATGGGGCTGCTCTCAGTTTACTTTACTGTTGTTGGAATGGCCTTCTATTGTTGTTGGGCGAAGAGGCAATCTCGACTGGTTCCCCGACACGTTCTCAACCCCACTCCGGTTTTATTGCTTGATGCACAACGCGAACAGTTGATTCAACTGCTCGCATCCTCTTTCTGATTGGCTAAATTCAAGTTGAAGTACAATACTCCGGTAAATCGTTTTAGCCCGAAGGATGCGATCAAAATTATCAAAGAAGGAATTGCCACAGGAGGTAAATATATGAGTTCCTATGTGCTTGGTTTTCAGGACATTGACCAAACAAAACTCATGGTTGTTGGGGGTAAAGGCGCGAACCTGGGGGAACTATCCAAGATTGAAGGAATATGCGTACCAGATGGCTTTTGTATTTCTACTGAAGCCTTTAAAAGAATCATTGGGGAAACGTCGTCGATTAACGAATTACTCGATCGGTTATCGCTTCTAAAGGTGGAAGACCGGGATAAAATCGGTGAACTTAGCGGTGAGCTTCGCAGGGTCATCGAACGGATAGCCATTCCTCAAGACATTAATGAAGAGATCGCCCGCCTCCTCTCCAGGCTTGATGAAAAAAATGCCTGTGCAGTACGATCCAGCGCAACTGCAGAGGATTTACCGACAGCCTCCTTTGCAGGCCAGCAGGATACGTATTTGAACATTATCGGAAAGGAGGCAATCTATCAGCATATCAGCAAGTGCTGGGCATCGCTATTTACCGAGAGAGCAGTAATTTACCGCCTTCAAAACGGCTTCGATCACCGTAAAGTCCACCTGTCTGTGGTTGTTCAGAAGATGGTTTTCCCGCAGGTGGCAGGAATTTTGTTTACTGCCGATCCGCTCACTTCTAATAGAAAAGTGTTATCAATTGATGCCAGCTTCGGACTAGGTGAGGCGATCGTTTCCGGTCTAGTGAATGCTGATAGCTATAAGGTGCGGAACGGCGAGATTATCGAGAAGAAGATATCCACCAAGAAACTGGCTGTTTATGCCTTAAAAGATGGCGGTACGAAACAACAGGAAATTGAGCCTGAGAGACAGAACAGGCAAGCGCTGACGGATGAGCAGATTGTACAGCTTGAGCGCATAGGGAGAACGATAGAAGCACATTTCGGCAGTCCCCAGGACATTGAATGGTGTTTAGTTGAGGATACGTTTTACATTGTCCAGAGTCGGCCGATCGCGACTTTATTCCCGATCCCTGAAACGAACGATCGGGAAAACCACGTCTTTGTTTCTGTCGGTCACAACCAAATGATGACCGATGCCATGAAACCATTGGGATTGTCTTTTTTCCTGTTAATGACCCATGCACCCATGCACACTGCTGGTGGAAGGTTGTTTGTTGATGTTACAGCGACGCTGGCTTCACCTGTCGGCAGAGAAACTATATTAAACGTCACATTGGGAAAATCCGATCCGCTCATGAAAGACGCACTTACAACCATCATAGAGCGGGGAGATTTTATAAAATCGTTACCCGACGATCGGAGTCCCGGCAACAGCAATAAAGGTCGATCGCCTGCTGATTTTCAAACCCTAAACGACTACGATCCGGCGATTGTTGCTGATTTGATTCAACAGAGTCAAACCTCGATCCAAGCGTTAAAACAAACCATCCAAACTAAATCAGGATCGGATCTCTTTGATTTTATCCTGGAAGATATCCAGCAATTAAAGAAGACCAACTCTGATTCACAGAGTTTTGGTGTGCTTATGACTGGTATGAATGCTTCCTCCTGGATCAATAAGAAAATGATGGAGTGGTTAGGTGAAAAGAACGTAGCAGACACGCTTTCTCAATCCGTATCCAACAATATTACTTCGGAAATGGGTCTGGAGTTGTTGGATGTTGCAGATGTGATTCGCCCGTATCCAGAAGTAATCAATTACTTGCAAAATGTAAAAGAAGATAGCTTTTTGGATGAGCTGGTTAAGCTTGATGGTGGACAGGAAGCCCAGGACGCCATCTATGCTTTCCTCAACAAATACGGAATGCGATGTGCCGGAGAAATCGATATTACTAGAACTCGTTGGAGCGAAAAACCTACGACACTTTTTCCCATAATCCTTAGTAACATCAAAAACTTTGAGCCTGGTGCCGGCAAGCGGAAATTTGAGCAGGGGCGACAGGCGGCTTTGAACAAAGAACAAGAGTTGTTAGAACGATTGAAGCAATTACCGGATGGTGAACAAAAAGCCAAAGAAACAAAGCGGATGATCGGCCTAGTCAGGAATTTCGCAGGCTATCGTGAATATCCAAAATACGGCATCGTTAATCGCTACTTCGTTTATAAGCAAGCGTTGCTGAAAGAAGCCGAACAACTCGTACAAGCCAACGTTATTCATGAAAGAGAGGATATTTACTACCTCACTTTTGAAGAACTGCACGAAGTTGTACGCACAAATAAACTGGATTACCAGATCGTCAGCAAACGAAAAGACGAGTACAGATCATTTGAAAAACTAACTCCCCCACGTGTTCTCACGTCTGATGGTGAAATGATTGCCGGTGCGTACAAACGAGAAAATCTCCCGGCTGAAGCTATTGTAGGCCTGGCTGTTTCTTCCGGAGTTATAGAGGGACGAGCACGTGTCATCCTAAATATGGAAGACGCCGATCTAGAAAATGGTGATATATTAGTCACCTCGTTTACTGACCCTAGCTGGACACCATTATTTGTATCCATAAAAGGTCTAGTCACCGAAGTTGGTGGACTGATGACTCATGGAGCAGTTATCGCACGTGAATATGGTTTACCGGCAGTTGTCGGAGTAGAAAATGCGACCAAACTGATCGAAGATGGGCAACGAATTCGCGTACATGGAACAGAAGGGTATGTAGAAATCCTTTGACACTCCCCGCCCGGTCGGTACGGGGATTCTTAAGACATTTCTGTCAAAATATCCCGTTTTGCGTGGGTTCCCGGGCTGACTGCGTTTGCACTCTTGTGTGCGCAGTCATATCTTTTGCATAATCCCAAACTATTGGGTCGATCGTTGCTTTCATTCCCGCATCAAAAGACGTGAAGCGAATTTGGGAAAATATCGTTTAAAAGATTCGGCAACTCGGGCGACAAGTTTTCATCAAAAAGTAATTTCCTGCGGATAAGGGATCGGTGATAAACCGACCCTCGCGGTTAGCAGCACAAGCAATGCAAGCTTTTAAATCTTCTCGCGTCAAATCGGGAAAATCGCCCTTGAATTTCTGCTTCGGTCATCTCGGAAGCCCGGTACTCAAGCACTTCATAAACCGTAATTTGCAAGCCGCGCACACAAGGCTTACCACCGCGTTTATTTGCTTCGATCGTGAAGTGGTTTCGGTAGTTCATAGTTGGAATTATCGTCATTGTGTTCTCGATCTTTGCAAAATCTTAGCCTATGGCTGCGGATCTAGTAAGGTTGTCAATCTTGTTTTTAATCTGCTTCTGAACACATCAGGATTAAGAGAGGGAAACTGCCAACTGCCAAAGTTTCACTCTTCCACCCGATAGCCCAATTCCGCCAAACGAGTGCGCGACTGCCGCCACTTCGGCTGCACCTTGACAAATAACTCCAAATACACTTTGCCTTCAATTAACTTTTGAATCTGTTCCCGGGCCGCACTGCCGATCGACTTGAGCATACTGCCGCTTTTACCGATTAAAATACCTTTTTGGGAATCCCGTTCGACGTGAATTGTCGCCAGAATGCGGGTAATTTTCGCTTCTTCTTGAACTATGTCGATCGCAATTGCTACGGAATGCGGCACTTCTTCCCGCGTCAGCAGCAAAATCTGTTCCCGAATCAATTCGCCCATAATAAAGCGTTCCGGCTGGTCAGTCACCAAATCGGGCGGATAATAGTAAGGCCCAACCTCCAAATGTTGGATTAACAATTGTTGCAGCGGCTCGACACCCTCGCCCGTGAGAGCGGAAAATTTCACTACAGGCCACTCAGGATTGACAATTTGCTCGTAAGTTCGATCGATCAACACGGAATCCTCCGGTTGTTCGTCCAACTTATTCATCCCCAAAATCACCGGAACTTTGCAATTGCTGAGAATTTCGACAATATATCGATCGCCCCCTCCCGATTCCACCGAACCATCCACCACAAACAGCACCACATCCACCGACTGAATCGCTGTGCGGGCATTCTGCACCAAAACCTTGCCCAATTGGTGATGTGGCTTGTGAATTCCGGGAGTATCGACAAAAATAATTTGTGCTTCCGGTGTCGTCAGGATGCCCCGCAGCCTGTTACGCGTCGTTTGAGACACCGGCGAAGTAATCGCAATTTTCTGCCCCACCAACTGATTCATCAGCGTTGATTTTCCGACATTCGGGCGTCCGACAATACCCACAAAGCCCGATTTGTAACCCGCCGGAGCCGCGGGAACACCCAGAATGTCCGATACGTCGATAAATTTACTATCTTCCACTAAAATCACCTATTTTCAAGCCCCTTCTCTGTCTATTGTCGCCTGAAAATACTCAAACGCCCATCGATGCACTGTAGCATCTTTCTCGCCCTGGTATAGCGCGCCACACTCAAACCTCGATCGAGCCGCAAACCAGTGTTAAAACGTGATACGCGATCGGCAAAACTTGATATCTGAGACAAAATTTGATAAAGTTCCAATGACATCGCTCGAAAATGAATCATTCTGGTAAAACCGACTCCCCAATGCTGTAACAACTTCAGATGTGTAAATATCTAACTCAACTGAAACTTTTCTACAGTTTGTCAGGCCAACCAGTTTTAACATTTTTGAGAATGTTTGGTAATAAATTAGGCAGGTTAAACTCAAACTCAAAAGCTCAATGTCATGAGGCGCTTTTTTCATAAAAGCTACTGTTTTTAGAACCTACCTAATTAGTGCTAATCGTCATAAAGTTGAGGAGATGAATCAGATGAAATCGAAATTATTTTGGAGTTGCTGCACCCTTTTGGTAGCAAGCTTGCCTGTTTCCGCCTTGGCTCAAACCAGCCCTCCCACCAGCCCTCAAGCAGGTATTGACTACAAGGGTGGCTCGAAGAATTACCAGTTGGTACCGGGCAGAATCCCAGACAGAACCTTGCCCAAAGCCTTTGACTTTCCAATTATTACCAATGTTGCTACTGACACTAGCATCACCTCGGATTTCCTAATTACCGATCAGTTTCGCGCCCCAGCGGGTCGTACAGAATATACCGGAGCTCTCACCGCCTGGGCAGCATCAATCAGAGAATGTCTTGCCAAACAACCGCTGTTGATTCGAGCCAGCACTAA
>Ga0164305_10000090_pt1 | contig 27051 bp, 16 predicted proteins | sample Whisoiple_237_MG_FD_110215 | JGI IMG/M metagenome (GOLD analysis project Ga0164305, IMG submission 110215) | Soil microbial communities amended with pyrogenic organic matter from upstate New York, USA - Whitman soil sample_237_MG | ecosystem: Environmental > Terrestrial > Soil > Agricultural...
ATCCAGCGCGTCGCCCGCGATGCGATGCCGGCCATCGGCCAGGTGCCGGACCTGCAGTTCCCGGCGGTCGAGCGTGCGACCCTGTCGAACGGTATCAAGCTGGTCTACGCCCACGTCGACACCGTGCCCGTGACCCGCGTGGCGGTTGAGTTCGACGCCGGCTACGCCGCCGACCGCGCCGATCGCCTCGGCGCCCAGGCCATGATGCTCGACCTGCTGGACGAGGGCACCACCACCCGCGACGCCAACCAGCTGGCCGAGGAAGAGGAACGCCTCGGCGCCTCGGTCAACGTCAGCGCCTCCATGGACAGGACCTCGGCGGACCTGTCGACGGTGACCGCCAACCTGACGCCGGGCCTGACCCTGCTGTCGGACGTGGTTCGCAACCCGGCCTTCGCCCCGGCGGAGATCGAGCGCATTCGCGCCACGCGCCTGTCGGGCCTGGCCAGCGAACGCACCAACCCCGGCGCCATCGCGGCCCGCGCCCTGCCGCCGCTGATCTATGGCGAGGGCAGCCCCTACGGCCGGTCCTTCACCGGCTCTGGCGACGAGGCGACCATCACCGCCCTGACCCGCGCCGATCTGGTCGCCACCCACGACGCATGGATCCGCCCGGACAACGCGACCATCTTTGTCGTCTCCGACCTGCCGCTGGCCCAGATCACGCCGCAGCTGGAAGCCGCCTTCGGCGACTGGCGCGCGCCCTCGACGGCGAAAGGGACCAAGGACTTCGCAGCCGCCGTCCCCGCGACGACCAGCCGTATCGTGCTGATCGACCGTCCGCAGTCGCCGCAGTCGCTCATCTACGGCGGCGCCGTCCTGCCCGTTTCGGGCACTGACGATCTGCTGGCGCTGAATGCGGCGAACGTCACGCTCGGCTCGGACTTCCTGTCGCGGATCAACTCTGATCTGCGGGAGACCAAGGGCTGGTCGTACGGCGTTCGCGGCGGCGTGAACGCCCTGGAGCACCGCGTTCCCTACATCGTCAACGCTCCGGTGCAGGCGAACCGCACCGGTGAATCGGTCGCCGCCCTGATCGCGCAGTACGACCGCTTCCTGCAGACCGACGGCGTCACGCCGACGGAGCTGGAGCGCACGATCAACGGCAACACCCGGTCGTTGGCCGGCGGTTTCGAAACCTCGGGCCAGATTCTCGGCGCCCTTCGGTCCAACGCCCTGTACGGCCGTCCGGACGACTATCAGACGACGCTGTCCAGCCGCACCCGCGCGCTGACTGCAGCCCAGATGGACGCCGCCGCCCGCGAGGTCATTCACCCCGAGCAGTTCGTCTGGGTGGTCGTGGGCGACGCGTCAGTGGTGAAGCCGCAGCTGGAATCGCTGGGCCTCCCGGTCGAAGTGCGTTCCGCCACTCAGTAAGCAGCGGCGGGCTTCATTGTGCAGGAGAGGCGCGCCGCCCGCGGCGCGCCTCTTTGCTTTCGGGGGGGGCTCCATGAAGCGGTCGATCACGAGCCAACAGTGTCTACGGTCGGGATTCTGTATGCCGTATTCTGCCCGCTCGGCAGGGCGTAACGCCGTGCGGACGATCCGATGTGGTTGCAGCGGGGCAGGAGACGGAACGGACCGCTCGCTCCCGCCCCGCCTCCCTGGCCGTGATTACACGATCCGACGGCGTCGTGCGGATCAGCGCGGCGATCCCGTTCACTTCGCGAGGCGAGCAGACCGGACGGGACTTACCCTGATCCGCAGATCAGGGTAAGTCCCGATGGCGCGTGAGCGGCTTCCCCGTCGGACCTTTGCCGGGTCATGAGGATCCGATCCAGGGGTTTCCCTTGGATGGCTCGCCGGTCGGCGAGACCCTGCCCGGGACGGTCGGGGGCCGCCCGAGGGCCGAAGCCATCCGACCGGCGTGCGAATGCGGCCAGTAGCGGATAATCGACGACGTCTGGCCGGCCTGAAGAACATGGTGACCGGGCGTCGGCGGCAGTGGGGACAGTCCCTGCGACAGCTGATCTCCGCCTGGCCGAGTGCACCGCGGGGGTTCCGGCCAATCTCACGACCGGACCCGTGCGCCTCCGTTCATCCAGTCCAGCACCAAACCGTAATGCATTTCACCTGGATTGCTGTCCGGCCTCGGGGCTCCGGACGGACCCTGCGGTTCTACCGAACCTGGAGCATGGCCGTAGTACTCCCGGAAAGACCGACTGAAATGGGATTCGCTGACGAAGCCGTGGGCATGTGCGATCTCTGCAACGGTGGGTCTCCGCCCGACCCGCATCAGCAGGGCGTCACGAGCCGACTCCAGCCGACGCTGCTTGATGTAGAGGGTGATCCCTCCGGACATTGCGAAAGCCCTGAACAGGGTGGCCCTTGACGCCCCCAAGGCTCCGATGAGTGTCTCTATCTTCAAGTCGGGATTGCGAAGCGACTGATCGATCAGTGTGACCGCCGAGGCGCGCAGCCCCTGATAGGCCGCGCGCGTCTGGCTGGCCGTGAATTCCCCTGTCTGCAAGAAGGCCCTCTCGGCCATGACAAGGCCGGCTTCGATGCCAGCCACGCCTTCCTCGAGGGTAAGAGAAGGTGCGGCCTCGAGAAGCGCCATCAGATGTCCGGTAAGCAGGCGGCTGACCCGGGGCGTCCCGTCGACACTGAGGCCGTGAAGGTTTCGCTCAACCAGCCAGCGTGGAGCCGCGTCGCGGGGCATGGCCAGGACGACTGCGTCCACGGCGTTGACCTTGAATGCCGAGGGGCGGGCGAGGTCACGCAGGTGAAAGGAACCCGCCGGGGTGCTGACGTCGATCCCGTCTACGTTGCCCTTGATTCCGACCAGGTCGAGCATGATGGCCAAGCTGTCGAGGCCTGATCGCCGTATCTGTTCCGGCCCGCGAACGAGCACCTGCCCGACCGATTTTCCGCGGCCCAGAACATAGGGACCGAAATGGTAGACGACGTTCTGGGAAAAGAAGGTTTCGACCGGGTCAATTTCCGAGACCTGATACCAGTCGTTGATCCCGTTCCGGTAGAAGTCGAGAGCGGATGGATTGTCCCGGGCCGAGATGTTCCAGCGGGTGATGCCCGGCGGATCGGAAAACCTGTCACTCAAGGCCATTGACTGCCGCGGATTCCCGTTACGCAAACTGCACTGAACACACCTGATTGATCCGAACGAACAATTCAATGTCCATGGAACGTCGTCAGCCAAAAAATCGGTCTTAACCGCCTTGCTCGCCTGGATGGCGAATTCGCCATGTTTTGCAACGGGCAAGCCGGATAGTTGAGACGCTCAGGCATATTAAATTACTAACGAGTAATTAACGATCACAACTGCCGGTGAACGTCCCCGTGAACGTGGGTCTCCAGTCGGTGCGTGATCGCCCGGGAAGGCGACACGCTGGGGAGGTGGGGAAATTCAGGTAGGTGCGCGCTCGTTTCGCCGATTCCGGCGAAGGGGTTCGTTTCGGTTCGATCCTCGAGATCGAATCTCCTGTCTCTTTGTCGCTTCCGGATGCGTATCAAATCATGGGGCGAACAATGGCGACGCAATCGAAATCCGGCTCGAACACCATCACCGGCGCCGCCGGCAGCGAGCATCTGAACGGTGGATCCGGAGCCGACACCATCTACGGCATGGGTGGTGACGATCGCATCAACGCCGGCTCGGGCGATGACATCATCGACGGGGGGTCCGGCGACGATATCGTCAGCGGCGACGCCGGGGACGACCTCGCCATCTATGTCCTGCGCGAAAACGTCGGCTCGACGGACGTCTATGACGGTGGGTCCGGCATCGACACCATCCGGCTGGTGATGACCCGGGCGGAATGGCAGACCCCGATGGTCCAGGCTGACATCGCCCGCTACCTCACCTTCCTCGCCCAGCAGACAAATCCGCAGAACGGCCAGGCCTCCAACGCCAACTTCACCTTCTCCTTCGGCCTCACGGTCTCAAAGTTCGAGAATCTGCAGGTGACGGTCGACGGCGTTCTGATGGATGCGCGCGACGAGGCGGTGACCCTCGTCAACGACGTTATGTCAGCCGGTGAAGAGAGCATCAGCGCCTCGGTCAACGTTCTGGCCAATGACAGCGTGCCCGACCTCATCGCCAGCCTGACCAATACGCAGCCCGCGCACGGCTCGGTCGCCCTGACCCGCACCAGCGGCGCCCCCGGCGTCCCGGACACCGCCAGCTTCGTCTATACGCCCAGCCCCACTTACTGGCAGTTCCTGGCCGCGGGCCAGACGGCGACCGACACCTTCACCTACACCGTTACGGATTCGGACGGCGACGTCCGTACGGCGACGGTCACGGTCACCATCACGGGAACGAACGACTCTCCGACGATCACGACGGCCGTATCGAGCGGCGCGGTGGTCGAGGACGGGGTCGTCGCTGCCTCCGGCGCCATCGGCTTCGCAGACGTCGACCTGCGCGACACGCACACCGCCACCAGCACCGCCTCTGCATCTGGCTATCTGGGTTCCTTCACCACGACCGTGACCGATAACGGCGCCAACGACGGCGCCGGGTCTGTGACCTGGAATTTCGCGGTGGACAACGCTGCGATCCAGTACCTCGCAGCCGGCGAAACCCTGACGCAGACTTACACGGTGGTCGTCGCCGACGGTCAGGGCGGAACAGTCAGCCAGCCGGTCACGGTCACCATCACGGGAACCAACGACGTCCCGACCATCACGGCCGCGACCGCCTCCGGCGCCGTTGTCGAGGAGGGCGTGCTCACCGCCTCGGGGGCCGTCGCCTTCGCCGATATCGATCTGCGCGATAGTCATACGGTGTCGAGCGCCGCCAATGGCCCGGGCTACCTCGGAACCTTCAACGCCCATGTAACTGACAACGGCGCCGGCGACGGTGCAGGCGCCGTCGCATGGGATTTCGCGGTCGATAACGCCGCGATCCAGTATCTGGCCGCAGGTCAGGTCATCACCCAGACCTACACTGTCACGGTTGCGGACGGGCAGGGCGGAACGGTCAACCAGACGGTCACGGTGACCATCACAGGCGCCAACGACGCGCCCGTCATCACGTCGGCCGACGGTCAGGGCGGAGTGACGGAAGCCGAGCCGGTCGCCGGCATCGTCGCCTCCACGACTCCCGTCATGCCGGACATCGAGTCCAACAACACCTTCGCCACGGCCCAGGTGATCAACCGCGCCGACCTGCGCATCCAGCCCGGCAACACCAACCTCGCCGACCCGACCGATCCCTCCATCCGGGTTCAGGGCGCGATCTCGACCAGCGCCGACCAGGACGTGTTCCGCATCGATCTCGCGGCGGGCGAGACGCTGACGCTGGACATCGACTTTGCCGGCATTATCCCGGGCGTTGGCGGTCTGGACAGTTTCGTGTTCCTGTACGATGCCGCCGGCAACGTGCTGAACTTCAACGATGACTCTTCGACGTCGCTGGGTGGCGGCGGATCGACTTCGACCCAGGATTCCTTCCTGCAGTTCGTCGCCGCCTCGGGCGGCGCCTTCTACATCGTCGTCAAGGACTTCGACCTGCAGGGCCAGTCCTCGGCGGGGACCTACGCTCTCAACGTCAGTGTCGACAGCCAGAACCTGCAACTGACCGACACCGGCACGATGACCTTCGCCGACGTCGACCTGAGCGACGGCCACACGGTCGGCGTAGCGGCCCAGGGCGGCGGCTATCTGGGCGGTTTGACGGCGGTCGTTTCGAACGCCAGCACCAATGACGGCGCCGGCGCCATCCAATGGACCTTCTCGGTCGCCAACGCCGCAGTCCAGTTCCTGGCTGCCGGCGAAACGCGAACCCAGTCTTATGTCGTGACCGTCAACGACGGCCACGGCGGCACGGCCAGCGAGACGGTGACGATCACCATCACGGGCGAAAACGATCGTCCCACCATCTCGACGGCCTTCTCCACGGGCCAGGTGGTCGAGAACGTCGTACATGCCGCGACCGGCGTGATCGCCTTTGACGACGTCGACCTGATCGACAGCCACAGTGTCAGCAGCGCCGCGGACGGCTCCGGCTATCTGGGCAGCTTCAACGCCTCGGTGAGCGACCCCGCGACCGGCGCCGGCGGCGGCGAGGTCACCTGGACCTTCAACGCCAGCGAGGCCGAATTGCAGTTCCTGGCCGCGGGCGAGTCCCGGCTCCAGCGCTACGTCGTCACCATCGACGACGGCCATGGCGGCACGACCCAGCAGCTGGTGAACATCACCATCGTCGGCACCAACGATACGCCCACGATCACCTCCGCCATCTCGAACGGCGCCGTGGTCGAGGACGGCGTCACCGCCGCCGCGGGCGCGATCGCCTTCGCCGACGTCGATCTGCGCGACGCCCATACCGTGTCCAGCACCGCCGACGGTCCGGGATACCTCGGAACCTTCGCCGCCGGCGTAACTGACACCGGCGCCGGCGACGGCGCGGGTTCAGTGGCCTGGAACTTCTCGGTCGACAACGCCGCGGTCCAGTACCTCGCGGCCGGCGAGACGATTACCCAGACCTATACCGTCACGGTTTCCGACGGGCAGGGCGGCACGGTGAACCAGCCGGTCACCGTGACCATTACCGGCACGAACGACGCGCCGACGATCACGACTGCTGTCGCTTCGGGCGCAGTTACCGAGACCGCTGATCTGTCCGCCGGCGAGAACGCCGTGGTGCTCGGCGCCAACGGCTCCATCTCGTTCGCGGACGTCGATGTGATCGACACCCACAACGCAAGCGTCACGCCCCAGGGCGTCGACTATCTGGGTTCGCTGACCCTCGGAGGCGTGGATCAGGCCGCCAACTCGGTGGGTTGGACGTTCACGGTCAATGACGCCGACATAGACTTCCTCGGCGCCGGCGAGACGCGCACCCAGAACTATACCTTGGCGATCAGTGACGGTCAGGGCGGCTCGGTCGAGCAGGTGGTCACAATCACGGTGACCGGTTCAAACGACGCACCCACCGTCACCAGCAGCGCCAGCCAGGTGTTCAGCTTCAGCGATTTCAACAACTCGACCACCTACGACGGGACCAATTCGTCGTTCCGGGAGAACGGCTTCGATTTCGACGGCTTCAACGACTATCCGTATGGTCTCGGCGTCGACAACGGCGGCATGGCCTACACCCACGGATCCAGCAACTGGTCCGTCGGCGGTTCGGATGGCACGATCAGCCGCGAGGACGGGGCTGATTTCGGCCTGCGCAGCTTCTCGGCGCGGTCCTACAGCTACTCGAATGTCACCGCGACCGTGAACGGCTACCGGGACGGCGTCCTGGTCGCGAGCCAGGTCATCGAACTGATATCCGGACACCAGACCTTCACGCTGGATTCCGCCTTCGGCGCCGTCGACGAGGTTCGCTTCGACGCGCCGCAGAACGACTACATCTTCCTCGACGAAATCGTGATGGGCTCGACGGGCACGACGGTTCAGCTGACCGAACTGTCGGACGGCGTGGCGGGCGAAGGCTCGGCGGCCCTCAGCAGCAGCGGCTCCACGGCATTCTTCGACGTCGACCTCAGCGACACCCATACCGCCACGGCGGCTCCGCAGGGCTCAGGCTATGTCGGCGGGCTGATCATCGACGGCGTCGATCAGGCCACCAACACGGTCAACTGGACCTTCGCCGCAAGCGATGGCGAGATCGACCACCTTGCGGCCGGCCAGACGATCACCCAGTCGTATGTCATCACCATCGACGATGGCCATGGCGGGACCGTTGAGCAGACCATCTCGGTCGTCCTGACAGGTTCCAACGACGCGCCGACGATCACCGCAGGCGAAACCGACGCGACTGGCGCCGTCACCGCCCAGCCCATCGATCCGGCCACCGTCACTCCGCCCGCGCCGATTTCGTTCCTGGTCCAGCAGTTCACCGGCTTCCAGTCGAACGATCTGAACACGCTGCGGAACTACGCCGCCACGCACGCGGCCAACTACACGGCCAACACCAGCGTGATTGACTACACTGATGACCCCGGCGGTTTCTCGGGAGAACTGCCGGGCAGCTCGCCCTGGCCGGCTGCCGTGGCTGCGGGGGAGTCGGGTTCGGGCGGCGTCAACGACAGCTTCTTCGCCCGCATAACCTCGGAGTTCTCGGTCGAGACGGCCGACACCTACACCTTCCGCACGTTCAACGATGACGGCGTCTTCCTGTTGATCGACGGCGTCCTGATCATCGCCGACCAGGGCTACCATCCCGAGTCGCCGTTCGAAGGCAGCATCGCGCTGAGCCCCGGCAACCACACGATCGAGCTGTTCTTCTACGAAGGCGGCGGCGAGGCCTCGCTTGAGCTGTCGGTCCGCAACTCGACCGGCCAGTACGGCCTCCTCGGCGGCGCGGGCGGCGGACTGGGCGGCGTGACCCAGCAGATCACCGACACCGGCGTGATCAGCTTCGCTGACGTCGATCTGACCGACGGTCACACGGTCGCCGTGGCGCCCCAGGGCCCGGGCTATCTCGGCAGCCTGACGGCCCAGGTCTCCGACGCCAGCACGGGCGATGGCGACGGCGAAGTCACCTGGACCTTCAACGTGTCGAACTCGGCGGTACAGTTCCTCGGCGCCGGCGAAACCCGCACCCAGGTCTATGCCGTCAGCGTGAGCGACGGCAACGGCGGAACGGTCACGCAGAACGTCACCGTCACCCTGACCGGCAGCAACCTGGCTCCGGTCGTCTCCGGCGGCGTCTTCACCGGCGCGACGGTTGAGGACGCCCAGGTTACAGCTGCTGGCGTGGTCGCCTTCACTGACGTCAACCTGATCGACAGCCATTCCGTCAGCACGACAGCGGCCGGAACCGGGTATCTGGGAACCTTCACCGCCACAGTGGCCGACAACGGCGCAGGCGATGGCGCAGGTTCGGTCGGCTGGAATTTCGCGGTCAGCAACGCCGCGGTGCAGTTCCTGGCGGTCGGTCAGGTTCTGACCCAGACCTACAACGTCCTGATCTCGGACGGTCACGGCGGCACCGTCAGCCAACCGGTCACGGTCACGATCACCGGCACGAATGACGCGCCGGTGGCCAACGCCGACACCGCCACGACCAATGAGGACACGTCCGTCACCTTCGACGTGCGCGCCAACGACACGGACGTGGACGGCTCGACCCGCACGGTCACCCACATCAACGGCTCGGCTATCGTAGCCGGCGGTTCCGTGTCTCTGGCGGACGGCGGTCTGGTGGCCATGAACGCCAATGGCGCGCTGACCTATACGCCGGCGGCCAACGCCAACGGCGCAAAGACCTTCAACTACACCATCAGCGACGGCCAGGGCGGCTCCGCGACCAGCTCGGTCAATGTCACCGTCAATCCGGTGAACGATGCGCCCGTGGCCAATCCGGACGCGGTGACGACCAACGAAGATACGGCCGTCACCTTCGACGTTCGCACCAACGACACCGACGTGGACGGCTCCACCCGCACGGTCACTCACATCAACGGCTCGGCTATCGCAGCCGGCGGCCAGGTTATCCTTTCGGACGGCGGTCGCGTCGTCCTGAACGGTAACGGCACGCTCACCTACACGCCCGTGGCCAACGCCAACGGCGCCCGCGCGTTCGATTACACCATCAGCGATGGTCAGGGCGGTTCGGCCAGCAGCACCGTCAGCCTGACCGTCAATCCGGTCAACGATCGCCCCGTCGCCGTCAACGACACCGGCTCCGCCACCGAGGCTGGAGGCGTCCTGAACGGCACGCCGGGCGCAGCTGCGACGGGCAATGTGCTGACCAATGACACCGACGTCGACGATGCGGTGCTGGTCGTGTCGGCCGAGCGCACCGGGGCGGAATCGGGCAGCGGCTCAGCGGGAACCGTCGGGTCGCCGCTCAACGGCGCCTATGGCACGCTCGTGCTCAACGCCAACGGCAGCTACAGCTACGCCGTCAACGACACCAATGCGGCGGTTCAGGCCCTCGCGCCGGGCGGAACGCTGACCGACACCTTCACCTATACGGTGCGGGACGCGGCCGGATTGACGGACACCGCTCAGCTGACGATCACGATCAACGGCGCCAATGACGCGCCGGTGGCGCAGAACGTCACCCTGCAGGCCAACCAGCTGGGCAACGGAGGCTTCGACGCCACGCCGAACTTCTCGGGGTGGACGGTCAGCACCGCGACCAGCGGCCTGAACGCGACGACCGCTTCGACGGCGGTTGTCGACCGCTCCGGAGCTGTGATCGCGGGCGACGCGGCCGTCGCGGTTCTGCAGTTCACGGGTCAGGTGCCGACCGGCTTCGGGACGGGTTACGGTCCGTCGGTCACCAGCACGGCCTTCGCGGGTCAGGCTGGCGATACGGTCCGCTTCGTCTACCAACTGTCCTCGGGCAGCGACCAGGCGATCGGCACGGGCTATATCCGCGACGCGGTGACGGGCGCCATCGTCCAGACCGTGTTCAACTATCAGACCCCGTTCTCGGGCTCGACGGGGGTGGTGACCCAGGATGTCGTCCTGGCCGGCAGCGGCAACTATGTGATCGAGTTCCGCATCGGCTCGTACGACGCCACCGGCGGTCGTGCGGTCGGCGCCCGCATGGATCTCGGCTTCGCCGGCATCCTGCGGAACGGCGTGGGCGAGGATGAGAACTTCACCTTCCCGGCCTCGAACTTCACCTCCAGCGCGACCGACCCTGACGGCGGAGCCCTGACAGTGGTCTCCGTGGGAGCCAGCGCCAACGGCGCCGTGGTGACGCTGAACGCCAATGGCTCCGTGACCTACAATCCGGCCGGCCATCTGGACTTCCTGGCCGCCGGCCAGCAACTGGTCGACACCTTCCAGTACACCGTCAGCGACGGCCGCGGCGGCGTCAGCACCGCGACCGCCAGCGTCACGGTGATCGGCAAGGACGACGCGACGGTCGTCACCCATGCGGCCGACGACCAGTCGACCGATATGCTGACCCCGTTCAGCTACACGCTGGCGGCGGACACCTTCACCGATCCGGACTCGGTGCTGACGCTGACGGCGACTCTTGCAAACGGCAGCCCTCTGCCTTCGTGGCTGAGTTTCGACGCCGCGACCCGGACCTTCTCGGGCACCCCGCAGGGCGCCAACGTGGGTCATCTGGACATCAGGGTCACGGCTTCGGGCGGCGCCCAGCCCGCGTCCGACGTGTTCAGCCTCGACGTCAACATCGTCAACCAGACCCTCACGGGTGGGGCGGGCAATCAGACCCTGACCGGCGACGTGGGAGCGGACGTCATCGTCGGCGGCGACGGCAGCGACACGCTGACCGGCGGCGCAGGCAATGACGTGATCTCGGGCGACGCGCAGAACGCCGCCGGCGTTCAGGGGCCGGTTCAGGCCCCGCTCACGGCAACGGCCGCATCCTACTACACGGCCAACCACAACCTGGTGACGGGACTGGGCGGCGCGCGAGGGTTCGGCGAGCAGGTGTTCGCTCGAAACGACGACTCGTCGCTGGGTCCGATCAACATCACTTCGGTGTTCGGTGCGGCCGGCCTCGACTTCTTCGGCACTACATATTCGTCGCTGTTCCTGAACAACAACGGCAACATCACCTTCAACAGCGCATTCGGCGGCTATACACCGTCGAGCATCAGCGCCGGCATCGGCAACCCGCTGATCGCCGCCTTCTGGACCGATATCGACACCCGCAACGCCGCGGGCCAGACCAGTCCGGGCGGAACCTCGCAGGGCACCAACCAGGTCTATTATGATCTGGATGCGGTCAACGGCGTGTTGACCTTCACCTGGGATGACGTCGGCCAGTATTCGAACGGCACGGTTCCGAACGCCTTCCAGATCCAGCTGGTCAACCGGGGCGACGGCGATTTCGACATCATCTACCGCTACGAGAGCGTCAACTGGGGCGACAATGCGCGGGCGGGATACAATTCCGGCACGGGCACCTCATTCGAGTTCGCCTCGTCGGGGACGTCGGCGATGCTGAACCTCGAGAACACCCTGGGGAATACCGGGATCGCGGGCGTCTATGTGTTCAATGTCCGCGACGGCGTCGTGACGCCGGACAACAACGACGTCATCGACGGTGGAGCCGGTGCGGACCGGTTGATCGGCGGGCTGGGCGACGATGACTTCGTCTTCCACGCCGGACAGGCCAATGGCGATGTCATCGTCGACTTCATCGGCAATGGCGATGCAGCGGGCGACGAACTGGTCTTCAAGGGATACGGAACGGCGGCGGACGGGGCGACCTTCGTGCAGCTGGACGCGACCCACTGGCAGATCAACTCGGCTGATGGCTCGATCCATGACGTGATCACCATCGAGAACGGGGGCCCCGTCCATTCGACGGACTGGGAGTTCATGGCGTGAACCGGACGATCATGACCGACTGGCGTGGCCAGACCGGCTGGAATGCGGACCGCGAATCCGGAGCGCCCGTACTTCGGTTCACGCCGGCCGCCCGACCGATCGACCTCCTCGTCGAGGAGGGGGTGGTTCACGCGCCGAAGTCCGTCGTTGGGGCGATCGACGCCCCGGACCTGAGCGACGACGTTGGACGCTACGTGCCGACAGGCTTTGAAGCCGTGCTGGTCGCGGAGGTCGACGCCTATCTGCACCGGGTCGGGCAAGTCGATACGCATTTCGATGCCGGAGCCGGACTCGGGCTCTTCGATCCGGCGCTGGACCAGTTCCTGATCGGTCCACGGCCGGGCGGTTTTCAGGGTAACGGTGCGTTCGGTCCGGAGTTTTCCGAACTTTACCCGAGCAACGGTGCGCCCGAGGACGCCAGGGTCAGCCTGACGACCCATTCAGAAGACATGGCGGACGCCTTCATCGTCTATCCGCATGGCGAGCCCTTCGCCCTGCCTCTGGCGGACGGGATGGATGCGTTCGCCATCGACGGTGTCGAGATCACGTTCGGAGGGGGCGACGATCCTCGCTGGATGCTGACCCTGCTCCCTTCGCCGGATGACCTCATCCACCATACAGGCTTCGGTCATCCGGGGCTTGCAATCGATCCCTGGGGCTAGGCTCAGGGACTTCAGGCCGAGGACGCCGTTCCGTCGCCGGCCGACCTCGCTATCCTGTATTAACCGGATAGTGCGACACCCTGTACCGATGAGTAGCAGACACGTGGCCCAGTCTTGTTGAAACACCTGCTGCCCAGCAAGCCGGGGACAGAACCCCTGGCTGAAGCGCTGAAGGCCTGCCGCTCGCACTTTGTGTGGGCGGCGGTGTTTTCGGCATTGGTCAATCTGCTGTACCTGACGCCGACCCTGTACATGATGCAGGTCTATGACCGCGTCGTGCCCACGGGCGGACTGATGACGCTGATGCTGGTAACGGCTGTAGCTGTGTTCGCCCTGGCTGCACTGGCGGCGCTGGACTGGCTGCGCGGTCGGCTGATGCTGCGGGCCGGGCTGCGTCTTGACCGGTTGCTGTCAGGCAAGGTGCTGGCCTGCGTCGTCGACCTGCAGGCCCGGTCACCGAACACCCAGGCCCTGCGGGAGTTCGATCACGTACGCGGCGCTATCGGCGGTCAGGGAATGCTGGCGCTTTTCGATGCGCCGTGGACGCCCATCTATCTGCTTTGCTGCTTTCTCCTGCATCCGATGATCGGACTGCTGACCCTGGTGGGCGGCGCCGCGCTTTTTACCCTTGCCTGGCTGAATGAACGGGACACCCGTCCGCGGCTGAAGAAGGCGATGCAGTCGCAGAACGCGGCCTATGCGGCGCAGGAAGGCGTGGCGGGCCAGTCCGAGGTCGTGCGCGCTCTCGGTATGCGGCAGTCGTCCATTTCCCGTCAGGTCGAACAGCGACGTATGGCGACTGCAGCCCAGGCTGACGCCCAGCTGGCGGGTGGGCGTTATTCCGGCGCGATCAAATTTCTTCGCCTTGTCCTGCAGTCCGCTGCGCTCGGACTCGCTGCCTATCTGGCGGTGAAGAGCGAAATTTCTCCTGGCTCCATCATCGCCTCCTCTGTGCTGCTCAGCCGCGCCGTCGCTCCCATCGAGCTGCTGGTCGGGGTTTGGCCCAGCCTCGTGCAGGCGGTGAGCAGCTGGAATGTCCTGACCGACCTGTTCGCCAGCACCGCCTCGGTCGAGCGGGAGCGAACGCTTCTGCCTGACCCGCGCGGTCGGCTCCAGGTCGAGGGCGTCTCGGTGAAGTTTCCTGGGAGCGAACAACCCCAGTTGCGCGGGGTTTCCTTCGCTCTGAAACCTGGTCAGACATTGGGCGTCGTTGGATCCAGCGGGTCCGGCAAGACAACGCTCGCCCGCGTCATCGCCGGCGCGTTGCAGCCCCAGGCCGGCGCGGTTCGCCTCGACGGCGCCGAGTACGAGGCTCGGGAAGGCGACGAACTGGCGCGCTGGATCGGTTATCTGCCGCAGGTCCCCAGTCTGTTCGCCGGCTCGATCAAGGAGAACATCTCCCGGTTTGCTACCTCGGCCGGACTTGATCAGGAGGCCGCGGATCGCGGCGCCGTGGAAGCCGCGATCGCTGCCGGGGCCCACGAGCTGATCCAACGCCTTCCTCAAGGCTACGACACCATCCTCGGACCGTTCGGCCAAGGCCTTTCGGCGGGCCAGGCGCAGCGGATCGCCCTGGCGCGCGCGCTCTACAACAACCCGGTGCTTCTGGTGTTGGACGAGCCTAATTCCAACCTGGATCAGGAGGGTGAAGCAGCCCTGATGCAGGCGATCCTCGGCGCCGCCGCACGCGGGGCGGCCGTGGTTGTCATCGCGCACCGGGCGGGGGTGTTGGCGCGCGTGGACCGGTTGCTGATGATGCGGGACGGCGCGGTTCAGCTTGTAGGACCGCGTGAGGATGTCCTGGCCAAGATGCGCGCTACAGCCGGTCCCCCGGGTGCGCCGCCGGCTGAACCGACAATATCCGCGGGAGCGATCCAGCCTGCACACACAGGGCAGACTTCGCCGCAGCCAGAGCCTGCCCAGACTTCCCGGCGCGCCCTATGACTCACGCTGAAACGTCACCTCCTGCGACGCCCGACATGGCCGCGCCGTCCCCGGACAAGCTGGCGATGATCCCCGATAGTCCGCGCCGTGAACTTTTAATCGGCGGCCTCATCATCATGGCGTTCTTCGTCATCTTCCTCGGTTGGGCCGCCCTCGCACCGCTTGACGCCGGCGCGTACGCACAAGGCCAGATCGCCGTCTCCGGCAACCGGCAGGCCGTCCAGCATCGCGAAGGCGGCGTGGTCAGCGCGCTGCATGTCGCTGAAGGCGACACCGTGCGCCGCGGACAGATACTGTTGCAGCTGGCCTCTGGCGAGTTGCGCGCCACCGAGCGGGGAGTCGCCAGTCAGGTCTACGCCTTGATCGCCCAGAGAGCGCGCCTGACCGCGGAACGCGACCGGCTTGCCGGCATACCGAACCCGCCCGAATTCGCTGAGCTGTCCGGCGACGACCTGATCCTGGCTCGAGATTCGCTGCGTATTCAGCAACTGCAATTCGGCGCCCGGCGCAGCGGTCGTTCGACCGAGACCGGCGTGCTGGGCCAGCGCGTGGCGCAACTGAACGAGCAGATCGCCGGCTACGAGCGGCAGATCGCCGCGAACCTCGAACAGCAGAGACTTATCCAGGAAGAATTGACGGGCATGCGCAGCCTGGCGGAGCAGGGCTATGCGCCCCTGACCAGGGTCCGCGCACTGCAACGGACGGCGGCCCAGCTGGACGGAGAACTGGGGTCGCTACGTTCGCAGATTGCGCGTTCGCGCGAAGCGATCGGCGAAACACGCCTGCAGGTTTCTGGCGTGTCCACCCGGATGAACGAGGACGTGGCGGACCAACTGCGCCAGATTGACGTCCAGCTGAATGAGCTGCGCCCCCGGATGACGGAGTTGAGGGCCCAGATTGCACGGACGGAAGTGCGGGCTCCGGCGTCGGGAGAAGTCGTGGGGCTGACGATCTTCACGCCGGGCGGCGTCATTCAGCCCGGACAGACGCTGATGGAGGTCGTGCCACGGGACGCGTCACAGGTCATTATCGCCCAGGTCAATCCCAACGATATCGACAACCTCCGTGTCGGACAGACAACGGAGGTCAAGTTCCCCGGACTGCGCGAACGCAATCCGCCGACGATCCACGGGCGCGTAACCCGTATTTCGGCTGACAGCTTCACCGTCGAACAGACTGGCGCCACCTACTACCGCGCCGAGATCGTGGTGCCCGCGGCTGAACTGAAGATGTTGGGGCGGGCAGCGAGTTCACTCCGGCCGGGTGCGCCAGTCCAGGTGATCATCCTGCTGCGGAAGCGGACGGCGCTCGCCTACCTGCTCGAGCCGCTCACAGACAATCTGTGGCGTTCCGGCAGCGAGCAGTAAGCTCGCACGGGCCGAGGCGGGCATTGGCGGCGGGCGCGCACCAGTTCATCGATTCAAAGGCGTTTGTCGGCTTTCCGCGTTGGCCTGAGACGCCGATGCTCATCCCCATGTGGTTCCCGTTATCGGCGCCAACGCCGGCCTGGTGTCGACGGCCCTGTCGTCGCACATCCGGCGCAAGCAGGTCAGATGGTTGATCGTGGCGCCCACCATGCCGGGCACAACCGCGACCGTTTCCAAAACGACGGCGCGGTGCCAGTGGCGCTTGGCGAAGAAGGTGTCGGCCGTGAAGCGCAGCAGCTTGGTGAAACCGACTGCGACGCGGTCGGACAGGCCTTTGGCCTGAGGGTGGACGGACAGGTCGACGAGAGGGGTTGTCATGGCGTGGTCCCGAATGAGGCCGCGATCGGCGGCCGCTGACGGGATAGGTCTAGGCACGTGGTGCAAGCCGAGATCGGCGGCCGCTGACGGGATAGGTCTAGGCACGTGGTGCAAGCCGAATATTCGGGATTCCACTTACGTATTAGACCGGAGGTCGCTGGCCAGTCCTACTTCCGCTTTTGCGGCAAAAGTTGGAGCGGAGACTGTTGGCTAAAAACTATTAATTAAAACAGCCCCTTACTAGGGGGCGTGGCGGTGTGGGCAGTCTGACGACAACTTGTCTCCACTGACTCGGCGGATCCAACGACTGCTTCCGACCGGTTGCATGGAGCCCAAATTGTGGCCGCACTTTAGTACAGGCCGGGCTCGACGATAGACGGTCCGTGTTCTCCTCGGGCGTGTGATTTGCCCGGTTCATCCTCGCTTGACCCGCCGCCGACAGGTCGCAACCCGGCGCAATCAGGCTTCGCTGCTAATGCAGCTCATCGTCGAAGCGACCGACTGGCAACTGCCAGTCCGTTTCGGTATCGGCCCAAGTCTGCCCCTCAGTGGTTTCAAACAAAGGGAAACCGTTTGAATGAGTCCGACCCAGATCAGGTTCACCTGCAAAGACCAGGGGATCGGCATCGAAGAGGTCAAGACCGTTGGAAAAGTCGCCGTCGTAATGGCCGCCGACCCAAGCGTCGTCCTCAGGGATGGGGGTGGCGGACACCTGCGATCCGCTGACCCCTGAGTGCGGTCCGGTCGGGCTACGACCCTCGTGGACTCCGGCAACGAGATAGTGATTCAGGGCAGCGGCTGCATCTGTGCCGAAGGCCGCGGCCAAGTCCGGATAGCTCGCGGCGTAGAGCAGGGGATCAAAGCCGGTCACGCTCCGACCCTCGTTCAGGCCCGCAACCAGATAGTGGTTCACGGCCGCGGCCGCATCTGCGTGGAAGGCCAAGGCCAAGTCGATATTGCTGGCGGCGTACAGTAGCGCGTTGAAGCCCGTCGGGCTCAGTCCTTCGTGGAAGCCGACAGTCAAATAGTGATGCAAGGCGGCGGTCGCGTCGGCGCCAAAAGCCCTGGCGAGGTCAATATGGCTGGCGGCGTAGATTAGAGGATCGAAGCCTGTCGGGCTCAGGCCCTCGTGAACGCCGACGGTAAGGTAGTGGTTCAGGGCCGCGGCAGCGTCCGTGCCAAAGGCCCCAGCCAAGTCTGGATGGCTGGCGGCATAGATCAAAGGATTGAAGCCTGTCGGGCTCCGCCCCTCATGGACGCCGGCGACAAGGTAGTGGTTCAGAGCCGCGGCAGCATCAGTGCCGAAGGCAGCAGCCAGGTCCGGATAACTCGCCGCGTAGATGAGGGGATCGAAGCCCGTCGGGCTCCGCCCCTCGTGGACGCCGGCGACGAGGTAGTGGTTCAGAGCAGCGGCGGCATCCGTGCGGAAGGTTGCAGCCAGATCCCGATGGCTGGCGGCGTACATCAGGGGATCGAAGGACGACAGGGGTCGGTTTTCGCCGATCCCGGCCACGAGGTAGTGGTGCAAGGCGGCGGCGCCATCGGTCCTGAAAGCAGCGGCCAAGTCAGGGGAGCTGGCCGCGTACAGGAGTGCGTTGAATCCCGTTGTCGGCCGCCCTTCGGAGAATCCCTGATCGAGGTAGTGCACCAACGCCGACCGCTCATCGGCGCCGAACTGCCGTGCAAGATCTGGATTGCTGGCAGTATAAAGCCTTGCATCAAATCCGCTGAGCGCACGTCCCTCGGAGAAGCCGGCGACGATGTAATGTTCTGTGGCGCGCCCGACATCATGTCCGAACGTCGCCACCAGGTCCGGGTGGGCGGCGACGTAGGCGTAGGGGTCAAAGCTGGCGATGGTTCGGCCTTCGGCGGACCCGGTGCCGATGTAGTGATCAAGCGCTTTGTCTTGGTCCGTGCCGAAGGTGAGGAGTAAGTCGGGGTTCGATGCGAGGTAGAGGAGGGCGTCAAATGATCCGGCTGAGCGGCCGGCACCTGCTCCTGTGTTGAAGTAATGCTCGCGCGCCGCTTCGAGATTCAATCCAACTGTCGCGTAGACGTCGCGATTGGCCTCAAGATAGGCGCGAGGGTCGAACGCCTGGCGCTCGAACTCCGCCATCGTGATCGAAGAGACGCCGCCGTCGAAGCTGACGCGTTCGACATCTTGGACAGTATCTCGGTCACCGGACTGGCTAACGGTGTACCCATTCGAGGAGCACGGCTCACAAAGTAGTCCGTCGGCCGCCCGGTCAGGAGGAGCGTGTCTTCGCCGGGGCCGCCGTCTATCTGGTCGCTCCCGCGGCCGCCATCGAGGATGTCCGTCCCGGAGCCGCCATTTAGCCGATCAGAGCCGAACCCACCTCGAAGAACATCGTTGCCTGCCAGACCGCTGAGAAGGTCATCACCATACAGACCCGCAAGCAGGTTGGAGCCGACGTCGCCCGTCAGGACGTCCGCGCCGGCCGTGCCCTGAAAATCATTGTCTGCCACCGAAATAGAGAAGATCTGGCTATCTCGGCCGCCAGCGAAGGTTTGGCCGGACGCAGTGACGGACAGCGTGATGTTTTCCAGACCTTCCACCAAGAGGTCTTCCGAAACTGAGATGTTGCCCAGCGAATGGACATAATCTCGAGGCGGCGACTGATTTACATTAATCGCGTAAGTCCCCAGCTGAACCGAAACTTCTTCACCCGTCACGGTCGACGTTCCAGTCATTGTCACTACGATGGTCGTGCTGAGGTTTGCGACGTTCAGGAACGTAATCGAAAGAGGCTCTGGTGACCCGCCCTCCGTGATTGATGCGGGGCGATTCACGACGGCGGAAATGGGTCCCGGCTCCACTGAATACCCCAGGTTTGCGGCCGTGAATGACCCAGCGGTGGTGTTCTTGAAGTTGAGCAACGTGTTGTAGCCGTTGCCGCCGCCATCGCGATCGATCTGCAGGAGCGTATCGGCCCCGGACTGGAGTATCCGAACATGCCCGGAGGCGAAGGGGTTGCCCCCGTCCCAGTTGGTCAGCCAGCCGCCGAGAAGGCCGTCCCAGTCGAGGCTGTCCCCGCCCGTGCCGGTAGCAAAGTCGGTGATAACGAGGTTGGTGTTGTAGTTGAGATTGAGGTTGTCGAGCTTGATGAGGTCGGCGCCCGACCCGGTGGTGATGGTTGCTCCGTTCCCGGTAGCCCAGAGGTCGAAGATGTCGATGCCCGCGCCCCCGTTCAACGCGGACGTCGTACCGTTCAGGTTCAAAAGCTGGAGAGAGAAATAATCATCTCCGTCGCCGCCGTCCATGACGATGTGGCTGCCGGACATATTGGACAAACGCGATACGATCAGACGATCGTTTCCGAGGTTGCCGTAGAGGCTGTCTGAGCCGCCGGCGCGATCCTCCAAGGTGTCGTCGCCAACACCACCTTCAAGTAAATCAGACCCCGTAGTACCGATAAGTTGAACCACTTTTACGACCTCAAAACACGCTAAGGTATGCGTGTTGCACAGAAGTCGGCGTACTACCAGAGGGCGATCAGGCTAAGGGGAGAGGTCCTAAAGGCGATACTCCGAACCTGCGTCACGTCCTGCGAGAACCTGGACGCCGCGTCGGTCAGGTGCATTACGCGTCCTTGGTATCGGCGACTCTTACCAGGGTAGCCCTGAGCCAATCCGGGGCGGGATCAGTCCTCGCACTCGGCCTTCAGGCCAATGGCCAGAGCCTCGCATCGTTCAGCCTCGATCCTCAGGCTGACCAACGCGGCTGAGACCTTCCGCAACGACTGGGGCAGCGAGATCCAGGTAGAGATCCCACAAACCGGCGTCTCGATCGGCGAACTGGACAAGTATCTTCGCCAGTGGCTGGGCAAACGCACCGGCATAGGCGGTGAAGCCGTCCGTATAGGTGACCAAGTGGCGGTAACGGTGCGCGTCGCTCGGCGGGGGCTGTGACGCGGCAGGGTCCCCAGACCGATATCGACAGCCTGATGCAACAGGCGGCCGAGGAAGTGTTTCATCGCACCCAGCCGTTCCGATACAGCAAGTATCTGGAGTTCACTGGCCGCACGGACCAAGCGATGGCCGTAGCCGTCGATCTGGCGAAGAGCGGGCCAGTCGATGAACGCGCCTGGGCCTGGGGCCAGATCAGCAACCTGCACCTTGAGAGCGGCGACCTCCGCGCCGCCGCCCTTGCGGGACGACAGGCAGTGGTTCTTGATCCCGAGCTAGGCTTGGGCTGGCTGAACCTCGCCGTCGCCGAAGGCGGGTTGGGTCACGATCGCGCTTCGCTTGATGCGTGCAACCGCGCGGTCGCACTGTTGACCAACGGGCGAGGCAAGCTGTCTGAGACGGGAATCGCGATCGGTTATGCCAACGCCAGCGCCGCGCCCGCGTGGCGCGGCGATTTCAACGAGGCGATCAGGATCATCCAAAGTCGCCGGAGCCAAAGCGATTATCTGAACCTGACCGAAGCTGCGCAATGGAGTGATGCCTTGGCGGCGGTGGCCTTGCATGACGTCGCGAAGGCTCGCGCGATCGTCGGCCGCTTGGGGCCGGACGATTCACCCGACAGATACAGCAACCAGAACGGCGGCCTATACGCGCCGCGTGCCGCCTTGGCGGCTGAACGGGGCGACTGGCGGGCGGCGCGCGACGGGCTGCGCGCCATGATCGACGCAGCGCCGCCGCGCACCTCGACGCTCGTCACGACATTCCTGGTGCCGATGCTTGTTCTCGCCGAAATTAAAGTGGGCGACGTCGCTGAAGCGGCCCGGCTGGCCGCGTCCCTCCCCAACGACTGCGCTGTCTGTGTCGGCGCCAAGGCGGCCGTGGCCGAAACGACCGGAGATTGGCGCACGGCGGATCGCCTATTCGCCCGCCGCGTACAGCTCTCAGCGCCGGGTCCGTTCGCCTTTTCGGCATGGGGCGAAGCGAAGCTTGCCCGCGGTGACATCGGCGGCGCGTTGGCCCTGTTCCGCAACGCCCAGCGTGATGGCCCGCGCTGGGCCGACGCCTTCAAGCTCGAAGGCGACGCCCTGATGCAGCAAGGCAAGGCGCGTGAAGCGGCGGCGGCCTATCGGGAGGCCATCGAACGAGCTCCAAAATGGAGTGCAGCGCACCTCGGCCTTAGCAAGGCGTTGCTTGCTGCGGGCCGCGCGCGCGAGAGCCAGGAAGCCTTGGTGGCGGGCGAGCGCCTCGTGGCCTAGCGGTTCACATTTCTTACATCGACTCCAAGCTGCATTCCGAGAAGCCGGCAGTGGACCCTTGATAGTCCGCTATGGGTCGGGAGCCGACGGTCGCTTACAGGTGAAAAGCGGACCTTGTCGTTTGCGCCCTACCGACCCAAGCGCAGGTTATGACGAAGCACCGGGGGCGGCCTCGAAGCTGGGTCCAGACGAGTTCGCCAGCCTCATCAGTGCTGCGGATCATCGTGCACGTGAAACCTTCGACGGGTGTTCCGTCACGCGCGATGATCAGAACACCCGCCTGAACGATCAGGGCGGTGAAGCTGGGGCCGCCCGCCTGCTGGACAACATCAAGGCCGCGCTCGATTTCCACTAGGCCGTCCGGCCTCCTTGGGCTGGCGAAATAGTTCATCGCCCCGGCTGCACTGATGCGCATGTAGTCAGTGCTCAGGGTTGGCGGTGCCGTGTTGGCGTCAACTGCGCGCCCGAGCCTGTCGCTTGACCAGACACCGACAAGATCGTCCTGCGCACAGGGAGTGCCGATTGGCGGCGGTTCGGCAACATAGGCTGCGGTGGGGCTTTGCTGAGTGAGCAGACCGCCTGCTAGAGCGACCGATATTGCCAGAATGCCCGTCATATCTGTCACTCCCAGTCTCCCGGACCGGGCCACTGCTTGCCTCGACGGTGTATGGGTCAGACCGTACGGCCGGTCTATCCCCGCTCGAATTAAATCGGCCTCATGCTCTGAAACGACGGGCTCGACGTCCGCAATGGGTCGGGAGCGGACATCAGCGAGTGTCCAGTTTCCGGTCGATTGGGAATGTCCGAACTTGGCGCTAATCCGACTTCGGTTTTTGGAGTAGCTGGCTCGGCTCAACGTCCAAGGCCAACGCTAACCGCCGATCATCGAGCCAGACATTTTCGCCAGGGTGCAGGCACAGCTCGCCGCCAACACCCGCGCCCGCAAGGAACGGCCGCTTCGGTCGGCGCAACTGCCGCTGAAGGGCCTGGTGTTCGACGCGGACGGCCACTCGATGAGTCCCTCGTTCGGCTACGGCCGCGGCGGACGGGTCTATCGCTATTACGTCTCGGCCCCGCTTCAGCAGGGTCGCAAAGTTGAGGATCGGGACGGTGTCCTGCGGCGGGTTTCGGCGGAGGCTCTGGAGGAGGCGGTCCGAGAGCAGGTGCGCACGGTCCTTCCGGGCGGGGCTGAGGGTCCGATGGCGCAACTGCTCAAGCCGGTTCGCCGCGTGGAAGTGCTGCCGGAGCAATTGAGGATCGTATTCGAGGCCAAGGCCGTGCCGCGGGACATCCGTGAGCGGCTTGAGCCCTGTGACGCCCAAGCCGATTGCGTGGTGCTGGTTGCCCCGGTCCGGTGCCAGGCAAGAGGCGGGCGGACGTGGGTGTTGACCCCGGCCGGCGCATCGGCCGTCCGCAAGGCGCGGCGGGATCCGGTCCTGTTGAGGGGCTTGCGCAAGGCGCATCGCGTCGCGGCCAGACTCGGCTGGAAGTCCGTGGATGGATCATTTTCGGGCAAGGGGGTTCCGACGAACGAGTATGATCGTCGGCTCTGGCGGCTGGTCTTCCTCGCCCCGGATATCCAGCAGGCGATCTTCGAAGGCCGTCAGCCGCCGGCCCTTACACTAGACCAGTTGCTCAAGATGCGCATTCCGACGGCATGGGCCGAGCAGCGGCGCGCGCTGTGCTTCGACGGGAAATGATCCCTGTTTCGATGAGGGTGGTCCCTGTTCCGAGAAAGACCGATCCCTGTTCGATCCGAAAATGATCCCTGTTCCGGCGGAATATTGTTCCCTGTTAATTTCGGTCCGGGCAGGAGCAAGGCTTGGCGGCGCCGCCCGCTGTGACTGGCTTTGCGAGGAGCGGCAGCTTGCTGGCGCCGAAATCGGGCTCCCGAAAAACAACTGATTTCCCTGTTCTGGCCAAAAACAGGGAAACTCCACCAGATGCGGTTCGTGCAGAGACTGGCCCGCCTATTGAGGCCGAACGCCTGCTCTGACGGGACCGAAACAGCTGGCGGTACGGGAGTTTAGCGGCGAATAGCCCCGACGCTTGGGGTCCTTGCGGCACCGGGGTCAGATCAGAGACCTTTTACCGGGGTGCGTGGCGGACAGGGTGGGATTCGAACCCACGGTAGGCTCACACCTACGGCGGTTTTCAAGACCGCTGCCTTAAACCACTCGGCCACCTGTCCGTGCCTGTTGAGCGGAATGGCCGCATAGCGCCAAACGTCCCGTTAACCAAAGCGGAAATGTCTGCCTCCATGCTTTCGGCCTTCGGGAGAGAGGCTATGGCCGGCAGAATCGCCATGAAATGGGTCCGCGGCGGACTGGCCGTCGGCCTACTGTCTCTTCTGGCCGCCTGCGCGGGCGGCGCGAGGCCGGATGTCAGGGGTATGCCGGTCGTGACCGATCCTGCGCCGATCGTTTCCGGGACGATGCGGGCCTATCAGGTCCGGGGGCGGTGGTATCAGCCCGCGGAACAGCCCGGGTATGACGAGACCGGCGCCGCCTCCTGGTACGGAGATCAGTTCAACGGCCGTCCGACAGCGACGGGCGAGCGGTTCGATATGCATGCCCTGACCGCCGCCCACAGGACGCTGCCCCTGCCGGGCCTCGTGGAGGTCACCAATCTGGCCAACGGCCGACGGATCGTGGTTCGGGTCAATGACCGCGGGCCTTTCGTGGAGGGACGCATCACCGACCTGTCACGCGGTTCGGCCGAGGCGCTTGGTATGCTGCAGGCGGGCGTGGCCGAGGTCAGGGTGCGCTATTTGGGCCTTGCTCCCCGTCTGGGCGACGGCAGATCCCTGCAATACGCGCGGGCCGATCCGCCTGCGCCTGCACATGCGCCATATCCTGCAGCGGCGCCTGCGCGGGATGACGGAGCCTACTGGATTCAGGCCGGAGCTTTTTCGGATCGGAGAGCGGCCCGACGCGTCGCAGACCGGTTGGGCGCGCGGGCCACGGTCGATGTGACCGCCGCGGGAGTCGATGCGATGTTCCGCGTGTTGGTGGGTCCATGGCCCGACGCCGACGCCGCCGAACACGCCCGTCAGGCGGTCATCGCACGCGGATATGCCGACGCCCTGTTGATATCGGCGCACTGAGGCTTGCGAACCGGGCGGGCGCCGCCATTGTGCGCCGGTGACCCAGGGCAGATTCATTACGTTCGAAGGCGGCGAGGGGACCGGCAAGTCGACCCAGGTCGCGCGGCTGGTCGAGCGACTGCGCGCCCGGGATCTAGAGGTCGTCCAGACCCGCGAGCCGGGGGGGTCGACGGGCGCCGAGGACATCCGCAACATCGCCCTGAATGGCGACGCCGGCCGATGGTCGCCCCTGACCGAGACGATGCTGATGTTCGCCGCCCGCAGCGACCATCTTGAACGGACGATCCGACCGGCGCTGGAGGCGGGACGCTGGGTGGTCTGCGACCGGTTCGCCGATTCCAGCCGCGCCTATCAGGGCGTCGCCGGCGGGACGCCGGCGGCCTTCATCGAGACGCTGGATGCGGCCATCGTTGGCGCAACCCAGCCGGATCTGACCCTTGTCTTCGACCTGCCGGTCAACGTCGGTCTGGAACGAGCCTTCGGGCGAGGGCTGTTCGAGACGCGCTTTGAGTCCAAGGGGCTGGAGTTCCATGAGCGGCTGCGGCGCGGCTTCCTCGACATTGCGGCGCGCCACCCGGAACGCTGCGTCGTCATAGACGCCGAGGGCGATCAGGACACGGTCGAGGCGCGCGTCTGGGCGGCGGTAGAGGACCGGCTGCTGTGAGCGAGCATCCGCGCGACCGGTTCGACCTGATCCCGGACGCCGCGGCCGAGGCGGCGTTCCTCGACGCCTTCGACAAGGGTCGGCTGCATCACGCCTGGTTGCTGTGCGGGGTCGAGGGTTCGGGCAAGGCGACCTTCGCCTATCGCGCGGCGCGACGGCTGCTGGGAGCCGCGCCGGATCCGTCGCGAGGGCTGCTGGGAACGCGGCCCGACGATCCCGTGGCCCGGCTGATCACGGCCCAGTCCCATCCTGATCTGCTGGTGCTGGAACGCGCCGTGGAGGGCGGCAAGACGAAGAAGTCGATCTCGGTCGATCAGGCGCGCGACCTGCCGGAGTTCTTCTCCAAGAGCCCGTCGCAGGCGCGATATCGGGTGGCGATCATCGATGCGGCGGATGACCTGAATTTGAATGCTGCCAATGCGTTGCTGAAGGTTCTTGAGGAACCACCCGAGCGCGGCGTGCTGTTCCTGGTGACCCATGCGCCCGGCCGGCTGCTCTCGACGATACGTTCGCGCTGTCGCCGGCTGGCCTTCCCGGTCTGGCCGCTGCACGCGCTGGAGGATCTGGTCCGGAATCAGACCGGCGTCTCGTCCGGTGAAGCTGCGCGGATTGCAAACATGGCCGCGGGCTCTCCGGGACAGGCGCTGGCGCTGGCGTCGGGCGCGACGCTCGAGGCCGACCAACTGGCCCAGGCCTGGGTGGCGGCGCCGATTGTGGATCGCGCCGAGGCCCTCGCCGTCGCCGACCGGTTCCGGGGCGCAGAAGGGCAGGAGCGGTTCGAGACGCTGATGGACCGGCTGATCGCTGCGGTCAAAGTCCGGGCTCTGGAGGAGGGGGCGTCCGGCGCACGTTGGGCAGAGCTGTGGAGCCGCCTGTCGGAACTGCCCGACCGGACCGCCGCCATCAATCTGGATCGGGGCGACGTTCTGGCCGGGGCGTTGGCGGACCTGCAGCGCACCAAGGCCGGCGCCTGATGCTGATCGATAGTCACGTCAACCTGCACGCCCCGCAGTTCGACGAGGACCGCGACGCCGTCATCGCCCGGGCCCGCGCGGCGGGCGTGAGTCTGATGGTCGAGATTTCCGACAAGCTGTCGACTTTCGAGGCCACCCACGGGTTGGCCATGGCTCACGGCGACATCTGGTGCACGGTCGGGGTCCATCCGCATGAGGCTAAGGACTACGCCGACCTGACCGCCGGGCGGCTGGCGGACCTGGCCGGGCGCGAGAGGGTAATCGGGATCGGCGAGTGCGGGCTCGATTTCCACTATGACCTCAGCCCCCGCGACACCCAGGCGGCGGTCTTCCGGCAGCATATCGAGGCCGCACGGCTGACCGGCCTGCCGCTGGTCGTCCATACCCGTGAAGCGGATGATGTGATGGCGGCGATCCTGACCGGGGAACAGGCTAAGGCGCCGTTCAAATTCCTCATGCACTGCTACACCAGCGGACCGGAACTAATGGAAAAGGCAGCGGAACTGGGGGCTTGGTTCTCGGTGTCCGGC
>Ga0164305_10000091_pt1 | contig 27007 bp, 18 predicted proteins | sample Whisoiple_237_MG_FD_110215 | JGI IMG/M metagenome (GOLD analysis project Ga0164305, IMG submission 110215) | Soil microbial communities amended with pyrogenic organic matter from upstate New York, USA - Whitman soil sample_237_MG | ecosystem: Environmental > Terrestrial > Soil > Agricultural...
CCTATTCCCTATTCCCTATTCCCTATTCCCTATTCCCTATTCCCTATTCCCGATAGTACCTCATCTTTCCGAGAAAGGCTATATTTCCTCAGCCTCATTTGACTCAATCCACTGAGATTTTTCCGCCAACTCGTTACCCCAGGAGTAACACCAATCAATGTCACAGACCTCTGCAACCACTTTCCTGTCAAACCGTTCTAAAAAAAAGGTGTCCCTGCGCCTAATATTAGTATTCCCATTCGTTCTACACATATTTGCCGCTGTCGGGCTGACAGGCTGGCTATCCTTACGCAACGGGCAAAAAGCAGTCAACGAAGTGGCCAGCCAGTTGCGAAGTGAAATTACGGCGCGCATCCAGCAGCAGCTCAACACATATCTAGATACAGCCCCTCGCGTCAATCAACTGAATGCCAATGCCATTCGACTAGGATACTTAAATCCCGACGAATTGGAGAGTACGGAGCGCTATTTGTGGGAGCAAATTCAAGCCTTTCCTTCTCTGCCCAATATGGGTTTTGCTACTAAAACTGGAGAATTCATTGCCATTGAACGCCAAGAGAATGGCAAAGTAGTTTTTAAAATAGCAGACAAAGAGCATCGCAATGAACTTCATATTTATGAATCTGATAGCAAAGGCAATCAAACGAAGCTCTTAACAGTCTCCCGCAACTACAATATACTCAGCCGTTCATGGTATAAAGACAGTGTACGCTTAGGCAAGCCCACATGGAGCGAAATTTTTTCACTTACAGGTCAGAAAACGCTCTCGCTTCCTGCCGGACATCCAGTTTATGACGAAAGTGGCGAGCTGCGCGGGGTATTCGTTGCTAATTTTCTGATCTCTTTCCTCAGTGACTTCCTGCACAGCTTAAACATCGGTCGATCGGGACAGACATTCATTATGGAACGTTCTGGACTCCTAGTAGCCAGTTCAACTCTCAAAGAAGCATTTATCACCAACAATGACAAGCTCGATCGCCTGAATGCTTTAGATAGCACAGATGATTTAATTCGGCTGACAACAGCGCATTTAAAAGAACGCTTTGGCAACCTCACTAAAATTAATAGCTCTCAGCAATTAGATTTTACGATCGCCGGTCAGCGGCAATTCCTCCAAGTTATGCCCTTTCAGGATAGCCGAGGATTGGACTGGCTGATCGTCGTCGTAGTTCCTGAAAGCGATTTCATGGATCAAATTAACGCCAATACCCAGACTACCATTTTGTTGTGTTTGGGAGCCTTGGCGCTAGCTACCGTTTTGGGAATCTTAACCGCACGCTGGATTACCAGCCCCATTCTCCATTTGAGCGCAGCTTCTAGGGCGATCGCCAGTGGCGACTTAGAGAAAAATGTGCAGGTAAAAGGCGTAGAAGAACTAGAAGTTCTGGGCCAGTCTTTCAACCTGATGGCACAACAGTTGCGCGAATCCTTTGAGGCGCTAGCCAAGACCAATTCCGAGCTAGAAATTCGAGTAGAAGAACGCACCGCCGAACTCACCGAAGCCAAACAAATCGCTGATACTGCCAACCAAGCTAAAAGTGAATTTTTAGCGAATATGAGTCACGAATTGAGAACACCACTCAATGGAATTTTAGGATACGCTCAAATCCTAGAACGATCAAAAACGATGGCTCCGAAGGAACTCCAAGGCATCAGTATTATTCACCAGTGTGGCTCCCACCTGCTAACCCTGATCAATGACATCTTAGACCTCGCTAAAATTGAAGCTCAGAAATTGGAACTGTACGCGAAAGATTTCCATTTTCCTTCCTTTTTGCAGGGAGTCGCAGAAATCTGCCGCATCCGAGCCGAACAAAAAGGAATTGCTTTTGTTTATCAACCCAGTTCGGAAATTCCTGCTGGCATCTACGCTGACGAGAAACGCTTGCGACAGGTACTAATTAACTTACTGAGCAATGCAATTAAGTTTACCGACTCGGGACGAGTGATTTTTAAGATAGAACATCTGGAAAAGCGGACAGGTAAAAAGGTACAAATCAATGACCAAAAGCCAGCCTCACCAATTCACAAAATTCGGTTTCAAATAGAAGATACTGGCGTTGGTATGACACCAGAACAATTAGAAAAAATATTTTTGCCTTTTGAACAGGTAGGAGACAGCAATCGTCAGGCGGAAGGCACGGGACTCGGTTTAACAATTAGCCAGAAAATTGTCGAAATGATGGGTAGTACAATTCAAGTAAAAAGTCAGTCACGAGTCGGCAGTGTTTTTTGGCTGGATTTGGATTTACCGGAAGCGGCAGACTGGGCAAATACAGCCACGATTGCCAAGCAAAGAAAGCTGGTTGGCTACCAAGGTAGAAAGCAGAAAGTTTTGGTTGTGGATGACAAATGGGAAAACCTCTCGGTCATTGTCAATCTCCTGGAACCCATCGGCTTTGAACTAACCGAAGCTAAAAACGGTCAAGAAGGTTTAGAAAAAGTAGAAGAGTTTAAGTTCGATCTGATTATCACTGACTTAGTGATGCCAGTGTTAGATGGCTTTGAGATGATGCGCCGTATCCGAAATTTGTCACACTATAAAGACGTGGCAATCATTGCTTCATCGGCCAGTGTATTTGCTACCGACCAACATAAAAGCTTGGAGGGGGGAGCAAACGATTTTCTCGGTAAGCCAGTGCAGGCAGAAGAGCTATTTGAGATGTTGCAAAAGTATTTAAAAATTGAATGGATATATGACGAACGAAAAAATGAAACAATCAGCCCTATGCCCTTTTCCTCTGATCCTCAATCACTTTCTGAATCCAATCCTGTAGTTGCTCCCCCGCCCGGAGAAATCGATCTCCTACTTGAACTGGCGATGAGAGGCAACGTGAAAGGAATTGTGAAGCGCAGCGAACACATAGAGAAATTGGATCGGAAATTTGTGTCCTTTGCTGTTGAGCTGCGCCAGTTAGCCCAAGGCTATCAGGTCAAAAAAATCAAAGAGTTTATTACATCCCACAGAATAGAAAAAGAATGAAGGCAGCCAATATGGAAACAAGTAGCATCTTAATCGTCGATGATAATCCTAGCAATCTGGACGTGCTTTCTGAAGCTTTAGCGGGTTCGGGATGGGAGATATTGGTAGCAACTGATGGCGAAACTGCCATCGAACAGGCTGAATATACTCAGCCTGATTTGATTCTGTTAGATGTGATGATGCCAGGAATTGACGGGTTTGAAACCTGCCACCGGCTGAAGGCAAGTCCGTTGACGAACGAAATTTCGGTAATTTTTATGACTGCTCTTTCTGACGTAGGAGATAAGGTCAAAGGCTTTAATCTTGGGGCTGTGGATTACATTACTAAGCCCTTTGAACAAAAGGAGGTGTTAGCTCGCGTCAATCTCCATTTAAAACTGCGTTCTCTTACTAAAATTCTTGCCGATCAAAATCTGCTTCTCAAACGGGAAATAGAAGACAGGCTCGCAGCAGAAGCAGCGTTACATCAGCTCGCGCAGGAGTTAGAAAAACGGGTGGAAGAACGAACGGCTGAACTTTCTCAAGCTTTGGATAATCTTAAAAAAGCTCAAGTGCAAATCGTTCAAAGTGAAAAGATGGCTTGCCTTGGTCAACTTGTAGCTGGGGTGGCTCACGAAATTAACAATCCAGTTAGTTTTATCTCCAATAATATCCCTATTGCCAAGGAATATATTGCCGATTTGATCGGGATGACTCGGCTTTGCCAGCAAAAGGTTACTTCGACATCAGAATTTGAGGATAAGTCCCAGGAGATTGAGTTAGATTTTCTTGTGGAAGATTTGCCAAAAATCATTGATTCAATGGCGGTAGGAACAGAGCGACTTTACAATCTTTCTATGTCACTGCGTAATTTCTCTCGGTTGGATACATCGGCACTAACGCCAGTGAATATTCACGATGGGGTAGATAGTACCCTGTTGATTTTAGGTCATCGATTGAAAGGTAAAGGCACTCGCCCAGCTATTAAGGTTATTAAAGAGTACGGCGAATTACCGCTGGTAGAGTGCTATCCTGGGCAAATCAATCAGGTGTTTATGAATGTATTAGCGAATGCAATTGATGCTTTAGAAGAGTCTACGATCAGTTGTCCGCTCTGCGGGGAAAAGCAAGAGAGCAATGACAATCCACAGATTCGGATCTCCACTGAAATGCTTCAGGGCGACAGAGTTATGATTCGGATTGCTGACAATGGGGTTGGGATAACGCCGGAGGTAATGCAGCATTTATTTACGCCGATGTTTACTACAAAATCAGTGGGTAAAGGGACAGGTTTAGGCTTGTCTATTAGCCGTGAGATTGTAGAAGCAAAACATGGTGGTACGCTGACCTGCATTTCCTCGCCGGAATGGGGGGTAGAGTTTGTAATTGAGCTTCCTATTCAGCATTAGTAATGGGGATTTTTTAGGGTAAATCTTAGTTTGGCTGTTTTGTCAATATACCGTTAATTTGGCGATCGCCCATGTCTAATCTACCAATCACCATCACTGTCAAACTCTTGGCCGCCTATCAAGAAGCAGAGGGCTTGTCCGAACTGAAATTAGAATTTCCCAAAGAAACTCTTGTATCGCAAGTCCTAGAACGCCTGAGTGCCACTCCCCAACAGTTCTAGGGGCGATCGCACCCGCTTGGGTATTGTAAAACTTCCTTGAGTTTATAAGCAATTATAAACAATAATGGTATCATATCGCTATGAGTGTTGAACAAGAAATACGCACAGCCCAAAGAACGGAAGTCTCAAATGCAGCTAACAGAGAGGCACATCATTAAATCAACGGAACATCGTTTCGTCCAGATTGACGAATTAGCTTTCAAGTCCAAAAACCTCTACAATGCCACCAATTACGTCATTCGTCAGAGTTTTATTTATGGGTGGGGCTATGTCAATTACAACGAAATGAACCGATTGATGAAGTCTCACGAAGCATATAAGGCTTGGCCTGCTAAAGTAAGTCAGCAAATCTTAATGGTGCTAGACAAGAATTGGAAATCGTTTTTTGAAGCCGTTAAAGCTTACAAATCTGACTCTTCAAGATTCACGGGTCGCCCAAAATTGCCAAAGTACAAAGATAAGACTAAAGGGCGAAACCTTCTCGTTTACACGATTCAAGCAATTAGTAGCAAACAGTTAAAGAAAGGAATTATCAAACTTTCCGGCACTGAGCTTTCAATTAAAACCCAACTCAATCCCAACCAGATTTGTCAAGTTAGACTGGTTCCGAAATGTGATTCATATGTAATTGAGGTGATTTATGATGCTTGTACTGAGCGAAGTCGAAGTGAAGCGGAGTCCACCATCAGTAATGCCAACTCTGTAGCTAGTATTGATTTAGGACTAGATAATTTAGTGGCGTTAACTTCAAATCAGCCGGGATTTATCCCTTTGTTGATTAACGGGCGACCATTAAAATCGATTAACCAGTTCTATAACAAACGCAAATCCCGATTACAATCCCAGTTAAAAGGGAATCGTCAAACCTCACCCAGAATTCAGCGATTAACTCGCTGTCGTAATCAGAAAGTTGATAATTACTTGCATCATGCTAGTCGTGTGATTGTTGACCATTTGGTAGTGAACCAAATTGGAACGCTGGTAATCGGCAAAAATGCACAGTGGAAAACCGATATCAATCTAGGTAAACAAACAAACCAAAATTTTGTCAGTATTCCTCACTCTCGATTAATTGAGATGTTAGAATACAAATCTCGGTTGGTGGGAATCACAGTAATTGTGCAGGAAGAATCCTACACATCCCGCTCTAGTTTTTTAGGTTTAGACCCAATTCCTGTTTATGGAAAAACAGAAAAAGAGCCTGTGTTCACTGGTAAACGGATCAAGCGAGGTTTGTACAAAACATCGACTGGTCAGTTAATTAATTCTGACGTGAACGCAGCGTATAACATTCTCAGAAAAGCAATCCCAAATGCGTTTAGCAATGGGATAGGGAGCTGCGTAGTTCAGCCGAGGCGGGTCAATCCGCTCCAAGTAAAAGTGAAAGGGGAGGGGCTTAACGCCTCCCATGTCTATAAATGACTATACTTTTGCCAGCTATCAACCAGGAATTTGCCCTCGCCCCACCCCACTCCAAAACGGTGATGAAGTCGTCCTGATTCCCCCTGTCAGCTATCCCCTTCTGCCCTCGGACAGTCCGCCGATGGCGATCAGTTTGTCACCGGGCGGGCGATCGAGCTAAACTGAGAACTGAGGCCTCCCTTCGATCGAAAGAAGTCCTCAAACTTCTTGGAAGAAATTGTTTTACCTAGGAGTGGGTCAAGCCCACTTTTTTTGTTGCATTAGTCGCAGGAAAAGAGCTCAGGGCGTCTGACTTGCAAGTTGAGGACTGATTTAGTAGGGGTAATCCCCCCGCTTGAGATCCCTGCTGGGATGTTGGGTAAGTCCCAAAGTTGAAGACGAAAGTCGCAGCCACCTAATCAAACCACCTCAAAGCCAAGCAATCTCAACACCAAATTTTTCCTTGCCCGTGTCCGAGTTTAGGAGTTTTAACTTAAATATTCGATATGACTCATCCCCTAATCCCACAAATCATTGACTTAGCTACCCCCGTTGCGGAAACACTGGGATTGGAAGTAGTGGGAGCAGTGTTTCACACCAACCAAAATCCTCCCGTCTTGCGGGTAGACATCCGCAACCTCCAACAAGACACTGGTTTAGCCGACTGCGAGCGCATGAGTACAGCCCTCGATGCCGAGTTAGATGCAGCCGACATCATACCCGATGCCTACGTGCTAGAGATTTCCAGTCCCGGAATATCCCGATTGCTCAGCAGCGATCGAGAATTCATTACCTTTAAAGGTTTCCCCGTGACAGCCAAAACCACCGAACTGGACTCGCGAATCAAAGAGTGGAAAGGACTACTCGTGGGGCGGGATGAAACAGCGGTTTATCTCAATCAAAAAGGGCGACAGGTAAAAATTCCCCGCCCTCAGATTGTCAAAGTGGAACTAGACGAAGGAAAGGAGATGTAAAGGGAAATTTTGAGTGTTGAGTGTTGAGTTTTGAGTTTTGCGATTGCCTCGCAGCAAGCTGAAAACGCTTGGCTGCGAGTTAATTTTTAACAATCACATCTGTAGCAGCGGGTTGAATAGGAACAACAAATAAATTGTTATAGCACCTAGCTTCCCTAATCCTATCCAGTAACTCATCACTCCTCTGTCATCACTCTTTCTAGAAAATTTCCAAGTACCAATTACCGATTACCAGTTACTTATTACCAAAGCAAAAAAGGAGAGTTTTATATGTCAATGGTTCCCCTGCCCGGACTCAAAGAAATGGTCGAAGGTATTAGCAAAGAACGCAATTTACCCAAACACGCCGTCCAAGCAGCCTTACGAGAAGCCCTGCTCAAAGGATACGAACGCTACCGCCGCACCCAAAAACTCGATCACTTCAGCGAAGAATACTTCGACAACTTTGATGTAGAACTCGACGCAGAACAAGAAGGTTTCCGCGTTTTAGCCAACAAAACTATTGTCGAAGAAGTCGCCAATCCCGATCACGAAATCTCACTTTCAGAAGTGCAAGAAGTAGCCACAGAAGCTCAGCCTGGGAGTATCGTACTCGTAGACGTAACACCAAATCAAAAAGAATTTGGTCGCATGGCGGCCATCCAGACCAAACAAGTTCTCGCTCAAAAACTGCGCGACCAACAGCGCAAAATGATTCAAGAAGAGTTTAAAGATTTAGAAGAAACCGTTCTTCAAGCAAGAGTTCTCAGGTTTGAGAGGCAGTCGGTAATTTTAGCAGTTACCAGCAGCTTTGGTCAGCCAGAAGTAGATGCCGAACTCCCTAAGCGCGAACAGTTGCCCAACGACAATTACCGGGCAAACGCTACATTCAAGGTTTATCTCAAAAAAGTAGGCGAAGGATCTACTAGAGGGCCGCAGTTACTTGTTTCTAGAGCGGACGCAGGTTTGGTGGTTTATCTGTTTGCTAACGAAGTACCAGAAATAGAAGACGGGGTGGTGAGGATTGTCGCCGTAGCCAGGGAGGCAAATCCGCCCTCCCGGCACGTCGGCCCCCGGACTAAAATAGCAGTTGATACTCTCGATCGCGACGTAGACCCTGTAGGAGCCTGCATCGGAGCGCGGGGATCGCGGATTCAGGTAGTAGTCAACGAATTGCGGGGCGAAAAAATCGACGTGATCCGCTGGTCTCCAGACCCAGCAACTTATATTGCTAACGCTCTGAGTCCCGCTAGAGTAGATGAAGTGCGTTTAGTTGCTCCAGAAGGCAGGAGAGCTCACATTTTGGTCGCTGAAGACCAATTGAGTCTTGCCATTGGCAAAGAAGGTCAGAATGTCCGCCTCGCAGCCCGCCTGACAGGTTGGAAAATCGATATCAAAGATATTGCTAAGTACGATCGCGCGGCCGAAGACAGCAAATTGGCAGCAGAAGCAACTAGGCTCGAAGAACTAGCAGGTGACTACGACGCAGACGAAGCGGGCGACTACGACGGCGACGAGGAAACCGCAGAATTTGAGGAAGAGGAGGCAGCCGCCACGGAGGAAACCGAAGCCGCAGTCTAAAAACTGTGACATTTACCGAAGAAGAATTCAGAATTCACGAGCCAGAATCCAGAAGGAATTCTGTGCGACAGGATGGAGAATCGAGGTTGAAAGCCTCCGATTTTAATCGTGGAGCCGAAAAAATTCTTTCTGTTACCGTTACCCCTGACTTGGGGCATGGCGTATTTTGAATTCTGAATTCTATCTTCTGACTATTGACTCCTTTTCATAAGATTTTCTATCTTCGGGAGACAAGGAGGACTTGTCCTCTACTCCCTCCTCTCCCTCTACTCCCCCTCTGACTCCGATGAAACCGAACTACCGGTGCTGTGCAAGTTGTCGAAAAATAGCTCCAAAGGAAGCTTTTTGGCGAGTAGTCAGGCTCTATCCTTCTCATCAGGTACAATTAGATCGTGGCATGGGCCGTTCTGCTTACCTTTGTCGGGAAGCCGAATGCCTCAAAGCAGCTCAGAAAAAAAATCGACTTGGGCGATCGCTCAAAGCGCCTGTGTCTGACGAACTGTACCAAAAACTTTGGCAGCGTTTAGCCACATCTGACTGTACATCTTACTCTGGCCGGGCAGGACGAGAAACCGACAATAGTTCGGCATCGACTGTATAAAGCCTCTTGGCAGCCCTACCAGTAATTACCGGTAGCGCCAGCTATAAAACCCCAATCCGATCTGCCCACCAGTCTGGAAAGATTTGTGTCAGATTAGATAAGGGTAGGGTACTAGCAGAGGTATCCTCAAGGTGGAAAGGCAAACTTTGAAGCTTGAGAGAGTGGGTTTTGCCAAAACTCAGACTTCGGAGTTCCAAGTTCCCAAACAGACTTGAGAATTCTTCAACCGCAGACTTCAGCGAGTTGCATCTTTTAGATAAAATTGCTGAGCGAGTACCAAAACCCCGATTCCTGACACTGAATCAATCACAGCGAATGATGTCGTCATTAGAACAAAAAATCACAATGTAAAAACTGGTTGGCACAAAAGAGGGCAGAGTGGATGAACAACGGCAAAGTAAGAATTTACGAATTATCACGGGAACTAAATTTGGATAATAAAGACATCTTGGCAGTTTGCGAGCGGCTCAATATTTCAGTCAAGAGCCACAGCAGCACAATTACAGAATCCGAAGCAGAGCGCATTCGCAAAACGGCGGAAAAATACGTAGCCAGTAGCCACTCTTCCCCCGGCAAGCCAGCTCCACCCGAAAGAGCGGCAGCGCCATCTAGAGAATCTGGCCCTCACCCTAACGACCAACAAAAAAAGCAGCAAATTTTAGAAATACGCAGTCCAAAAGTACGGCCGGCTGGTGCCTCCTCCCAGCCTGCAGGCAACGAGGAGAAAAAAAACCAGCCTGCGGCAACCGTGGCAACTCCTCCCAAGTCGCCTGCTGCTCAACAACTCCAGCCTCCAGCTAAACCGAATATCAATCGACCTGTACTGTCGAAGCCAAATGTCGCTGTGTCGGCTGCTCCGTCAGAAGTGTCGGAAACTGTAGGTGCGATCGCCCCGGAAACAACCGCCCAGGCGCAGGCACCTGCGCCACCTCAACCGCCGTCGGAAAAGGCTCCAGAACGCACCCAGCAACCGCCGATCGCCCCTCCCGCGCCCTCGGCAAAACTCACGTCGCCCCCAGTCAGAGCGGCGTCCGAGTCGGCTAGCCGTACCCCACAAAATCTGGGAAACAAGCCGGTACTCAAACTGGCAAAAACCGAGCAAGAGCAATCAGGACAGTCAGAAACTCTGGAAGCGCCGGCTAAACCGAGCCGCCCCAGCAGACCTGCACCGGGCTCTGCTACCGAATCTCGCGACGCTCAAAGACCGCGCCGGGAAGGCGCTGGTGGCCCAGTAAAAACTCAACTGGCCGATCGACCCCAGCCGGGTGGCCCGCGCCGGAGCCTTGCCCCCGCAACGTCAGCTACCGGGCTGCGTAGCCGCGGCGGTGACACCGGAGCCGCAGGGGATGACACGGATGACAATGAAGAAGATAATACGCCGTTGCTGGAGATTCCTCTCCTCAGCAGGCCAACTCTTCCTCGTCCTGCCAAAAAGACATCAGTCATTTGGGAAGAAGATGATGACGAAAACTCAGATGCGGCAAAAGCTGCCAAGGCTGTTAAGGCAAAACGTTCTCGCCTCAAACCCATAGACGAGGATGACGATGACTTAGAAAACGGCTTGGATCTGCCAGCACCAGTCACGGTCAGCCTGTCCCTAGCCCGCCCAGCTAAAGCGAAGGGACAAGCAGCACCTAAGTCAACACCAACTCCGGGCGCACCCGGCAGCAGCGGAAAAAATAAGAGACCAGGCCCTTCTCACGATAAAAGTTCTTCTTCGGGTTCGAGCGGGGGACGCGGCAACCGGGGCAAAACAGCCGAAGCTAAGGTAGAACGTCCAGAAAAGCTGCTGCTGAGCAGGCCGATGACCGTTCAAGAACTAGCACTTAGTCTGGCTGTTCCCGAAACCGAAATTATTAAGCGGCTTTTCTCTAAAGGAATTGCGGTAAATATTACCGAAACCCTGGACATTCCAGCGGTGAGGATGGTAGCCGAAGAAATGGGCGTAGAGGTGGAAACCCCAGAAAAAGTAGCCCCAGCTATCAAAGTGATCGAGATGCTGGATGAAGCGGATTTGGAATACCTCGAACGCCGTCCCCCAGTAGTAACGATTATGGGTCACGTGGATCACGGTAAAACTACCTTGCTCGACTCGATCCGCAAAACCAAGGTGGCTCAGGGAGAAGCTGGGGGCATTACCCAGCACATCGGTGCTTACCACGTGGATGTGGAACACGAAGGCAAGAGCCAGCAGGTGGTATTTTTGGATACGCCCGGTCACGAAGCCTTTACAGCGATGCGGGCTCGGGGAACACGGGTTACGGACATCGCCATCTTGGTGGTGGCGGCGGACGACGGCGTGCGACCCCAGACAATTGAAGCGATCAGCCACGCGAAAGCGGCGAAAGTGCCTATTGTCGTGGCTATCAATAAAGTTGACAAGGAGGGTGCTCAGCCGGAACGGGTGAAGCAAGAGCTTACTGAGTACGGCTTGGTCGCAGATGACTGGGGCGGCGATATCACGATGGTTCCAGTCAGCGCGATCCGAGGCGAAAACCTGGATACGCTGTTGGAAATGATTCTGACAGTGGCGGAAATGGAAGACCTCAACGCCAACCCGCACCGACCGGCTAAGGGTACTGTGATTGAAGCTCACCTAGACAAGGCCAGGGGGCCGGTGGCAACTCTGCTGGTGCAGAACGGCACTCTGCGAGTGGGCGATATTGTGGTCGCAGGCTCGGCTTTGGGCAAGGTGCGCGCCATGATCGATGACCGGGGCGATCGCGTAGACCAAGCAACTCCATCCTTCGCGGTGGAAGTGCTGGGGCTGCGGGAAGTTCCTCGCGCCGGAGACGAGTTTGATGTCTTCGCAAACGAAAAAGAAGCTGCGGCGATCGCCTCTGGAAGAGCTACCTCCCAACGAGATTCCCGCCTGCTGCAAGGCGGCCGGATCAGCCTCAGCGGCTTCTCTCAACAAGCTAAGGAAGGCGTTCTCAAGGAACTCAACTTGATCTTGAAGGCAGATGTCCAAGGCTCCCTCGAAGCAATTGTCGGCGCTCTGACTCAACTTCCTCAAAAAGAAGTTCAACTCCGACTGCTGCTATCTGCTCCTGGGGAAATTACAGAAACGGATATTGACCTCGCTGCAGCCAGTAATGCTGTAATTATCGGGTTCAATACTACTCTCGCCACCGACGCTCGCCTCGCGGCTGACCAAGCGGGGGTAGACGTGCGGGAATACAGCATCATCTACAACCTCTTGGATGACATTCAAGGGGCGATGGAAGGCCTGCTGGAACCCGAATTGGTGGAAGAACCTTTGGGTCAAGTCGAAGTGCGCGCTGTCTTCGCGATCGGTCGCGGAGCTGTGGCTGGATGTATGGTACTCTCTGGCAAAGTCATCCGTAACTGTAAGGTGCGGGTGCGCCGGGGCAACAATGTCGTTTACGAAGGTGTCCTCGACTCCCTAAAACGGATGAAGGAAGACGCCAAAGAAGTCAATGCTGGCTTTGAATGCGGCATTTCCTTGAGCGGGTTTAGCGACTGGGCGGATGGCGATATGATTGAAGCCTACCGGATGGTTACTAAACGCCGGACTCTCTCTCAATAGTTTTGAGTTGTGAGTGTTGAGTTGGAAGAGAAGTATTGAGTGAAGGCAACTAAATTGCCGATCGCTCTCAAATATTCTCTTCACTCAATACTCCCAAATTCATCTGACAGTTGACAGTTGACAGTTGACAGTTGACAGAAAGAAGAAGGAAGAGTTGACAGCTTGCCCCCCCATCGCAGTCGTTGGGTTGACCGAAGGAAAAGGGAAGTCGGAAGAAGGAAGAAGGAATTAAGAACTTCCTAATCGTCTTTATCCTTGCTTAAAATGGAAAATTGGCTCACTCCCATAAGAATTACCGAAATCAACCAGATTTCTGCTTGTAAGTCCTCGGTTTGATAGCTAAATATTTACTCCTCGCATCGGATTTCAGAGTCAAGAGTGCATCCCAAAATCTCAAAATCCAAGATTCAAAACTCCTAATTCATAACTAATAATTAATTAAAGTGCGTTCTTTTTGGTCAGATCCTTTTTTGTGGATTCACCTTTCTGGGGCGGCTACACTGCCGATATTCCTGGGACTTTGCTTGCTGGGACTCGCAGTGGGTTCTCCCCTTCTCCCTGTCTGGTTAGAAATATTTTTAGTGGCTGTAGCAGGTATTGTTCCTGTGCTGTGGATGCAGTGGTTCCGCCCTTTTTACATTTTTAGTATTTTAGTTGTGGCGGTAAAACCGCAGAATTTAACTTCTGTGCAGCACCGGCTTCTGACTCGGTTTAAAACTAAGTTAAATCAAGGAATCGCTCTTTTTGTCGCTGTTTTGCTGGCAGTAATTTTGTGGCAGCTTTACCGATTGGCCCCCCTGGCGGCTTCGGTGGCTCCCTTTCCTCCTTCCTGGCGGTGGGCTGGGTTGTTGTTGGCAGTTGCTGCTTTTTTAGCTAGCAATTTGTTTTTGCAGGTGTCTGCTAGTGTCATGGCGGTTTTGCTGACGCCGGAATCAGAATTTGCAGCGACAAAGCCTCATGTTTTAGAAAAAATTCGGCAGGATTTTACGATCGCGCCTTGGCAAGTCGATCGACTTTTGCCGGCTTTGGCAGCCGAGACAACTGTCACTGAGGCTGCACCCGCAGAGTCCATTGGGCCAGCATCCGGCATAGGGAATTCGTCAGCCGGCAGTATTGTCAACCCAAAACCTGCTGACACCAACGGCGTTACATCTCTACCCGAAGAGTCGAGCGAAAAAAAGTGAAAGAAAAAATTAAGAGGGAGACAATTGTAGTTTAAGCTACTTTAATTTGTACAGATGTATGCTGTGAAAAAAATAGGCAAGGCCCCTCTTGGGATAGAGATTATTAATAGTCTTAATATTTAATTTTTAACCGCAGGTTGTGGATATTTTAGGTTGGCTCTTTGGAGAGAAGAATCTATAATAGAGAGTGTCAAGGTCAGCTTTCAATCCTTACAAGGGATTAAAACAGAGGTATAAAAATATGGCGAATTATCTACCGCTTGCAGAAGAACCTCAAGCCGCAGAGCCGATCGAGCTGTGCGAAGATTCTGAAATCTGGGGCAGTCTCAAATCTGCGATCGGCGCAAGTTCAGGATTTCAACGCTGGCAGCTAGAACTCAATTTTGAGCGTCAGCAGCAAAATGCCACCATCGATCAGCAGGTTCGTTCCTATCTGCGGGAAACTTTAGAAACTTTGGCTTATTGAGCAGCAGCAAAGCCAAATGCTGTAACCGATAGTAGCTTCACATCGCCCCATGTTTAAAACCAACTTGAAACACGGCGTTAATTTAACGATTTTTCAGAACAAAGGGCGTTTTAGAATTAGGATAGATATCCTAGCTCCTTCTATTCAGGAGCTAGGACGTTATCGATACCTACTTAAAACTTAAAAAATCCCTGGATTGAATCTTCCAAAAATTAGCTGAGCTGCTCCAAGGATTCAAGTAATATCTGAGCACTACGCCGATGGTGGAATTTATCAGCAATCTTCTGTCGAGATTTCTGAATCATGCTCAATGTTAATTCTTTGTCCTTTAGCAATTTTGCTATTGCCTCTGCCATTTTTTCGGGATTTTCGGGCGGGACTAGCATACCGTCAACACCGTTATCTATCAATTCCGCCATTCCACCCACCTGCGTCACTACTACAGGAGTTTCCATAGCCATTGCTTCCATAACAGCTACAGAAATTCCCTCTTTCAAGCTGGGTAAAACAAAAATATGAGCCTCTTGATAACCTTGGCGATTTCGTTCTTCTGAGACAGAACCAAGCAGCTCAACATAATCAGACATTGATTGCTCTTGAATGAATTTCTTGAGTTCTTTACGGTAGCCATTGCCAGCTTCTGCATCCTCACCAGCAATCTGCAAGCAGACATCAAACCCTTGTTGTCGAAGCAACTTAATTGACTCAATCAGGTACTTTTGTCCTTTTGCTATATTCAGACGGCCGCAAGTGTAAATTCGGCATTGACTGCCTTCCTGCCAAGGAGTATAGGGAGTTTCACGCTTAACTTCATCTAGATTTACACCGACTGGTGACACCCTCACATCCTTGGGCAAAAAGCCTGCCAGCTCATCTTTGACAGAATTGAGGAGTTGTTTAGACATTACAGAAGCAAAAGCAGAATGTTTCCATTTTTGTTCTTGATTTGGCCCAAAATCTTCTAACTGACCGAGAAGAGCCAGACTATAAGTGATGTCCGAAAGTATGGAGGCAAATAGGGCTATATTAGCAGCATTGCTACAGGAATGAACGTGGACGTGAGACCAGCCCTGGGTTCTGGCAAGCCAAGCTAGCTTAGCCCCCATAACAACCCATACCAAATAGTAAACTTTTTGAGAAAAGGATATATTTTTAGTATTAGCAATTACACTGAGGCAGCGCCTCCAAGCAATCGGGCCAGCTTTGATGAGTTCTATGGGAACGTTAACAAAATCTTTGATTTCCAAGGGCAGTAAATAATCAGTCATATTTTGCGCTTTCTCAGCCCAAGTATGTACAACTTTAGTGGGCGGACGGCGGGTTGATATCATGTGAGGTTTCATACCAAGCTCTAGGAGTGCTTGATATTCTCGCCATATCCAAGTATGAGTTTGTCCGGGAAATTCAGGGATAAAGTAGCCAATGTGTTTATTCATTATTGATTTTTTTCTTAACAAATCGACAAATTGAAATCTGCTCAACAATCAATATATTTGTTTATGAGCAAAAAAATGAGCCTGCAGAACCCACTCCATGCCAATTTTTGGGAACAGGTTTTCGGTGATTTCAATAAATGCTCGCTTTACAAAATGTAGGTTCACAGGATTTTGACTCACATTCGGCACCCCAGACATTTAACATCTCAGAATTTTTAATAGCTACAAATATAGTTTGGGGATACCAAAAAAAACTCTATATGTATCAACCAAAAACTCCAATCCCACTAGGTTGAGAGGGTGTAAAATTTTAGGGTACTGAATGTGAGCGGTCATTCAATAGATGCTGACTAGCCGGAGAGCTCTCACATTGTTTTGTGACTAATAGTCTAGGCGGTTTGGGCTGCTGTCACTGATAATCGAGTGCGAGGTTGACCGATCGCCAAACATTTTTTAACAGCAGCAATTACATCTTCCACATCTGCATCTGTTAATTTTGCCGAAATCGGCAAGCTAACTGTATGCTGCCCGATGTACGCAGCATTCGGATAGTCTTCCGGCTGCCATCCAAACATTTCTTGATAAATAGGATGTTCGGGCATACTCATGTAATGCACGCCGACACCGATATTTTCAGCATTGATAGCGTTGAGAAACTTGTCGCGGCTGATTCCTGTTTTGGCTTCATCTACCAGAATGGTGTACAGGTGATAAGCATGAATTGTATCCGGTTCTGGGTTGGCGGGCAAAGTAATCGGCAGATCCGCAAATGCTTCGTTGTAGCGCTGCCAAATCTGCTCCCGCCGCTGCCAATAAGGAGTAATTCGTTTCATTTGATGAATGCCGATCGCAGCTTGCAGATCCATCATATTGTATTTAAAACCGACTCCCACCACTTCGTAGTGCTGGTAACCCGAGTCTCCGAATCGCTTCCAAGCATCTTTGCTCATACCGTGCAGCGCTAAAATGTTGAGCCTGTCGGTATCTTCTTGACTGGCAACCAGAATCATTCCTCCTTCACCCGTCGTGATATTTTTGGTCACATAAAAGCTGAAGCATCCGAAGTCCCCAAATGTGCCTGCTTTCCGCCCCTTGTACTCTGTTTCCATCGCGTGAGCACAGTCTTCAATTAACTTCAAGTTATGACGGCGAGCAATCTCGCAAAGCGCATCCATATCGCAGGGACGACCTGCGAAGTGAACAGGCAAAATTGCTTTAGTTTTTGAAGTTATTTTAGCTTCGACTTGAGCCGGGTCAATATTCATTGTCACCGGATCTACATCCGCCAGTACCGGCGTTGCCCCGGCGTGGATGATCGCATTAACTGTAGCGCAAAAAGTCATCGGAGTAGTAATGACTTCATCCCCCGGTTCTAACGAAGCAGCAAGGATGCTCAAGTGCAGTGCCGCCGTACAAGAATTGACTGCAATCGCGTACTGGGAACCCTTGTAAGTATTAAATTCGTCTTGAAAACTCATGACTTTCGGGCCAGTACCCAGCCAACCTGTTTTCATGGTTGACACCACTTCTTGAATTTCAGCATCTTGGATCGCCGGAGCGCCGAAAACCAAAAAACGGTCTTTTGAACGAATAGGATTGTTTTTCATGTTGCTAGTCTTACCCAGTAAGTAAAGTTGATCGAGTGCAAGTATTAATGAATGCAGTATCAGAGTTTTGTATCCATATTTTTTTCTAATACTTTGTGTAATGGCATCTTCTTTCTAACAATTTTACTAATGATAAGCTGTTTTTCCGGAAGCGCCTGACTCTGACAGAATTTCTCTATCTTAAGATAGATAATCTGGAATGTCCACCCGATAGTATTTCAGTTTATCGGTGATACACAAGCTCTTACCCGCATTTTTTGCTTTACATAGGTTCATAAGAAAAATTTTTACTCCTCTACAAACTTTTTGTAAGCTGTCGAACATCTATCCAGAGATAGATTTTACAGTGAAGTTATATGATTTTAGATTTTAGAATTAGGAGTTAGAAATTAGGAATTAGGAATAACTGATTCCCGTCTGGTTTGGAGCTTGCCTGGAGTTAGATTTTTTTTACTCGTGTCAAAATTAGGCAAATTTTGCACAAAAAAAATGTAACTCCCCTGTAGATTCAGGTTCAGCAACATTCTGCGATCGGTCGAAGCAATCAACCGTCCTTGACCACATCCACTACAATCGAGGCAGACGAATCTTGTTCAAAATATCTTGCAGCCGTTCTGAAACGCCGCCCAATTGTTCTGACAAAGCTACAAGTTTGCCGTAAGCTTCAACTAAGCGATCGCCCTCAACATAAACTTCCGGAGAAGGATAATTCTTCATCGCTTCCAGCATAGTAATCTCGTTATCATTAGTTGCAGACAGCACCAAGGCCTCGCGCAAAGCTTCTCGATTTGCATTCCCAGAAGGAGTGCGAATTACCTGACCCACTTCATCGAGAATTATTTCCCCAACCTTGCTGTTGAGCGTTTGATCCAAAAACCTTTGACTGACTTTTACCGGTCTCGTCAGACTGCTGCGAACCGCTTCCGGCTCTTTTTTTGCGTTTCCCAGCAACATTTCTAACGCGGGCGACATTTTCCCCGTTTCTGCAAAAATTTCTAATTCGCTGACGGGTAAAGTCATTCGGATCGCACTGTATTTGAGCACTACCTTTTCGGCCGCCGCCGCAGCATTGCTGTAAAATACAATTCCCGCGCCTGCTGCGAAAAATACTGTCCACCGCCCTTTGACCAATGATCGACCCATAGTAAAATCTCCCAACATCTTTTTCTACTTCGACTTTGACACATCTCATTAGTGACTGCACAGGCTAAGGTCTTCGGGAAATGCCAAATGATGCGATCGCCCCAGCAGTTATACCATTTTAGATTTTAGATTTTAGATTTTAGATTTTAGATTTGCGAATAACTGATGACGATCGTGGTTTCGAGCACAAGTCTACAGTTGCAGGATTTTTGGGAACTGGTATTACCTATATCGGAGGCTAGGCAAAAAACTCGGTTCAGGGCGCTTGTACTGGCCTCTTTGTACGCGGTGCACACCCTAGTGATATCAAATCCGGTAGCATCGGAATCATAAAATCGAGTCAACAGCTAACACTCAACCATTCAGTTTTGCGACCCCGATTCAACAGTCAACAATCAGCAGTCCACAATCACCGACGGTGCAACCGCAATTGATATGATTCTTTCCCAAGCTTCCGATCCTACCAAAATGCCGAACGCCAGCTCTTCTATCAGTGAAGGCTGGCGCTGGGCTTAAATTGATTTTATATATTTAGGGTCTTTATGAAAGCTGACCCCAATTGAACGAATCACAAGGCGGTTTATGATTAGGGCCTTTAAATTTGCTAACCCCAATTGAAGCCACATTCTTATAATTACAGGGATCGCTGGCAAACCAGGATTTCATAATAATTTCTTTATATTTATAACTTTTCCTTGCTTCAGATAGATTTTTGTCTCGATTTGTAAACTTTTGTTACTTCGACTTCGGGGATCGGCCCTCGGCGCGCTGTTCCCAGCGAAACAGGAACACCATCAGGGCCACAACTCCGACTTGGAGGGCAAAATTAGGCAAAGCAGAACCAATTTCCCGGCCAGAGGCAATTTTAGCGAGGAAAACCAAGCCGCCGATAAAGCCCGAAGCGCCACAAGCTACGTAAACAAACTGTCGCAGAGGCCGGTAGGGAGTTGACATTTCTGCGGTTAAACGCTCGTATTGTTGGCGGCTGAGGTTGCGCGGGTTTTTTGGGATGTATGTGCGATCGTCCGAATTGGGGGCTGGCATAGATTTAGAAAATAAGTAAATTAGGATTGGGCCACAAAAACCCGATTTATACCAAAAATTCTCTGGCTGAGGTGGCCAATACGGCCGCAAAACCAGGTTTTTGGTACTGTGGGCGCAAGTCTAGTGAATATTAGACTAGAACAAATATCTCACAACTGCCGAAATAAATCACCGCTGAATCCAAAGCACAACAGTCTGCAAACAGCCGACAAAAACTCCCAAAAGACCTCCTAAATTTACAATTCCCTGCAACTCGCTTTGGACAATTCCCTGAATTGCTAACTCCAACTCTTCAGGAGAAGTACCTTTCACTCGATCGACAATCACCTGGTCGATATTCAAAATCGGGATAGCCTGAGCTACAATATTTTCTAAATCCCGCTCTAGATAGCGCTCTAAAACCAAAGCCAGTTCTTTGCTGACAATTTCCAGGGAAGCGCTCATCACTGCGGAAGTTTGCAATCGATTGAGAATCAACCGCGAAATATTTTCCCAATCAATAGATTTGCTCAACCCCTCAAGTACCTCTGTACCCCGCTGCTGAACGTAGCTGCGAACGCTGTCGCGCATAGTTTTTCGCAACTGTCTCACAGTCGAAACCGGTAAATTTTGCATCGACAAATTTTGCAGCCATTCCTGAATTCGCCCGCGAATTCCCAAAGCAACAGTTAACTCTGCTAACCGCTGATTTGTCGCTTCTCTGTCATCCAGACAAAAAGTCCGCAGCCGAGTTAAAGTGTTCCGCAAACCAAACAAATTTGCTACTACCCAATAAGTGCCGCTGGTTTTTTCTCGAAACCCTTCATCGATGATCGAAATATTGCGATCAGTCAAAAAGTCAATTAAAGCCTGACGCAGCACTTCCGGGGGTATTACTACCTGCAACAACCACTCAGCAAGCTGAGCCGCCTGAGCTTCAGTTAGCTGAATCTCCAGCAAAACTTGGTCAAAAATTTGATTTAGCTGAACTTCTAAAAAATCTTCCCGGCGCGCCAAAACTTTGAGAATTCGCGGCACAGATTCCCCCAGCAAATCTCGCAGAATGTTAGCGAGAATTTTAGCGGTTTTTTGCTCTGCATCTGCTTTTACCTGATCCAGCGCCAACTGCAACAACCAGAGAATTATCGACTGCATCCGCTCGGTTTGCAGGAGGCGGCGCGCCAAGTTTTGCAGTTCCTCCGGCGTCAGCAGCGAACCCATAATTGTATCGGAAATTCGCTTTGCCAAACGCTCTTGGTTGCGGGGGATCAAGCCTGGAGTGAAAGGCAACTGTCGCCCTTTGATGTAAATAGCTCGATAGGGGCGGAACAGCATTTTGATAGCTATATCGTTAGTGAAATAGCCAATAATTCCTCCCACTACAGGTGGGGCCAACAACAGCCAAATGTCAGAGGGATTCATAAGATTTTAGATTTTAGATTTTAGATTTTAGATTTACTCCACAGATGAATCTGGGGGGGTGAACCTGGGTCTAAAATTTTGATCTGGGGTATTCGATCGACCGAAACTGCAACCACTTTTAATTTTCAATTGCTTTGACTAATACCAATACTCCCATCATAGCTCCGGCAATGGGGTAGTGGGTGGCCTTGGCAAATCCGGCTTTGTTGGCGATCGCGACTTGCTGCTGGCCGATCGGGAATTTTTCTAAACTAGGATTAATGTAGGCATATTCTTGAGTCATGCCAAATTGCCGAGCAATTGGCACTACGAGAGTGTCTAGATAAAACTGCTGAAAGCTCCGCATTAGGGAATTGCTGGGGCGGTGGAGGTCGAGAATAGCTGCTTTGGCACCGGGTTTGAGCACGCGGTGCAATTCCTGAAGACTGCGGGGGATGTCAGTCACGTTACGCAGGCCGTAACCCATTGTGGCGCAGTCGAAGTAATTGTCAGCAAAAGGCAAGTCTAGGGCGTCAGCTTCTACCCAGGAAATGGGACTGGCAGGGGTAAGAAAAGGTCGATCGCGCCTGGCCGCCACGGCTAATTGTTCGGCGGAAAAATCTACTCCAAATACGCAACCGGTCGGCCCTGCTTGTTTGGCCAGCAACAAAGCTAGATCCCCGCTACCGCAGCACAAGTCTAAACAAGTATTTCCGGGGCCCGCACTGCTCCATTTCACCGCCATTTGCTTCCAAATCCGGTGTTGCCCAAAGCTCAACCAGTCGTTCAATTGGTTGTAAACTGGTGCAATTCGATTAAATATAGTTTTAATTTGTTCGGCGTTATTAGTCATTAGTCATTGGTTGTTGGTAATTTGTAATTGGTGATTGGTAATTGGTAACTGGTAATTGCTAGTTTCTCATCACGTAACAATAATTAATCCGTCCATTCATGTCATGCTGTCGCCAGTCATCAATGCTTTTTATTGTTGGCTGTCCGCGAGATTTGGTCTTGAATCCTTCGTTTGCTATTATTTTAAACTCAAGACAGATAGCCGACTAATAACTAATGACTGATATCATTTCCGGTTACACTCATACATGATGTTGACGGTTGACTGTTGACTGTTGACTGTTCGCGGCGTCAAGCGTCAACCGTCAACGCCGTGAACTCGAATTTACTATTCCGATGCTAACGGATTTGATATGACAACTAATGACTGATGACCACGCCCAAAAACAGGTATAAGCTCCCGACAATCGTCGTGGAGATTCCCAAATTTTAGACTTTTGTTCAAGCTCCAAGATTCACTGCGCTGCAAGTAAATCTAAAATCTAAAATCTAAAATCTAAAATCGACTGACTGATGACTAATGACCCTGAAAACTCGTCAATACCAAAGCAACTTCTTGAGCGGCGAGGTGAACTGTTGTGAGTTCGTCGGGGCGCAGGGAACAAGGTTGCTTCCACTGCATGGAAATCAGGGCGATCGATCGACCTTTGTGAATCACTGGGATGCTCAGGTGAGCTTGAATGCCCGATTTCTGATAGTGAGGCAGACTCGCTAAGCCTGTGTCGAGCCCAATATTCACAGCACCCTGAATAGTTTGAGAGGTAATTGCTTCTCGAACCAGAGGATCGTCTGCCAGCCAATTTTCCACAGTTGAACCAGTGGTGTGACTGCCTTGGACTGGTATTAAAACATTTCCTTCCACCAGTTGCAAAATGCAAGAGTCCGCCAAAAAATTATCACTTATAGCAGTAGCAATTGGATCTAAACTTGCTTCCAAACTCGGATAATCCACAGCCGTTTGCATGATTGTTGCTAACAGTTGTATTTGATTTTGGGCGCGATTCAATTCCTCAGTCCGCTGCTTGAGAATTTCATAAGTCTCGGCCGCCTTTTGCACCACCATTTTCAATTCGTTCGGGTCCCAAGGCTTGGTGATATACTTGTAAACCTGTCCTGAGTTAATCGCATCCACCAAGTCTTCAATGTCCGTAAAACCAGTCAAGATAATTCTGACCGTGTTCGGAAACTGGGGCACGGTTTTGCTCAAAAACTCCGTTCCCTTCATTTCGGGCATCCGCTGGTCGGAAATGATCACGGCGACCTCGCCTTCGATGCCGAGGACTTCCAAGGCGCGAATTCCGCTCTCAGCTTTGAGCACGTTAAAATCTCGTCGGAAAGTGCGGTAGAGTAAATCCAGATTGTCTGGTTCGTCGTCTACTACCAGCATTTTGGGCTTTTTCGGTCTGTGTAGGGTCATGAGCTGGCGTTTAATTTGATCTAGCTCTGAAATGGCATTATCCATAACAATACGATAAACTCCCCTTTGTAAATTTAGGCGAGCAACTATTCTGTAACAATAGTCTCATAACTCACTTACTATTAATCTATCGCTCTGCCGCGACACGAGCCTTGCCGGTATCCAATCACACATAACTTAGCGCTAGTTTTTGATTCAATTATGACTGATAAACCGCAAGATTCATCCCCTCCTGCATCTGCATCCTCCACAAATGTTGTGGATGCCGAAAAGTTAATTCGATCGCTCCGCCGAAAAGAAGGCACTTGGGTAGAGTGGGGACAAGCCTGCACTGCACTGCTAAAAGCTGGCTACAACTCTCAAAGGATTTTTGAAGAAACTGGTTTTGAGCCAATTCAGCAAAATCAAGTAAGCGTCGCAGCCCAAGTCTACACCAGCATGGTAAATGCTGGGGCTTCAGAGGAAGTTCGATCGCACTTTTTGGGCAAAGGTAGCGATATCTTATACGAGTTTCGGATTCTCTCTCAAGTAGAGCGGGCCGGGGCGGCTGCTTTGATGCTAACCCACAATTTGGATGTTGACGATGCTCGCCAAGTTGCTAAAGCGATCAAGGAGTTTTCGCACTTGGGGAGTCTCCCCCAAGGGTTCACAGACACTCCCGGCGATGCTATGGCTTACCAATGCTGGCAATTGGCGAGACAGAAAAGCGATTTGCAAGAGCGATCGCGCTTAATTGCTCGCGGTTTAAAATTAGCTAGCAGCCCAACCGCTAGGGCGCAAATCGAGCAGTTGCTCGTCGATTTTACCGTAGTTCCGAGACGGGAAGCGCCCCGCTTGCCCGTCTACCGGCTCGATACCGAAGAACAATTGCCCCGGATTGTCCCGGTTGTGGGCAAATTGCCGCTTTCTACGACTGATTTGCTGGCAGTGCCTTTGCCGGAGGAAATCGAGCCGTTCCGAATGGTAAAATTTTCTGGAGCCGGAGCTTGGGTGGCGATTCCCGGATGGCAGGTAATTTTGAACGCTGAAGATCCGGTGGCTGTTTTGGAAATGAGCGATAGATTGCCAGTACCGCTGCAAGGCAAAGTTGAAGAAGTTTTGATTATTGCCGATCGAGCCCAAAGACAGTGGGATGCTGACAGTTATTTCCTCGCCGATAACGCTGGCAATTTAGAATTGTACTGGTTTGAACAATCCCCGAATATTCCTATTTTGGGGCGAGTTGTTCTGGTCATGCGTCCGAAAAAGATTGTGGATGAAGACTATACCAAAGATGGATGGCAAATTGATGATTAGTTAGTTGTCAGTTGACTGTTGACTGTTGACGGTTGGCAGTTGTTAGTTGTTAGTTGTTAGTTGTTAGTTGTTATTTGTTAGTTGTTAGTTGTTAGTTGTTATTTGTTATTTGTTATTTGTTATTTGTTATTTGTTATTTGTTAGCTGCGACCAATAACTAATAACAAATAACGACTAATGACTAATAACTACTGACAACTGACAACTGACTACTGACTACTGAGGCGGTTTCGGTTCTTGAATTGTCGGAACAGAATGCTGTTTCTTAAATCGATTAAAGCCGTAAACCGCAGCCCCTATTAACAGCAAATAAGGACTGTAAGCCAGCAGCCAAATACCCAAAGCAAACAAACCGAGCGTCAATTCACCCACAGAATGAGTCGCTTTCCCCCAAGTTTCCTGTACCCGCAACCCTAGAGAAGGTTCGGGAGTTTGTTGAGCCGAGACTGCTGCTTCTAGAGTTAAGCTAATAGTCGAATAGGCTACTTGATTTCGCAAACTTTTTAACTGAGCGTCAATGCGCTCGATCGACTCCCGAATATTGCTCAACTCTTGAGCAGCTTTAAGCACGTCGCCGACAGAACCCGATCGCTCCATAATTTTTAACACCATTTCTTCCGATTTGCGGAGGTTCCGCAGTCTAGCCTCACTGTCAACTAATTGATCGGTAACATCCTCAGCCGTCAGAGCACGGTTCTCTACAGTTCCGAGTTTTGCTAAAGTGTCTAAAGTAGTTTCTAAGCGTTCTTGAGGCACGCGAATCTCCACAGACGCGGTTTGGCGGACACTCGAATCCGGCGGCTTTTGATTTTGGAAACCCAAGATATCGCCTTGCTGTTTTTCGACAATATTAGTAACAGATTTAGTGCTGGCGTCAATAGATTTGACAACTACACTGAGTTCGGCTTTTTTAATCAGTTGGGGACGGGTTGCGGTCGTTTCTGCTGCTTTTTTTGATGCACCAGGAGTTTTTGACCTTTGGGCTGCTGGCTCGGGTGCTGGTGCCGATTGTGGAGCCGATGCGGCAACTTGGTTTTCACGGCTGCTGGATGAACCTGCGCCGGGTGGAGCGCTGCTGGTGGATGAAGATCCTCCGCAGCTAGGCAAAGCAATGGCTGAAGATAAAGTTAAGAATACCGCCACAGCAAAACGAATTGTGCTGCTGTTGGCTGGGTTTGGGTTTGGCTTGGGCGGGGGGGAATTGATTTTAAGGTGAGTTTTCATTTGGGTGACTCCTCTAAAAAAGGCTTGGGTATTGAATTTTATGCTGGTTTCAATTTAAGCTTCAATAGATAGTGTTAGTTTAGCCGATACCGAAATGGAAACGGTAGAGGTTGAATACTTGGGGATTTTTAACCGCAGATAAACGCAGATGAAAGCCAATAAATATCGGTGTGATGACCGAAAACAATTTGGTCGCAAGTCCCCGCATTTATCCGTGGATCGATAAAAAAGCTCCTCGCTCCCGCCAGTGCCCGGATTTCTGAGCGGGGTCGCTTTATTCAATCTAAAATCTAAAATCTAAAATCTAAAATCGATTGACGGTTTGGGTTCTGGGCAGAGGCGATCGCAACTAAAGCAACTCGGTTTCTGATACCGTTTGAAAAGGCTGAACGCCACAAATATTTTTCTAATCTAAAATCTAAAATCTAAAATCTAAAATCGAATGACAGATGAATTTGATACTGATTTTATGCGATCGACAACCAATACCGATCGCCCGGATGTAGCCTCAGCGCTTTCAGAATCAGGGTTTGCGGCCGTTTTGCGAGAACAAGCTTGCCTTAAAATTCGCGAAAGCTTGCGTGCGGGGCAGCAGGACATGGCGGACTGGGAAGGCGGCCCCCTTGCTGTTTCGGCGGTTCCGGGGGCCGGGAAGTCTACGGGAATGGCTGCTGCGTCGGCAATTGCGATCGCCCGCAACGGGCTTCACAGCCGCCGCCAGTTAATTGTCGTGACATTTACGCGATCGGCTGCTGCTAATATTAAAGCTAAGATTCGGGAAAGATTGGCAGAATTCTCTTTATCTCAAGGCGGTTTTGCGGTGCACACTTTGCACGGTTTAGCTTTGAATATTGCGATGCGCCATCCCGATTTGTCTGGTTTAAATTTAGAAAATTCAACCTTAGTTACTCCCACTCAAAGTCACCGATTAATTCGCACCTGTGTAGAACTTTGGATTGCCGAAAATCCCCGCAGATATCAAGTTTTGTTGGAAGGACAGCAATTCGACGGAGAGGAAACGGAGAGATTGCGGCGACAATCGGTTTTGCGGACAGAAATTTTGCCGCAGGTAGCTAAAACTGTGATTCACGAGGCGAAATCTTCTGGTTTGTTTCCCGAACAGTTGTTAGAAATGAGCGCTCTTGATACTGGGGACGGTTATGAGATTTTAGCAGTAGCTGGGGGTTTATATCAAAAATATCAGGCTTTGTTGAGGAGTCGGGAATTCATCGATTACGACGAGATGATTTTAGCAGCTTTGCGGGTGTTGGACAATCCGA
>Ga0164305_10000092_pt1 | contig 26997 bp, 21 predicted proteins | sample Whisoiple_237_MG_FD_110215 | JGI IMG/M metagenome (GOLD analysis project Ga0164305, IMG submission 110215) | Soil microbial communities amended with pyrogenic organic matter from upstate New York, USA - Whitman soil sample_237_MG | ecosystem: Environmental > Terrestrial > Soil > Agricultural...
AATAAAACCTGATATTCTATCGAGAATGCCCGCTAATTTGAGCTGCGTCAACATTCTATCGATGCGATAAACCTCTTCGCCAACTTCCTCGACAAACAAAATATTATTTTCCCACTCCGGCAAATATGCAGAACCAACCATTGCTGCGATTACTGATAAATTGCCGCCGATTAGTTTTCCCCTAGCTGTGCCCCGCCCGATTGTTTGAACTTGCACGCTGTTGGAGTTTTGCATCGTCACAGAACCTCCCTCAAACAAAACTTTTTTGACGTAATCCACTGTAAAGGGGCTCCAAGTTGACGCACCTAAAGGGCCGTGAAAAGTAACTCTATTAGTTTTAGCATAAATCGCCAATAACAGCGCAGTAATATCGCTGAATCCCATAATAATTTTGGGATTGTTGCGGATAATATTGTAATCCAGGAGCGGCAAGATCCGACCGCAGCCCCAGCCGCCCATCCCTGTAAAAATAGCTCGCACTGAGTCATCGGCAAAAGCTGCGTTGACATCGGCGGCGCGATCGGCATCCTTGCCCGCTAAATAGCCGTAGCGGTCGTAAAAATGCTCTCCCAATTTAACTTTTAAACCCAGGTTATCCAGAACTTTAAAAAATGGCTGCACTTCTTTTTCGTAGTTGAAAGCGGCAGGATTGATTAAAGCTACAGTATCGCCGACTTGCAGGCGGCGCGGCTTAACGATCGCAGTTTTCGGAGATAGGTTGGTTTGGGCGAGAGGCAAAAGCTGAGTACCAATAGCAGTAAACCCAAAAGTTCTGAGCAGAACACGGCGGCGGAGAGTCATAGCTGTTAGTTAATTTTTGCTATAATTGTATAGCAAAAATTCTGTCATATCAGTTAAAAATTGCGAGTTTCCAATGAAAACAGACACTAAAATCTCAGCTAAAAAATCCTGGGCTCAAGCTTTAGCCCGTCCGGCTGCGGAATTTCCGCTGACTCAGTTATCCGTTAAAAGCGGTAAAATTCCCGCAGGATTGCGGGGAACTCTCTACCGTAACGGACCAGCACGTTTGCAACGCGGCGGCATGAATGCGGGACACTGGTTTGATGGCGACGGTGCAATTTTGGCAGTACATTTTACCGATGCGGGTGCTGCGGCTGTTTATCGCTACGTGGAAACAGCGGGATATCAAGCTGAGGAAAAAGCCGATAAATTTCTCTACAGTAATTATGGCATGACAGCACCGGTGCCTGCGTGGTTGCGGTGGAAGAAATCTGTTAAAAATGCTGCCAATACTTCTGTTTTAGCTTTGCCCGATCGCCTTTTAGCTTTGTGGGAAGGTGGCTGGCCTCACAGCCTCGATTTGCAAACTCTGGAAACTCAGGGAACGGACGATTTAGGCAGTTTAGAGAGTGGATCTTCTTATTCAGCTCACTGCAAGCGCGACCCGATTACTGGCAATATTTTTAACTTTGGAACTACACCGGGTGCCAGTACAAAGTTGAATCTGTATAAAAGCGATCCTACAGGCAAAATTGTGCAACAAGCAACTGTTGCTTTAGATGGAATTCCCATGATCCACGATTTTGTTTTAGCTGGAAAGTATCTAATATTTTTTGTGCCACCTGTACGACTCAAATTTTTGCCAGTGTTAGCTGGAATTAGCAGTTACAGCGACTCTTTGGAATGGAAACCGGAGTTAGGAACCCAGATATTAGTTATTGACTCGGAAACTCTATCTTTAGTTAGTCGCGGCGAAACTGATTCTTGGTTTCAGTGGCATTTTGCTAACGGTTTTGTCAAGGAAGATGGTTCGGTGGCGGTTGATTTAGTGCGCTTGGCTGACTTTAAAACTAATCAGCGCCTGAAAGAAGTAGCTGCGGGTGAAACTCGCACCGATGCGGAGGGTTCCCTGTGGCGGGTGCATCTCAATCCTCTGACGGGCAAAGTGACGGCAACAGAAGAATTGTTGGATCGACCTTGCGAATTTCCGACGGTACCTGCTTCAGAAATAGGGCAAGACTCGCGATATATTTATCTGGCAATGTATCGGCCTGACGTTGATATTGTAGCGGAACGTTACGGTGCGATCGCCCGTTTGGATACGCAAAACCGCAATCTCACAATTGCCGACTGTGGCGAAAATCGCTATCCCACAGAGCCCATCTACGTTCCAGATATTTCCTCGGAAAAAGGTTGGATAGTAACAGTTATTTATGACGGCAATTCTGACAGCAGCGAAGTCTGGATATTTGACAGCGACGGACTTTCCCGCGAACCTGTTTGCAAGCTAGAATTGCCCGGTGTCATACCTTTGGGCTTTCACGGCACTTGGAAATCGGCAGTATGAGAAAATTGTAAAGAAGTGTTGCGGAAGATTTATTAAAAATTGTTGCCGCTTTAACTTCTAGTTGTTAAGGTGTGTGTAGATAGGAAATTCTCATATCTAGGAGGTGTGGAATTGATAATCTGCATTGCTCAATTATCCTGTGCCAATTCGGACGAATCCCCGGCGATTTTTAGTCGCGGCTGCACAGAATATCGTCTGCCTCTGCGGACTAAAAAAAGAGGGGTAATTAAGCCCCGAAAAATGATAAATTCGGGGTGATTTTTCCGGCGAATAAGTTCGCGGCTACACAGGCAAAGTCCGCCTCCGCGGACTGAAGAAAACCAATCCCGGGCGAATAAATTCGCGGCTACACAGGCAAAGTCCGGCTCCGCGGACTGAAGAAAAAGCGGTAATAGAGCCAGCTTTGCCATGATTCACGACTAGGTTTTCTCATCTCACGTTTGTCTGGTCTGCTTGCATGAGGTTAAATGACCAGATATTTGACTGATTCTTGGCAAACTCAAAGTTTAGTTCAACTCACGCGCACGTTAGCGATTCAAAAGTTTTTTGTTTTGAGTTAACCCCACGAATAAATTAGGCTTGTCGGAACAAGATAGCCTGTCCCAAAATTATGAATTATGAGTTGTTACCGCCAAAACATTCAACTCATAACTGATAATTCACAACTCACAACTCATAACTCCGTGCCGCGGTGAGCATCAACCAAAAGGTTTAATCTATGCAACTTCAAGGAAAAACAGCTCTTGTTACAGGAGCTTCGCGCGGAATTGGGCGATCGATCGCCCTGGAATTAGCGAGACAAGGAGTCAAACGTTTGTTGATTGTGGCGCGCAACCGCAAGCAATTAATTGAACTGGCAGAGGAAATCGATCTTTTTGGCACAGAAGTAGTGCCGTTAGCTTTGGATTTAACTCAGTCAGTAGCGGTAAATATTGCGATCGCCCAAGCTTGGCGAGATTGCGGCCCGATTCACCTGCTAGTCAACTGTGCGGGTGTCGCGCACCAAGCATCTTTCTTGCGTTCCCCGCTGCCGTTAATCGAGGAAGAAATCGCCTTAAATTTGCTGGGAACCTACACAATTACCCGCTTGATAGCTCGGCGAATGGCGACTCAAAAAGAGGGAACAATCGTCAATGTTTCCAGCTTGATGGGAAAAATTGCCGCTCCGACAATGGCCACTTATTCTGCTACCAAATTTGCCATTTTGGGATTCACCCAAGCTTTACGCAGCGAGTTAAGTCAGTACAACGTTCGAGTCACAGCTTTGCTCCCATCCCTAACAGATACCGACATGGTGCGAGACTTGGAACAATTTCGCTGGGTAGTGCCCACAACTCCCGAAAAAGTTGCCCTAGCACTTGTGGCGGGATTGCACAAAGATGCGCCGGAAATCTTAGTAGGATATCAAAGTCATCTAGCAGTTTGGTGTCACCGAATTGCTCCTTGGCTGCTGGATTTTGTGTTGCGGATGGCAACTCCCGAACTTCGGGATAAATCGCAGCGCGATCGCAAATTGCGGGAGGCTTTAGCTAGCGGGCGATAAACCCTTTTATGGGCGGGCTTTCCGGCCCACCCCACAAGAAAACTCATTCTTTTGTGGAACGGGCATCTTGCCCGTTCCTAAGCGCACCTTACATTTGGCAAACACTCTAACTGTTAGTCATATCGTTTGCGGTTGCATCGGAATGATATAGAGGACACGGCACTGCCGTGTCCCTACAATTAATGGGGGTAGGGACACGGCAGTGCCGTGTCCTGACTGTGAGTGATATTAATTCCGATGCTACCGGAGTTGATATCATTTCCACTCCCCTTGCAAGGTAAAAGCAGCCCAATAATAGGGAGATTTCCATTTTTCCTCCTGCATCATTTCTATCTGCGCCGCCCTCAAAGCTGCCGCCGGCGCTAACTTTTGTTGCAGCATTTTTTGATAAAACTTTTGCATTAACACAGCAGTTCCTTCATCATCCACACTCCACAAACTCACCGCCACCCGCTGCGCCCCCGCATACATAAAACCCCTTGTTAATCCCACCATGCCTTCGCCTTTAACATTCTGTCCCATTCCCGATTGACAAGCACTTAAAACCACTAAATTTGCCGCCAGTTTCAAGTTAAAAATATCCGTGAGGCGCAAAAAACCGTTGACAATATTGCCCTTGTCATCTACCATCGACATCACAATTCCTGACAGTTCGGGATTTTTGCTGTTGGCAAGGCCGTGGGTGGCTAAGTGAATGATTTGATAATTGACTAAATTTCCATCGGTAGCAGTAGTGCGACTGGCATCAAAATCAAATATTTGACTGCTAGAAGCTGAGGGAAATAAGCTGGATATTGTTTGGGCTTCTTGGCGGGTAAATGGTAAACGTTTTGGCGGCCATGCTATCTCGGAAGCACGAAGCGATCGATTTAAACCGAGGTTATTTGCTTCTAATTTTTCTGTCGTTGCTTGGGTGATTTTTCCTTTAATTCTTTCATCGTCTGGACTGAAAACAGGATCTGCTAAAATTGCTAAAGTTTTGCTGGCTGGTGTTCTATCTCCGTAATTTTGTCGGAGAATGGCGAGACTTGAGGCAGAAGGTAAAGTGATAACTTCATGTTCGGCAATTAAGGGAACATTGGTATTTTGTCCAGGGGTTTGGGAAATAGTTAACGCGGGAAAAGGGGTATAGTGCAGCACGCCGTCGGGAACAATTAATAAGCGTTTGTTTCCTAATTGGGCTGCTGCGGGCTGTAAAATTAACTTGCCCAGATTGGAACTCGCTTCGGCAACTTGTTGAGGAATATCTCTGTGAGTTGGGTTAGTTACTGCGTCTCGGAAATTGCGGGCGGCTGTTTCAATGTCAGCCTGTTTTGGTAATTCATAGCTTGTAAGTCCGGTTGATGTCACAACCCACAAATAACTGCGGGATGGACCGAGGGAATACTGCAATAAAATAGTGTTTTCATCGAGAATCTGTTTCTGAATTTCTGGCAGTGTTAAAGGTTGGGGTTGGGTGAGGGCTGCGTAACGGGGGCTAGCACTACGAATCCTGCTTTGAATTTGCTGATATTGTTCCAAAAGTGCGAGGCGCTGTTTGTCAACTTCATCGATTTTAGTTGCGTTGGGGTTGGGGGCGCTGATTGTTTCGATGCGCTGCTTTTCAATGGCATCAAGTTGCTGTTGCAAGCTCTTTTCTTGTTGTAATAAATCGGGAGAAATACCTTCGCGAATGTTGGCGTTACTTTCTTGAAGGAGTTCGAGGAGGCTGCGGGCCCTTGAACGTTCACTAGCTTCTAAGGCTTTGCGATCGTAACCTGATTTAGGATTAGTTTTATGCAGTTGCATTAACAAGTCGATGTACAATTCGTAGTATTCCTGTACTTTGGCAAAGTATGAGGTGCGGAGTTCTGGGCTAACTATTTTGGTGCGGAGGTTTTCGATGATTTTGAGAGAGGATTCAATGTCGGTAAGGGCTTCGGTGAGATTGTTTTGGTGGCCTTTGACAGCAGCCATGGCGTAAAGAGTCAAAGCTTCCCCGTCGCGATCGCCTGTTGCCCGATTCAGAGAAAGCGACTGACCCAAATACTCTAGCGCTTTCTGTCTTTCTCCCAATGCTGAGTAGGCACTGCTGATGTTGATGAGGGTGTTGGCTTCAAGGAAACGACTGCCTGTTGCCCGACTCAGAGAAAGCGACTGGCTGTAATACTCTAGCGCTTTCTCTGTTTCTCCCAATTCAAAGTAGAAAACGCCGATGTTGCCGAGAGTGTAAGCTTCCACGTTACGCTCGCCTACTGCCCGACTCAGGGAAAGCGCTTGGCTGTAATACTCTAGCGCTTTCTGTCTTTCTCCCAAATTCTTGTAGAAAATGCCGATGTTGCCGAGAGTGTAAGCTTCCTGACTGCGATCGCCTACTGCCCGCAATAGGGGCAGCGACTGGCTGTAATACTCTAGTGCTTTCTGTTCTTGTCCCAAATTAGTGTATAAAGCGCCGATTTTGGCGAGAGTGCGAGCTTCCTCACGGCGATCGCCTACTGCCCGAAATAGGGGCAGCGACTGGCTGTAATACTCTAGTGCTTTCTCTGTTTCTTCCAATCTATCGTAGACTTGGGCGATGGTTCTGAGGGCGAAAGCTTCCTTACGGCGATCGCCTACTGCCCGAAATAGGGGCAGGGACTGGCTGTAATACTCTAGCGCTTTCTGTTTTTCTCCCAAATCATCGTAGACCCTGCCGATGTTGTTGAGGGTGGTAGCTTCCCCGCCGCGATCACCGGTTGCCCGACGCAGGGAAAGCGCTTGGCTGTAATACTCTAGCGCTTTCTGTTTTTCTCCCAAATCATCGTAGACACTGCCGATTTTGTTGAGATTGATAGCTTCCCCGCTGCGATCGCCTACTGCCCGAAACAGGGACAGTGACTGGCTGCAATACTCTAGCGCTTTCTGTTTCTCTCCCAAATCATCGTAGACACTGCCAAGAACAAAGAGGCTAAGTGCTTGGGCTCTATTATTGCCCGCTTCACGATACAGTTTTAATGCTTCTTCAAATTTGACGATTGCACCTCTTAAGGCTTCCGCCGTTCCTTGCGTGTATAGTTGCAATCCCTGAATTGCTGCTTTTTCAGCAGCTTCGTTACTGCTATTTTGTGCTATTCGTACAACTTGGACAACGGGCACGGCTGCTGCAACTGGCTGACTTAGCTGAAGCGAAAGTGCGATCGACATAGCGGCCAAAAACCATTGAGTGCGATCGAACATAGCCACCCCTTTTGTATTGTTGTCAATTTTAATCACTAGCCTGCTTAGTGTTAAGGCAGGAAGAAGTCAGGGCGATCGGCATTTTTGCTAGAGTGAACGAGTAGTGCGATTCCCTGCGGGATCGCTACGCCGCGCGTACTTTTTCCCAGCATGAACAACATCCTAACTACCCCCGATCCCGTAACAACCCACTGGGATTGCCCCGAATGTGGCGGCACCGGTACCCTCAGCCCAGAAATTTGCCCTGTTTGTCTCGGAGCAAAATACATCGATCTGGCGACAATAACTAACTGGATGCTCGATTTTATGGAATCTCGCGGCTGCGATCGAGCTGAGATCGATCGATTGCGAACCGAAAACCCAGACCCGCTAACATTAACTTTTTGCCTCGAAGTTTGTATCGCCCTTAAATAAACAATTTACCAATTACCAATTACCAATTCCCTATTCCCAATATTCAGTGTCCCTTAACCGGATGTTGCCCGTAAAAAGGCAAAGCATCCGACCAATCAGGGCGACTTCCCATTTGCCACTCCAAATAAGCCAATTCCAAAACACTAGAAACCGACCAACCCAACTCGCTGCCAACTTCAATTAACTGATAAGAATTTTCCCAAGTTTCCAACTTTTCCTGCCAGGATTCCGCCGTCATTACGGTATCAGGAAACAACTCAGTTAAACCAGAATCTTGGTTAACTGAATAAACAGCACCAAACAATTGTCCCCGCTGTGCAGGCATTTGCACCGCGATATCCTGAGTTGAGATAGATTTTTTACTGCTGCTGCAAGCGACAGCCGCCAAAGTTGAAATCGCAAAAACCGGAATATCCAACTGTTGAGCCAAAGTCCGCGCCGTCACCATACCCATCCGAGTCCCCGTGAAACCTCCGGGCCCCTTCGCCACAGCAATAAAAGCCAAATCCGCCCAAGTTTGCGGCTGAATAAACTCGACTAAATACTGATGCAAATGAGTTGCTAAATCCCGATCCAAATTCCAAGTTTGGCAGCGAGAATCCCCGGCAAAATTGCTGATGGCTAAACCGAGTTCGCGACTAGCTGTGTGCAAGGCTAAGCCGTATTGTTTAACTGATGTTCCGTCTTGGGAATTGCTATTCACGATTACTGATAATTTTCCTTAACAAAAAACAGCGGCAAAGCCACAACTAAGCAACCCAAAAGAATGCCAAATATTCCCGTATTTAAAATCCTGGAATTACCCATGCCCCCAGTCATCAAAAACAGCACTACTAAACTTGCAAATAAATTTTTATTGGCAAATTCTTTGTTCTGGGAAACTTGATGCTTGACGGCCATAAAACCAGAAGAAACTATTAGCGCAAACCACGAATTAAAAATGACTATTTGAGAGCCAAAGATAAACCAAACTAAGGCAAACATTAGCGCATCTATCCAAAAATCCTGAGTTTTCAACTTCGGCAGCCAAAATTCTTGGGTAGCAACAGGGGCGATTTTCTTGAGTAATTGATTGTGTTGCAGCCGCACGAGTTTGTTTCTCAATTGAATCTTGGGATCGATTTGCAATATTTGCTTCCACTCCGGGCGGCGAGAATTGTTGACTCTTCCCAACAGCTTCACGGCTGCGACTTTATTTAACTCCAAATCGGTGAGTCTGGTGGCAATTATTTGAGATAAGTGCGGATAGTAAACGGGGTTGTCTTCGGTTCTGTTGATGACTATATTGAGCTGTTGCTTGGCTTGACTGACTTGGATTGTAACATTGTACGGGGCGAGATCCTCTTGTAAAGCTTGCTGAATTTCGGCTTGCTGTTGGCGAGTGAAAAGCGAGACACCGGGCGCAGGTGTAACCACCCGTTCTGCGGGCGTTTCCGGCGCGTCTAGCACAGGTTGTGCGTCTAAATACACCGGTTTGGGGTTCAAGTGCCGGATGACTGCTGATGCTGAACTGTAGCGCCGGTTGGTGGCACTTTGAAGCATGGTGTCGAGGATGCGGCCGAAATCGTCGCTAACAGCAGTCTTCAAATAATTTCGCCAAGCCCAAGAATCCTCTGTACTGTCGAACAAATCGAAGGGAGGAATTTCAGTCAGCAAGTGAATGCAGGTAACGCCCAAACTGTAGATATCGCTGGCAAAAACTGCTTTCCCCATCAATTGTTCTGGGGCTGTATAAGCAGCACTGCCGATGATTGTACCAGTTTGCGGCAAGCCGGTTGCTGTTACTTTCTTAGCTGCACCAAAGTCTACTAAAACAATATCTTTTTGGAAAGGAGAGGGTTGATAGGAAGTTTCTAAGGCGGGTAAAGGGGCTGGAGATAACCGGCGGCGAATGATATTTTCTGGTTTGATATCGCGGTGAATGACTTTGGATTTGTGGACGAAGTGGAGCACTGGCAATAAATCGTTGAGGATTTGCCTAATTTGAGTTTCGGTGAATGCTCCTTTTTGTTCTAATTCTCTGGCTAGGTTTTTGCCGTCTATAAATTCTTGTACTAAATACTGTCTCCCGTCTTGTTCAAAATGCGCGATTAATTCTGGAATCTGGGGATGTTTGCCCAAGGTTTGTAGCTGGGCTGCTTCTTGGTGAAATAGTTGATCCGCTTTTTCGGCTGCGGTATTTTGCTGCAAAAATTGCTTGATTACGCACTGCGAAAAAATCAGGGGTTTGGTTTCATCAACTGCTAAAAATGTTCTGCCAAAGCCTCCTTGCCCGATCGGCTTTACGGTTCGGTAGCGAGATGCTGAGGGCGTTTCTGCGTCAACAGTCAACAACAATTTTGAGCCGCAACTTTGGCACAATTCTGCATCCCCTGGGTTTTGCGGATTCTGACAAGTTGGGTTTAAGCAATAGCACATTGGATTTTAGATTTTAGATTTTAGATTTTTAATTGTTGACTGTTGTTGGTTATTGGTTAGTTCTTATTGGTTATTGGTTATTGGTTAGTTCTTATTGGTTATTGGTTATTGGTGAATTATTAACAACTAACAACTAACAACTAACAACTAAGAGGGCGGGCACGGGGGCACCGCCCCTACCAACTAACAACTAACAACTAACAACTAACAACTGCCAACTGCCAACTGCCAACTAACTAATGACTTAAGTCGGGACGAGTTCGCCTGGCCGCAATTTTGCCCATTTGCCGGTCTCTTGCTTGAAACTCTCACACCCGACTACATCCCATTCCATTTCAATTTCGTCTTGGCGGGGGCGGATGTTAACGTTGATGGTGGGTTCTACGGGGTCGAAATCGGGTGTTTCGGTGAGGTGAAGCTGTTCGTGCTGTTGTTCTACGGCGTGGTAGGTGAAGCAGCGGTCTACATAGTGGCAGTTAATACAAATACACATTCTTGATATCCTCTGTGCATTTCAAAAAGATTGGTGAAATTTGAGCTTTCTGTTAATCTAGCGTAGCAAGAGTTTAATTGTTTGTAAGGAAAGTAGATTTTTGTTGCGATGCCGATTAATTTGCCCTCTTCATTATCTCCTGATACTTGGCCGTTTGATTTGGAACTGCTGACACCGCCTGCTTATCTGGTGGGCGGTGCGGTGCGGGATGCGCTGCTGGGAAGGCGATCGCACTATTTTGATTTGGATTTCGTTATGCTAACACGGGCCGTGAAGACTGCTCGAAAAATTGCCGATCGCACAAAAGGTGGATTTGTTTTGTTGGATGCGGAACGCCAAATTGCGCGGGTGGTGTTTGCGGGCGGTACGGTGGATTTGGCGCAGGCGGAAGGGGGGAGTCTGGAGGGGGATTTGCTGCGCCGAGATTTTCGGATAAATGCGATCGCCTGCAATCCTTTTACAGGAGAAATCATCGATCCTTTGGATGGTCAAACTGATTTGCGGTTGGGTGTGGTGCGGATGATTTCGCGGTCAAATTTGGAGGACGATCCGCTAAGGTTATTAAGAGCTTACCGCCAAGCGGCGCAGTTGGGTTTTGCGATCGAAGCTGAAACTCAATCGGCGATTCGGGAATTAGCACCGCTGTTGAGTCGGGTAGCGGTGGAACGGGTGCGGACGGAATTGGGTTATTTGTTGAGCAATCCAGAGGGTGTTCCTTGGATTTGTCGCGGTTGCGAAGACGGTTTGTTTTCGATTTGGTTTGAAAGTGCGATCGACCGTTTTGATATTTTGACAAAAATTGATGCGTCTGCTGCCAAGTTAGCGGCAATTTATCCAGAGTTGGGGAGAGAATTTTCGCGATCGATTCGAGATACGATTAAAACGCCGTTGTTGGCGGTTGCGAAGTTGGCTGTTTTGGCAGATTCCGACCCGACAATTGCTGAAACCCAGTTGCTGCGGTTGAAGTACAGCAATGCGGAGATTAAAAGTGCGATCGAGCTTTTGAAATACTTGCCGAAGTTGCAAGCAAAACCAATCGCCGAAATGTCTTTGCGAGAACAGTTTTTTTTGTTTCGGGATGTGGGAATAGTATTTCCAGTTTTAGCGGTTTTGGCCGTAGCGGCGGGAGTTGCTGTTGATGAGATTTCACTGTTAATTAATCGCTATCTCGATGCCGATGATATTATTGCTCATCCTACCCAATTAGTTAGCGGCAATGATTTAATGGAAGATTTGAATTTGCCGAGAAGTCCGCGCATCGGTCGATTATTAATGGACATTCAATTAGCGCGGGTGGAGGGAAAAATTGCGACTCGCGAAGATGCGCTAGCATTGGCGAAAGAGTTAGTTAATCAGTCAGTTTAAATTGATATATTGTACAAATAAGAACGGGCAAGATGCCCGTTCCACAAAATTCAACTTTCCCGTGGAGTGGGCCGGAAAGCCCGCCCTCAAAAATTCAACTTTCCCGTGGAGTGGGCCGGAAAGCCCGCCCTCAAAAATTCAATTTTCCCCTCAAAAGTTGAAGGGGAAAGATGCCCGTTCCACAAAAGTCAACGTTCCCGTGGTGTGGGCTTCTAGCCCGCCCTAAAAAGTTAGTTGACAATGCTCAAAACTTAGACTTTTAAACAACATCTCTTAATTCGGCAGGCAATTCAAACTTGCCATCTGCACCCGCTTCAAACTCAAGAACTTTCAACACAGCATCAACGTTCAGCGGTCCGTAAATGTGCGGATAAAGATCTCCGGCTGCAGATTCATACTTAACTTCTGCTTGCACTTTCTCAGAGTCAATGCACAGCAAAAGCAATCCTGTTTGTCCGACAAAAAATTTGTTGGCACTTCTAGTAACTTGCGGGAGTGTCGAACAGTGGATAAATCCTTCAGAGTCTAGGGTATCGCCGCGATAAAATTGAAGTTGTTTTGCTTCTTCCCACTGTTGGCTTTTAGCAATGTGAAATATAACGCTCATAATTGAAAAATTTTAACGTAAAACAGTATTTTGTTAGATACCCGACTGCTTAAACAAGTCGGGTATCTGCTTTCCCAGGCAGAGCCTAGAAGATTAAAACACTAAAGTGCTTACTACAAAACTAGCACGATACGAGTACATCCGATCGCCCGAGAACTCTCAAATCTTCCTCATCGAGTTCGACGGGCGTACCGCTGCGAATCAATTCCACAAAATCCTCATTCGGCACCATGATGCACAAAGTGTACAAACGTTCACTCCCCGTATTCTCAATTACGTGAGTCCCCGTTGGAGGCACTAACAAACTATCTCCCGGTTTAATACTAACTGTTTTGCCGTCGCAGGTTGCTTGCCCTCTTCCTTTGAGTACAAAAAACATTTCTACTGCGAATTGGTGGCGGTTGGGAGGAGTTTTGCCGCCCGCATCGAAAATCTCCACGCAAACTGTTAAGGAAACATTAGCTATTACCGGATCGAAGACGATCGCTAATCGATTAGTATCGCCCGGACTGATGCGAAATGCTTGGTAGTCTTTCGGAGACTTTATAACAGGAATCATGCACTGGTTTGTCATTTTTTTATTGTTAGTTGTCAATTGTTATGTTTCTGGTGTGATTACTGAGAATCCCGAATCATTAGTTCAGGACTCACGAAACCCGCTTTCTCTGAAAAATCGTTGTTTGATAACTAGAGATTTACGAAGAAACCAGGTTTCTGGCATCGAGTACGTCCTGTCGCAGTTTAGCCACAAAATTTTATTCCTAATGACTAATGACTAATGACTAATGACTAATGACTAATGACTGATGACTGATGACTGATGACTGATGACTATTTAATTGCTTCTAACATAGCCTGAGAATCTGACAAAAAGCCAAAACATTGTTTAACGTTATAGAGAGTAGCTTGCCAGCAATAATCTGGCGATGTCGTAGCTGTACAATCTTTGACTAAAATACAGTCGTAACCGAGGAAATTAGCATCTTGCAGGGTAGCCATGACGCACTGATCGGCGTTTACTCCTCCGAAGAAAAGTGTAGTTCTGCCGAGGTTCCGCAAGATACTATCTAAAGGAGTATCCCAAAAGCCACTCATCCGATATTTCTCCACACAAATATCCTCGGGTTTTGGTTCCAATTCATCGACAACCTGCGCCGCCCAACTCCCCGCCATCAGTACAGGTGCGCCGTTTTTTGGCAAGGGATCTCCCAAACCTACGCCGTCGCCTGTGGGATTGTAAACGTGACGGGAAGCTGCACTAATATTGAGCAAATCGGGGCGGTTTCCCCAGTTTATCCAAATAATTGGCATGGCGTGCGATCGCAATTTTGGCAGCAAATTTATTAAAGGATTAATTGGAGTTCTCGCGGGCGTTACATCTACGCCAATATGCGCCAGCCAACCGTCGGGATGACAGAAATCATTTTGCATATCTATCACCAACATTGCAGCTTTGGCTAAGTCCAAACGCAGGGTTTTAGTTTCTGTTTCCAGGGTAACAGGTTGAGGTGCGATCGGCGATCGGGTAATGTCGGCAATTTTGGCATCAACTTTCCAAGCATTCGGCGGTACGCCCAAGGTGCGGAGAGAATCAGGATTCATATGATTGTGACTCAAAAACAATTTCAATCTTATAACTATTTGATTATTACTAACTTGTCATATCTTAAATCTTTGTTATGATTAAGTATCAGGGGTAACTTTTTGATAATTTTAGGATTTATTAACTTTATTAAAGTTGGTTGATAGCCCATGTTAGCGCCCTGGAATCATCAAATAAAAATTAATGTAAATTTACAAAAAGGGTAACTCTGTGAGCTTTACAATTAAAAATGCTTTAATTCCGGTGGAGAGAGGGGATGAAACCGCAGACGTGCAAGTGGCGGATCGTTGCATAAGTGCGATCGAAGAATTGGTTGTTTGAGCCCCAGAACTTCCTTTTGTAGCCGAGAGGAAAGTACAAACGATCGATGTTGATGCTTTGAGGCGGGAATTATTCTATCGCAGCGAGTGGAATAGCAAGCGTCTATCGCCAACCGCAAGTAAAATAGAAGCGCACTACCACAAAGTGATGAAACTGCAAAGTTATTAAAAGCTATCCTCTCTCTTCCTACAAAGAGTTAGCCAACTGTTTATAGCAAGGACTAAAGTCCTGACTATATTAAACTCTCAAAAACTTGATTGCTGAGTCGAAAAACTAAAAACTCAGAGGTAAAAATGTGATACCACACCACCCAAAATATCAACCAAAGATAACTTTTATGTCTTGGAAAACCAGGCTTGTTACTGTCGCCATCATTACATTAGCAATTTTAGCAGAATTGGCGCCGTCACCGAAAATTAACCCCATCAACCTCGCAAATCCCAATCACTCAAAAGCTGCAGCCATGACACCCCCTAATAACCATATCGATGTAGACGCCAGACTTGTTGCAGCTAATACCAAATTTGGTTTTAACTTGTTCAACACCCTCACCAAACAACAGCCGAATCAAAATATCTTTATTTCCCCTACTTCTGTCGCCCTCGCCCTGTCAATGGCATACAACGGAGTTCGCGGTGAAACCAAACAAGAAATGACAAAAGTTCTCGAATTAACGGGAATGACTACCCAAGAAATCAACGCAGCAAATCAAGCTTTGCAAAATAGTTTTCAGAAAGTTGACCCCAATATCCAAGTATTAGTTGCTAACTCGCTTTGGGCGCAACAAGGCTTCTCCTTAAAACCAGAATTTCTGCAAACAAATCAAAAATACTACAATGCTAATCTTACCGAACTAAACTTTATGAATCCGCAAGCTATTAGTATCATTAACGACTGGGTGAGCCAAAAAACTCAAGGAAAAATAGATAAAATTCTCGATAAAATTAGCCCCGATGGAGTCTTGTTTTTGATTAACGCTATCTATTTCAAAGGCAACTGGAAAACCCCCTTTGATAAATCTCAAACTGCGAACAAAACTTTCTCTTTAACCGACGGCAGTTCAAAACAGCATCCGATGATGTCCCAGAAAGGCATTTATGGGTACTACGAAACAGACACATTTCAAGCAGTCAGTTTACCTTACGGAAAAAAAGGCGATCTGGCTATGTATATTTTCTTGCCCAACTCCAATAGCAATTTGGCAACTTTCTTGCAGCAATTAACACCAGAAAACTGGAATGAATGGATGCCAGAATTTACAAACATAAATGGAACCATTGAAATACCCCGCTTCAAAATAGAGTATGAAGTTGAACTCCAAAACACACTCACAGCTTTGGGCATGGCAGGAATTTTTGATAGATCAAAAGCAGATTTTTCTCCAATGACTGATAACAACGTAGCAGTAGATTCAGTAAAACACAAAACTTTTGTGGAAGTCAGCGAAGAAGGTACAGAAGCAGCAGCCGTCACTTCCATCCCGGGAACTAGAGGTAGTAGATTGCCTTTTCAAATGAATGTAAACCGTCCATTCTTTTGTGCCATCCAAGACAATACTACAGGAACAATATTATTTATGGGTACCATCGTTGACCCTCAATAATATCAAAAATAGTAGGTGCGTCATTCGATTTTCGATTTTCGATTTTCGATTTTCGATTGACCCCACGGATCAATGCGGGGGCTTGAGGATTTTCGATTTTCGATTTTGGATTGATTCCACGGATAAATCACGTGGCGGGTACGATCGAGAAACTCGTGGTCAGGAAATGTGCGATCGACTTTTAATCAAATAACCCTCGCTGGCGCACCCTCACAAGCTAATTATACGGTAGAATATCAGTCTCAAAATAATCATATTTGCGACAAATTGATGATTAAATTGCACAAATGGCAGCGGATACTGGCTTTAATAGTTGTTTTTACGATCGCCCTTACCTCCTCCGCGATTTTATCCCCCCGTCTCTTGGCTCAAACCCCGCCCAAAACCCCAACAACCGAATTGCGCGGCGTCTGGCTGACGAACATTGACAGCGACGTTATTTTCTCCCGCAACAACATCATTGACGCTGTAAATCGACTGGACAAACTCAATTTTAATACCATCTATCCCACGGTTTGGCAAGGAGGCTATACGCTTTATCCCAGCGCTGCAGCCCAACGAGTATTCGGAGAGTCGATCGACCCCTCGCCCGGATTGAAAGACCGAGACATCCTCAAAGAAATCATAGCACAATCCCGCCAAAAAGGTATAGCAGTAATCCCCTGGTTTGAGTTTGGTTTTATGGCTCCCGCCGAATCGGAATTAGCCACACTTCACCCTGACTGGCTGGCGCACCGGCGCGACGGTTCAACTATTTGGAAAGAAGGCGAACACGAGCGAGTTTGGCTGAATCCCTTTCATCCCGAAGTCCAGCAATTTATCTTAGATTTAATCCTAGAAATTGTCGATAATTATGATATAGATGGCATTCAATTTGACGACCATTTCGGCTTGCCAGTAGAATTTGGCTACGAGCCGCTAACAATGTTAATGTATCAGGAACAAATCAAAAGTCCTCCCTCCGACGACCCCCGCGAAACCTTCTGGGTGCGCTGGCGCGCGGACAAAATCAATGACTTTATGGGGCGAGTTTCCCGCGCCATCAAATCCCGCAAAGAAAAATGTATTGTCAGCTTATCTCCGAACCCTTTTCACTTTTCTTTACCCGCCCACTTGCAGGACTGGTTTACCTGGGAAAGACGCGGCTACATCCAAGAAATTGTGTTGCAGGTTTATCGCAGCGATATCAAGCGTTTTAGTGCCGAACTGGAACGGGAAGAAGTTAAACTGGCTAAACTTAACATTCCAACTGCGATCGGCATTTTAACGGGTCTTAAAAATAATTCCGTGCCCCTCAAACAAATTCAAGAACAAGTGCAAGAAGTGCGAAAAAGAGATTTTGCTGGCGTGTCGTTTTTTTTCTACGAAAGTTTGTCGAATTGGGCTAACGAAACCCCCGAACAGCGCAATTATGCCCTGCAAGAATTCTTTCCCACAAAGATGCAGCGCCCGCCATCCGAAGGCAGAATTTGACACCCACAGTTAAAATGAGAAAAAGCATACAGCGCTTAGGAATTGTCATCTTATCTTTGACCGCTTGCCTAACAATTGGCTATCTCACTCCCAGAAAGTGGGGAAATTACTCGCAAGCAGATTGTACAATCTCTCTATACATTTCCAACGAAGGCATCCACACCGAAATCATTGTTCCAGTTAAAAATGAATATTTTGACTGGAATCAATTTTTACCGCTAACAGAAATAGGGCGAGATGCCTCTTCTGATTATAAATATTTGTCTTTTGGCTGGGGAGATAGAGCTTTTATGCTGGAAACTCCCACATCAGGAAGTATCAACCCCGTTACAGCTTTCAATGCGCTATTTCTCCCTACTCCCTCTACCGTACACGTTGAAAGTTATCGGGTTGTCCCCCGAAATCTAGAAACCAAATGTGTGAAAATTAGTGGGGCAAATTATCTGAGGCTGGTAAATTTTATGAAAAATTCATTCCAATTAGACGCAGCCGGTAAGAAAATGAAAATTAGCTACGGCTACGACAACAGCGACAGTTTTTATGAAGCTAAAGGCAGTTACTCTATTTTGAGAACTTGCAACGACTGGACGGCCGAAGGTTTGCAAAAAGCTGATGTCAATACTCCTTTATGGTCTACCCTTTCTTCGGCGATTATGTTTCATTTAAATAGCGGTTGCGAATGTCACGAATAATTGGTAATGGGTAATACAATTTGAGATTTGAGATTTGAGATTTTAGAATGAATGATTATGTATGAGTTGGGAGATTGCCTAAAGTTGCATTCTTTTTTTTAACTGGTATAATTACCAATTTGAGGAAAAATCATGAATGTAATTCCAGCGATCGACTTATTGGATGGAAAATGCGTCAGATTGTATCAGGGAGACTACGCCAAGTCTCAAACTTTTAACGACAACCCCGTCGCAGTCGCCAGACAGTGGGTAAATGAAGGCGCAACCATGCTGCATTTAGTAGACCTCGACGGCGCCAAAGCAGGTCATCCAGTCAACCAAGCAGCCATTGAAGCGATCGTCCGATCCGTAGACGTTCCCTGTCAAGTAGGTGGCGGAATGCGCGATCGCGCTTCTGTTGCTGCTATCCTCAATTTAGGCGTCCGGCGCGTCATTCTCGGCACCGTCGCCGTCGAACAACCGCAATTAGTCGGCGAATTGTGCGCGGAATTTCCCGGCCGAATTCTGGTCGGTATTGATGCCAGAAAGGGTAAAGTTGCCACTAGAGGCTGGCTAGAAACTTCGGAAGTTTTAGCAACAGAATTGGCGCAAAAAATGGCAGAGTTAGGGGCGGCTGAAATTATTTACACCGACATTCACCGCGACGGTACTATGGAAGGGCCGAATTTGGAATCTTTGCGCGAAATTGCTAACGCTATTTCGATTCCGGTGATTGCTTCCGGTGGCGTTAGTTCGATCGCAGATTTGTTGAGTTTGTTGGCTTTGGAAGCAATTGGTGTCAAAAGTGCGATCGTCGGTAGGGCAATTTATACCGGCGATATCTTGCTAAAAGAAGCAATTCAAGCAGTCGGACAAGGGCGGTGGCAGGATGTACCGCCAGATTTGGGTTCTTCGAGTTTTGCTTGATACTCATGTCGAGTTAACTGGCTACCCAATATCTAACAGTTATCAATTTTCCGACGCACAATCAACAGTCAACAGTCAACAGTCAACAGTCAACTGTCAACTGTCAGCGTAGAATCGTCTTTCTTACCATCATCGTACCCATGTTTTTGAACCATACAATTACAGCTTTAAGTTCTGGGATGGCATCCCTAGTTCATCCCATACCTTTATTAGCAACAGTCGAGGCAGAAAATTCGCCGATCGTCCTCAGCGGAGTTTTGCTCAGTTTGGTAGTGATTTATCTCGCCAGTAAAATCGGCGCGGAAATAGCTCTCAAGTTGGATTTTCCCCCGGTTTTGGGTGAACTTGTAGCAGGGGTAATTGTTGGCGTATCTGCTTTACACCTAGTCGTTTTTCCCGAAGCAGGGCTGTCAGCATCCAACTCAGGGATTATGACAGTTCTGCAATCGATTAATCATCTGTCTCCTGCCGCCCTCACCAGTGTATTTGAATCGCAGAGTGAAGTCATTGCAGTGCTGGCTGAATTAGGCGTGATTATTCTGCTGTTTGAAATTGGCTTAGAGTCGGATCTCAAACAACTCAAGGAAGTCGGAATTCAAGCTACCGTTGTCGCCTGCGTAGGTGTGGCAGTTCCCTTTGCCGCCGGTACTGCAGGCTTGATGATAATTTTCCACACGGCGGCAATTCCAGCAATTTTTGCCGGGGCGGCTTTGACGGCAACCAGCATCGGAATTACATCTAAAGTGTTGTCAGATTTAGGACAACTGAACTCTAAAGAAGGTCAAATTATTGTCGGTGCGGCGGTGATTGATGATGTGTTGGGAATTATTGTCCTGGCTGTTGTTGCCAGTTTAGCCAAAACCGGGGAGATTGATGTTGTTAATGTCATCTATTTGATTGTCAGTGCAACTGTTTTTCTGCTAGGTTCGATTCTGTTGGGCGGCATCTTCGACAAAACCTTCTCGGCGGTGGTGGGTCAACTCAAAACTCGCGGCAGTATTATCATCCCGGCATTTATCTTTGCCTACTTCATGGCTTTTCTGGGCAATGCAATTCATCTCGAAGCGATTTTGGGTGCCTTTGCTGCGGGCTTGGTTTTGGATGAAAGCGATGCGCGCAATGAGTTAGATGAACTGGTGAAACCCATCGCCGATTTATTTGTGCCCATCTTTTTTGTAACCGTGGGAGCTCGGGCGGATTTGGGAGTTTTGAACCCAACAGTACCCGATAATCGGGCGGGACTTTTGATTGCCGTATTTTTGATTGTGGTTGCGATTTTCGGCAAGATCGTAACAGGTTGGGTGGTGTTTGGTCAGCCGGGAATCAATCGATTGGCGATCGGAGTGGGGATGATTCCTCGGGGCGAAGTCGGGTTAGTGTTTGCCGGCATCGGTTCGGCGAGTGGGGTTTTGGATAAACCGTTGGAAGTCTCGATTATTATCATGGTAATTCTGACGACTTTTTTGGCTCCGCCTTTTCTGCGGATTGCCTTTGGCGATACGGTAGAGCCTCCAGCTAGCGGGGAACCTTCTAGCGAGAAAATTGTTTGATTGAGGGAATTTGAGTCGGGACGATCGACTGATTGAGAAACAAAGGTCGATCGTCCAAATTTATTTAGCCGTAATCATCAGCCCTAAGTTGTGATAAGCGGCTACAACTTGACTTTCAACTGATAACTATTGTCAGCGAGTTTAATTAGTTCCCCCAGACCCCAAGTACCTTGATCGTTCAAACGTTCCGCTAGTTGATGCGGGATGGCTTCTAGGCCCAGAAATGCCCCGCTGATGGCACAAGCCATTGCTGCAGTGGTATCCACATCGCCACCGACGGCGATGCTAGTGCAAAGAGTTTCCCAGTAATCTTGAGGCGATCGCAAAAACGCATATAAACTCCACAAGACGCTACCGACTACAAAGGGCGAAATTCCTTGCCAAGAGTGCTCGTAGTTTAACGGGAGTCCAGCTCTAGAAATCAACTCTACGGCTGATTCTGGAGGCAATTTGACCCATTCAATCAAATCTTTCAGCAACGCGGCAAAGGAAGAATCAACTTCTACTACCCATTCGCTCAGTTGGCCGAGAAATGGCTCAGTTTCAATAGTTGCAGATTGAAGGGCGATCGCCACAGCCCCCGCGATCGCCACAGCCCCGGCAGAACACCGCGAATCTTGATGGGTGATGCGCCCTTGATCGCAAGCAGCTTGTACAAGCTGGGACGGGTCATCGTAGAATATTAAGCCGATCGGTCCCGCCCTCATCGCACTGCCATTACCAGCACTGGGAGCAGGAGTACCAGCTTCTTGCCAAGCAACGCCCCGAATCAGGCGGTTTGCAGCTTCTTCTGTCGATCGACCCCGCCCGACAATGCGCTCTTGAGCGAAAATGTCAGCAATACGGGTGGCGTAGTCGCTGGAGTCGAATTCGCCACAAGCGAGGTAGCTTTGGAGGAGTTCGCGGGCGAGTTGGGAGTCGTCGGTGTATTGACCAAAAGGAAAGCCGAAGCGATCGCGATCTTTGATTTTTTTTAGTCTAACTTCGTAGTTGACAAAGTTTTGGCAAACTTCCGGCGGATAGCCTTCTACTCTACAGCCTATAGCGTCGCCGAGACACTGGCCGATCAGACAACCCCTAAATTGTTCGAGACGCGGTACTGTCATATAAATCAGTTAATTCCATAATGATATCCGTTTTAAAACTCAGCGTTAAATCTTTGAGAGCATTCGCGATCGCCACTTGAGAAGGAGGTATTTGTTCAATTAATTGCAGCAGGAGATCCCCATCACAATAGTACGCCGCATTATACATTTGCTGTAACCATTCGCGGGGCATCATTGCTAAAGCATCTCTAGACAATTCAACCGTCGGCAGCGAAGCAGACTCTTCAGAGGTAAGGGGCGGGATGGCATTTGTTTGATTCTCGTCTCGCGGCAGTATCTCCGTTAACATTTGTAATAACTGTGCGATCGTGTAAGGTTTTAACAAAAATGTTTTGACATTAGCATCTAATGCCAGCTTTCTGTTAGCAACCAGTCCGCTAGTCCCAATGATATTCACCCGAGGATTAATTTTTTGCAACGCGCGGATTGCGGAAACACCATCTAGGTTGGGCATCATCATATCCATTAAAACGACACTAATTTCCTGTTGATGTTCCCTATAGATAGCGAGGGATTCAAGCCCATCACTAGCGAGTAGGGTTCTGTAGTTATAGTTTTCTAGAGAAGTCTGTGTTATCTCTCGAATAGAGGCTTCATCATCAACAATTAAAATCAACTCGCCCTTACCTCTACGCATTGCTTGTTCTACGGGTGGGAGGCTCACTTCTCCCTCTATAGCTGGTAAGAAAACCTTAAATTCCGTACCCTTACCCAACTCGCTATAAACCTTGATAAAACCGCCATGATTTTTGACAATCCCCATTACGGTTGATAATCCTAGCCCTGTTCCTTTGCCAACTTCCTTGGTAGTGAAAAAGGGGTCAAAAATTCGGTTTAACAATTCTGGCGGAATACCAATTCCTGTATCAGCCACCGTCACAGCCACATAACAGCCTGCTTTTGCTTCCCAATTCATCTGGGCATCATATTCTTGCAATTGGCGATTTTCCGCAGAGATGGTCAAAGTTCCTCCTGATGACATGGCATCCCTAGCGTTAATCATCAGATTCATAAATACTTGATGTATCTGGGTAGGATCGCCCGAGATTGTCCATAGTTCCATTGCGGGAATTTGAGTCGAAATAGTTATTGATTTGGGAAATGTGTGTTGAGCAATACCGATAACTTCTAGCAGCAAATAGCCTAGTTGTAATATTACAGATGGACCATCCGTCGATCGACTAAAAAGAAGAATTTGCTTGACCAAATCAGCCCCACGTTTAGCACTACCCGAAAGGAGGTTTAACAGTCTTTGTGTCGGTTCATTTATATTGGTAATTTTGAGAGTAAGCAGTTGACTAGCTCCCAAAATCGGGGTGAGAATGTTATTAAAATCATGTGCAATTCCACTGGCTAACGTTCCTAAACTCTCTAATCGCTGGGCATGGTAAAACTGTTTTTCAAGTTGTTTTTTTTCAGTAATATCACTATTAACAACGAGGATAGCTCGGGATTGAGAAAATTGATTATTTATCAGTGTTTTACGACTTTCTACGATTATCTTCTTACCTGTTTTAGTAAGTTGATCTATTTCCCCCTGCCAACTGCCTTGCTCGGTAGTGATTTGGATCGGCTCAGTTACTTTACACTGTTGATTAAATAAGGTTTGAGTTTTCTGCCCTATAACTTCGGCTTCTGCCCAACCGTATAAACGTTCAGCTCCTTTATTCCAAAATAAAATACGATCGTCTAAATCCTTTACAAAAATGGCATCACTAGCAATATCAATTAACGCTGCTTGTTCCGCAATTTTTTGCTCTGTTTCTTTACGTTGGGTAATATCCGTAATAATTTCTATGCCCACCCAACAATCTTGTGCTCGATCCCATTCAGCAACATAGTTTGAGGCAAGCCATCGAATCGTGCGATCGCCATGCAAAAACCGATATTCCATAACACCAGAGCGCCCTGCTTGAATATTTTCGATAAATGAGGCGAGGGTTTTTTCTCTATCTTCGGGCAATATATTCGCTATGATTAAGGCAGAATCTGCTTGCACTGCTTCTAAGCTATAGCCAAAAATCTGTTGAGTGCCGCCTGTCCAAGAATCAATCTCTAAAGTACCATCCCTCAAAAGACGAAAATTTTTAATAACGGCGATCGCGCTGTTGAGAATCTGACTGAGTTTCGCAGCTTCTTTTATTTTATATTCTGTAATATCAGTAACAATAATACTATTAACTAAAATCTCATCGAGCTGAAGTTGTTTAAGCGATAACTTAACAGGTACTTCCTGATTTCCCGTCGCTGCGATCAAAGATAATTCTGTACTGATAACTTTTTCAGGATGAACCTGCTGCAAAAGTTGTAAAAATGCTTTGTTATCCTTGGGCGCAATAAAGGTTTCTAATTGAGAGCCGATCAGATTTTTTAAAGGACAATTTAAGAGTTCTGATAGTCGCTGATTGCAGTACAAAATCAAACCTTCAGAAGATACTGTAGCCGCTCCTTCGCCCATTTGTTCCACTAAACACTGATAAACATAATCTGCCCCCTGAAGCGTAAAAACTCGCTCTCCTCGCTGCGTAGAAACAACAACAGCATCAACTTCCCCACAACGAATCGCCTGCAACGTTTCTTCCGCTAGATTTAGGCGTTCCTGCACCTCTGCCAATTCCCCATGTAGGGTTTCAACTTCTTGGCTCATTTTTTCCAGAGGGGTCAGAGAATCCTTCATTATTTTGCTCTCCAATTATTTTTTTTTACGCACCAGATTAAGACCAATTAAGACTTTTTCTGTATTCGATAAATTGCCAATCATCTTTTGTAAGGGCAGAGGTAACTTTTTGATCAAGGTGGGAACAGCCACAATGTTCTCCGCAATAACAGATTCTTTCTGTTGATAAATATCAATGACTTCTAACTCATAACGCCCTTGGAGATGTTCCTCACAAATCTTTTTGATGTTTTGCAACGCCGTCACCGATTGGAGCGTTGTACCTGAAATATAAAGACGTAGGGTATAATGCTCTTCCTGTGATTCGGACAGGGACTGTTCAAAAAGTTCTGTGGTTGTTTGTTTAACTTCTTCAGAGTCAATCATTTTTAGTGCCTCTATCTTGAGTTATTGTTCATCGACTAGACGAAGAATTTGCAGTCCTACCAGAACTTTTTCAGTATTTGATAAATCACCAATAATCTTTTTAATCGGTTCTGGCAATTTTCTAACGAGAGTCGGTAGAGCAACGATGCTATCTTCTATGGCGAGATGAGGTTGTTGACTTAAGTCAATAATTTCAATGGTATATTGACCGTGAAGATATTCCTCACATATCTTCTTCAAATTGGAAAAAGCAACCAAAGATTTAGGTGTTTGTCCCGCCACATATAATCGCATTTGCCAAATCTCTGACCCTTTTGTATTAGTGACCTGTGACAAATTATCTGTTACATGATCTGTCATGTTTTTTCTCCTTAAAGAGAGGTTTTAGGGATTAAGATGACGTAACCTTGCCATAAAGGTTCGATTTTGCAGCAGCGCTTTTTCTTCCTCTTGTTCTTCTTCAATCAGCAAATTTAACTCCGCCTCTCGATTGAGCAATTGCATTTGTAGATCATTGATCTGAGCTTGTACGCGTTTTTTCTCTTGTTCATACTCACGTTTTTTTTGTTCAAAATTCTGTCGGCGTTTTTTAGCGGCATATTGTTCATTTAGTTCTTGATTGATTCTTTCCGTTCCTGTTAATACCTTGCCACCTCCCAAGTAAACCTCGACCAACTTTACGCCTTCATTGGTGACGATAAATTCCCGTACTTGATTTGAGTGCATCATGCCGCGAGATTTGAGGGCATAGATAATCCGATTGCGCTCCCCATTCACCTTGAGCGTTTGGAGCTCTAACCAAGTATCCATCAGAGAGGAAACACCCACTTCTGTCTGTTCGTGGTCATGGTCAGCATCACCTGCCGTTAAGTTGGTCATCAAAACGGTTATTTGCTTGCTCTTTAAATAGTCAATTAAACGCATGAAAAAGTTTTTTGTTTGCATCAAACTCCCCGTCAAAATGAGATTACTCATCGGATCGATGATGACCGTGCTTGGTTGAAATTCTTGGACCCAGCGATGGATTTTAAACAAACGCATTTCTAAATTGTAGTTAGTGGGACGTACCGCATCAAATTGCAATAATCCCTGCTCTACATAGGGGGCTAAATCCATACCAATCGAGTTTAAATTGCGGAGAATTTGTTGGGGGGATTCTTCGGTGGCGAGATATAAACACCGTTCGCCTCTCAGGCAGGTTGCTTGGGAAAAATAAGCGGCCAGCGTAGTTTTTCCCGTTCCAGCCCTGCCTGTGACAAGAATACTGCTACCCCGATAGTAGCCCTGCCCGCCAAACATTTCATCAAGCTGCGCGATCCCCGTTGAGATGCGCTCATTAGAAACCACATGGTCTAATTTTAATGAAGTAACGGGTAAGACCGAAATGCCAGTTTCTTCAATTAAAAAAGGATACTCATTGTTACTATGACGAGAGCCGCGATACTTGACAACTTGAAGGGTTCTTGTGGCGATGTCTTCAAAGGTTCTTTGATCTAATTTGATCACACAATCCGAAACATATTCTTCTAAACCTTGACGGGTTAAGGTGTTATCTCCTCGCTCCCCTGTGATCACGGCTGTCACACCTTCGTCTTTTAACCAATGAAATAAACGGCGTATTTCTGCTCGGACAATGTTGGCATTTGCTAAACCAGAAAACAAGACTTCTATCGTGTCTAAAAGCACCCGTTTAGCGCCAATTTTTTTGATCGCATAGCCGAGACGAAGAAATAGGGCTTCTAGGTCATATTCTCCTGTTTCCTCAATTTCGCTGGGTTCAATATAAACATGATCGATTAATATTTTTCCGTCAGCCATTAACTGATTTAAATTCCACCCTAAAGAGGCGACGTTTTGGATAATTTCTGACGCAGTTTCTTCAAAGGTGACTAAAACGCCGGGTTCTCCGTACCGCGTTGCTCCGCGCACGAGAAACTCCACACCAAATAAGGTCTTACCGCAACCAGCAGAACCGCAGATTAAGGTGGGTCGGCCTTGGGGCAAGCCTCCATCGGTGATTTCATCGAGTCCCTGAATTCCCGTTGGGCATTTGGATAATTGTAACTCTTGAATTTTATCCATAAAATATTAAAAATCCCTATTTGATAGGAGTTACATAAGCGCACAACTATCCTACCTGCGAGACTCTAGGAATCTGTGCTCTTGTCTGGATTACCTGTATATGATTAACAATAGCACTTTTTCTCACTTGAGTAGCCATAGCTTTTCGTTTCTTAATGGAATCCTAAGCTGGTGGCGGATTACATCGCGGCAATAGAGAGAAGGCAGGCAATAAGCTGTTGTGCATCTAGATTGTCTGTGGTATTACAGAGGGAGAGGGGGAGAGGATTTGACAA
>Ga0164305_10000093_pt1 | contig 26995 bp, 24 predicted proteins | sample Whisoiple_237_MG_FD_110215 | JGI IMG/M metagenome (GOLD analysis project Ga0164305, IMG submission 110215) | Soil microbial communities amended with pyrogenic organic matter from upstate New York, USA - Whitman soil sample_237_MG | ecosystem: Environmental > Terrestrial > Soil > Agricultural...
CGCTGATGGCCGGCGCGCTTGCCGGCTCCCTGCCGCTGGTCATCCTCTATTCCTTCTTCGTCGAATATTACGTCTCGGCGCTGACCGGCGCAGTCAAGGAGTAAAGGCGCGCGGCGGGCGCTACTCCCGTGCGTCGAGCACCTCGCCGAAGCGCACCCATTGCTTGCCATCAAAACGCATCATTTGCATCTGCTCGACCGGCAGGTGATCAGTCGCGCTCGTGTTGATCTTGATGCCCGGCAGAAGCATCGGCAGTTCAAGGTCTTTGAGATTGAGCGCCTGTTTCAAGAGGTTGTCGGACGACAGATCATCGCCGCATTGCTTCAGCACCTGCACCATTACCATGGCGCCGTTGTAGCCATTGACGAAACCCTGGTCGCGCAGGTCGCCATCCGGCACGTATTTCTGCAGAAAAGCTTTGTATTCCTTCGCGCCGGGATCGTCGGCCCAGGCGGGATCGTTGGGGTCCTTCACGTAGGCCGACGAAAGGATGCCGATACCCTTCTCGAGCCCGGCGGGTTCCATGACGCTGGACACCCAGATCGACACATTCGTCAGAAAAAACATCGGCCTCCAGCCGATTTCGTAGACGCGGCGGATCGCTTGCGCGGCGAACTTTGGCGTCGCGCCGACGACAAGCACGTCGGCGCCGGTTGCTTTTAGATTGACAATCTGCGATTCGATCGTGGCGTCGGTAAACTCATATGTCGCAACGACCGCGCGCGTGTCGAACTCTTTGCCGAGTGCGTCCCGCACGCCGGCGACATAATCGCGGCCGAAATCATCGTTCTGCGCCAGGATAGCGAATTTAGCCCGCGGATTGTTTGCCAAAGCGTAGCGCGCATAGATGCGCGCCTCGGCGCGGAAGGTCGCCTGCACGCCAGCGACGAGGTTCGGGTACTGATCGTAATCGCCGAATTTCGATGCACCGGAGCCGATGAAGAGCTGCGGCACCTTCTTGCTTTGCAGGTATTTGGCCGTCGCGGTATTGTGCGCGGTACCGAGGCTCGAAAAAATTGCGGCGATTTCGTCCTGCTCGACGAGCCGCCGCGTCTGCTCGACCGTCTTCGGCGGCACATAGCCGTCATCAAGGCTGATGAAGTTGATCTTGCGGCCGTTTACGCCGCCATTGTCGTTGATCATCTTGAAATAGCCGACCTCGCCCTTGCCAAGTGGGCTGAACGCGGAGACGGGGCCGCTATACGGCATCGTTTGGCCGAGCTTAATCTCAGTCGCGGTGATGCCGCGCTCCTCGGCGGCGGCGGGCGCGATACTCACCGCTATCAGCGCGGCCACAATGCCAAGGCTGGTCTTCACGATTGCTTCCTCCCGTTTCGCGCCTTATTGCACGCCTGCCGTCAATTGGTGAAGAGCCGAAGGCGAATGCAGGAAAAGCCAGCCTTTCATGAGCACTGATGTTCATGCCGGTCGCGACGGTTGGCTATTTTTGATCGGCGGCTCGAATAAAGTCACCACGCTGTACGATCGCCAATCCCGGCTTTTGTCTGATGCAAAACTCCATCACTGGGTAAAACTGATCGAGGCGCGAGCACGCCGGCTTCAAGGCATGGGAATCCAATACATTCATCTCAACGTGCCGGAAAAGCTGACGATCTACGATCATCAGCTCGCCGATCCGCCGATTGTCGACTGGCGGCTTTCACCAGCGGTGCGGCTGCAGGAAATGCTGCAGCAATCGCCTCACGCTAATGTTTGGCTCGATCTTGTCGCGCCATTACGCGCTGCGCGCGACGGCGAGCCCCTCTACTTCAAGACGATACCCATTGGGCCGCGCCGGGCTGCCTTGTTGCCTATGGCCTGATCTGCGAGCGCATCGGCATCGCTCCGGAGCCGGAACTGCTTTCCCGCAATCATCAGGATCACGGCGCCGCCATGGATTTGGGGATGAAGCTCAGCCCGCCCGTTGCAGAAGGCTTCAGGATCTACGATTTCACGAAGAACTCGGTTCGCACCTATGCCAATCCGATCGCGCGATATCTGGACAGTGCTACACAGAACATTGCGATGCATGTCGGCGCGCATGTAGCGTTCAGGAACGACGCGGCATCCGCCGCAAATAAAAAGCTTCTGGTCTTCGGCGATTCCTATGCGTTGCACAGTAGGACTTCTTTGACAGCGATGCTCGCGGAGACCGCGAGAGAGGTCGAGTTCATCTGGTCGAGCAATCTCGATTGGCGCTATATCGAGCGGGCACAGCCGGATGTGGTCGTCTATGAACTTGCCGAGCGGTTCATCACACGCGTGCCTAACGATAAGTTCAGCTTGCGCCGGGCAGCCGTGTGGCCCGGGCTGCGCGCGCAATGGCTCCTGTACAAGACAGGAAAACGTGATGCGCCGGGCGCAAAGCTCGTATGAGAAGATGTGGAGTTGAGCCTAACAAGGAATCGCGCTTTTTCCTGAGGTTCAGACGAGGAGTGACGGACGATCATGACCTCACCGCTGTCGCGTGCTGATAAATTCTGCCAGCGCTTCGACCTGCGCGTGCCGATCCTGCTCGCGCCGATGGCGGGTGCCTGTCCCGCCTCCCTGGCGATTGCCGTGGCCAAAGCGGGCGGTATGGGGTCGGCCGGCGCGCTGCTCATGTCGCCAGCCGCGATCGCGAAGTGGATGCAGGAATTCCGCTCGTCGTCCAACGGCGCAGTCCAGCTCAATTTGTGGATTCCCGATCCGCCGCCGAAGCGCGATCCCGCGCATGAGGCAAAGGTGCGCGAATTCCTCGGCCGCTTCGGTCCGCCGGTTCCCGAAAGTGCCGGCGATGGCACGCCGCCCGATTTCGCGGCGCAATGCGAGGCGCTGCTCGAGGCGGGGCCGGCGGTCGTCTCGTCGATCATGGGGCTTTATCCGCCGGATTTCGTCTCGCGGCTGAAGGCGCGCGGGATCGCCTGGTTCGCCACCGCCACCACCACCACCGAGGCGCTGGCGGCCGAGGCGGCCGGCGCCGACGTGATCGTCGCGCAAGGCGCTGAGGCTGGCGGCCATCGCGGCGCCTTCGATCCGGCGGAGGCCGAGCGCCGGGCGGTCGGCCTGTTTGCCCTGCTGCCGGCGATCGTCGATGCGGTGCGGGTGCCCGTCGTCGCGGCGGGCGGCATCGGCGATGGACGCGGCGTCGCCGCGGCCCTGGCGCTCGGCGCGAGCGCGGCGCAGATCGGCACCGCGTTCCTGCGCTGCCCGGAGGCGAAGACGCCGCCGGCTTGGGCCGACGCGCTGGCAAAGACCAAGCCGGAAGACACGGTGATTTCGCGCGCCTTCAGCGGCCGCCCCGGACGCTCCATCGCAACGGAATACGCCCGCGCCGCGCTCTCGCCCGAGACCCCGGCCCCGGCACCCTATCCGGTGCAGCGTGGCCTGACGGCGGCGATGCGCGAGGCGGCTACCAAGGAGAACGACGTTCAGCGCATGCAGGCCTGGGCCGGGCAGTCGGCGGCGCTGGCGCGCGCCGAACCCGCGGAAGAGGTGGTCGCCCGAATTTGGGACGAGGCGCGCAAACTTCTGGCATGAACGGCACGTTCCAAGTTATTCCACGATGTGCCGCAGGTAACAACGCACTAAAAAGACGATGTGGAAAAATACACATCTAACAATAACGCCGAGCTTTGGCCGTCAGCCAAGTGTGTAATCCGTCACAAGGCTCCCTCCGAAGAATCATTATTCATGTCGTCACACAACGAGCCCACGCCCGCTTAAAACTAAAGGAGACGACCGGGCATATTCTTCGCATCGCTTTGCTGAGCACCGCCATTTTCGTCAGCCCCGCGGCTTTCGCCGAAGGACCGGAAGGCCACACCCAGGCGCAGGTCGCGCAAGCCGCTCCGGAAGGACAGAGCCAAGCGCAAGTCGCGCAGGCCGCTCCCGAGGGACAGACCCAGGCGCAGGTCGCCGAGGCGGCTCCCGAAGGGCACACCCCTGCGCAGATCGCGCAGGCTGCTCCCGAGGGCCACACGCAGGCGCAGGTCTGACCGGCGGGCCACCTTCACGAGCGCGGCGGTCTTCGCCGCGCTCGTTGCTTTGCGATAAACCGAGGCGATGAGCGATGACGCCATTCAAGCCCGCCTCGCGGAAATCGAAGACAACATCCATCATTTCCACGACGTGATCGAGAGCTGCCGGAAAGGCATGCTCGTCTCCCGTATCGCGATTAGTGTCGGCAGCGTTGTCTTTCTCGCCAATATGATTGCGCGCCCGAGTCTGCTCGTCGCCCTTCTGTCCTTTACCGCAATCATTGCCGGAATTGTTTGGCTCGGCGCCAACAAGACGTCGCGCGAGCAGGCGCTCGCCTCGCTTCGTACAGCGCAATCGGAATGGCAGGCGGTGACCGACGCGATCGCCATGGAGACGATTGGCGAGTGAGATGGATTTAGCCGCGCAAATCCTGCGCGATATGCACCGCCGCTTTCTCGGCCACCATCAATGTCGGAATGTTGGTGTTGGCGCGCGGGATGACCGGCATGACCGAGGCGTCAGCAACATACAATCCCTCGACGTCGCGCACGCGCAAGTGCGGATCGACGACGCTACCGATGGCGCAGGTGCCGACGGGATGAAACATCGGCGTCGCCGAGGCGAGCACGCATTCGTCGAATTGCGCATCGCTGCGGAAATCGCTGATGAGACGGCCGCAGCCGATGCCGAGCTCGAGCGCGTGCCTGCGCAGCGGACCGCCGGAATCGATCACGGTGGCGAGCAGCCTGTTCAGAACCGTCGCGGAAATACCGGGCGCATTGAGCGCGCGGATCGGCGGATTGGCAGGCAACACGAACGTCTCGAGCACGGTGTTGCGCACCGCCTCGTCCAGGAGCAGGTCGCGGGCAAAGCGCGCCGCGATCAACAGCCGCTCGCGGTCGAGCGGATCGGCGAGAAGCCGGAAATCGACATCGAGCGGATGATGCGGCTGGCGCCCCCGCAACCGCAGCGCGCCGCGTGAATAAGGCGCATAGAGCGAGGGCCCGACCATGCCGATGCGATTGCCGTGCGGGCGCCCGCTCGTCCGCGCGATGAAACTTATGAAGAGATCGCCGTCCGGCGCGTTCACCTGACCCGAGGAAAGGCGCGCGCCGGCCATGCAATAGAAGCGCTGGGCCACGTCCTGCCGCGCGCCCGGGCGAATCACCGCGCCAAGATGCGCGAAGACATGGTTCTGCAGATTCTGTCCGACCGGCAGATCGGCAAGCACCGAAATGCCGAGCGGATTCAAATCGACCGTCGGTCCAATACCGGAGCGCATGAGCAGCGCCGGCGAATGGATTGCGCCCGCCGTCAGGACGACGCGCGGCGCCTCGATTCGTGTCGCGCGTCCGCCGCGGCGCAGAATTTCCGCGCCGGCAATCCGCCGGTCGCGAAAGATCAGCCGCTTGACGTCCGTGTCGGTGAAAATCGCGAGATTGGGCCGGCGCCGCACCTCCGCGTTGAGATAGACGTTGGCGCCGCAGGCGCGGACGCTGCCTGCACTTGTGATCGGCACGGCGGAGACGCCCTCGACGCCTGCCTCGAAGCGCGCGAGAGACGGCACGCCACGCCGCGCCGCCGCTTCGGCCAGCGCACGGTCGAACGGCGGCCATTTTTCGCGCGGCACGCGCAGGATCGGGATCGGCGCGCTTGCGTCCTCGCCCGCGCCGATCTCGCGTTCGAGCCGGCGGAAGAACGGCTCGACATCGGCGTGAGCCCAGCCGGTCGCGCCGCGCGCCGCCCAGCCGTCGTAATCGTCGGGGAGGCCGCGCAGCGCCCAGAGGCCCATGACCGACGAGCCGCCGCCCAAGAGCTTTGCCTGGCTGTAGGACGTAGCCTCCGACGAGACGGTGCGCGCCTTGAGCTGTGGCCAGAAATAGGCCGGGTTGGCATAGGCGCGCGGGAACACGTCGGCGACGTCGGCCGGCAGCTTGTCGGGCGGCATGTCCGGGCCGGCCTCGATGAGCAGCACCTTCAAGGACGCGGTCTCGCTGAGGCGCGCAGCAAGCACGCATCCTGCCGTGCCGCCGCCGATGATGAGGACGTCGGGTGTTTCCATCTCTCCAATCAGTCTTTGGTCGAAGGTCCGCGAGCCTGCCACGGGCTTGTTAAGAGGCTCGACAAAAAACATGATGACAATTGGCCAAAAAACCAATTCGCTGCTTCGCACGCCGCGGCAAATCATACGTGAGCGTTGCCTCGGCAGAGAGCATTCAACGAAGGGCTTCGGCCAGGGAGGAATTTGCATGAAACGACTGATCCGCGGGCTCGTGGGAGCGCTCGCGCTCGCCGCGTTCGCGCTGCCGATGACCACAGCGAACGCACAGCAACCGCCGGTGAAAATCGGCTTCGGCATGGCGCTCTCCGGCGGTCTCGCGGCGGGAGGCAAGGCGGCGCTGCTCGTCTATCAAATCTGGGCCGAAGAAGTGAATGCCCGCGGAGGGCTTCTCGGCCGCAAGGTCGAGCTCGTCTATTACGACGATCAATCCAACCCGGCGAACGTGCCCGGCATCTACACGAAGCTTCTCGATGTCGACAAAGTCGATCTCGTGCTCTCGGGCTATGCGACGGTGCCGACTGCCGCGGCGATGCCGATCATCATCCAGCGCAACAAGCTGTTCCTGTCGCTGTTCGCGCTCGGCGCCAACACGCAGTTCGAGTATCCGCGCTATTTCCAGATCCAGCCGAACGGCCCGGATCCGAAGCCGGCCTTCTCGGAAGGGTTTTTCGCAACCGCTGCGAAGCTCAATCCAAAGCCAAGGACAGTGGCGATGGCCGGCGCGGACGCCGAATTCTCAGTAAATGCGATGGAAGGCGCGCGCGAGAACATCAAGAAGATGGGCTTCCAGATCGTCTATGACAAAACCTATCCGCCGAACACGATCGATTTCACCCCGATCGTGCGCGCGATGAAGGCGACGAAGCCCGACCTCTTCTTCATCGCATCCTATCCGCCGGATTCGGCCGGCATGATCCGCGCCGTCAATGAAGTCGGCGTGCAGGCCACGATGATCGGCGGCAACATGGTCGGCTTGCAGTTCGCTGCACTTAAAGGGCAGTTCGGTCAGCTCCTCAATGGCTGGGTGAACTACGATTATTTCGTGCCGGCGAAGACGATGCAATTCGCCGGCATGGACGAGTTCCTGAAGAAGTATCGCGAGCGCGCCGCCTCTGCCGGCGTCGACCTTCTCGGCCTCTACATCCCGCCTTACGCCTATGCGGAGATGCAGATATTGGAGGCGGCGGTGAAGGGCGTCGGCTCATTCGACGATGCAAAGCTCGCCGATTACATCAGGACGAATTCCTTCGACACCATCGTCGGCAAGCTCACATTCGGCCGCTATGGGGAATGGGCGAAGTCGCGCATTCTCATGATGCAGTTTCACGGACTGAAGGGCAACGATCTCGAGCAGTTCAAGGACGATTCGCACAGCACGATTCTGTTCCCGGACGAGTTCAAGACGGGCGACGTGGTCGTGCCATTCGATTCGGCGAAGAACAAGTAGCGCCACCTCCCGGAGCAAACGCATCTGCCCTGGACCCCGGATCGCCTCCGGCGTCCGGGGATGTGGCTCACACGGAATCTCAATTCATGCCCGCCTACTGGGTCGCGCGCTCGAAGATCAACAATCCCGTCGAGTACAAGAAGTACACCGATCGCGTGCCGGCCATTATCGCCGGATACGGCGGCAAGGTCCTGGCGCGCGGCGGCAAATATCAAGTGATGGAAGGGCCGGAAAAATTCCACCGCTTCGTGGTGATCGAATTTCCCACTTTCGAGCAGGGCGTCGCCTGCTTCACCTCAAAAGAATATGACGAGGCGGCGGCCTTCCGGCGCGGCGGCGCCGGCGAGGTCGAGACGATCATTGTGGAGGGCGGCGAAGCGACGTCGGTCTAAGGCGAGGCGTCACGTTCCTCCGCAACGAGTTCGGCAACTCGCCGCATATACGCGTCGAGATCGATCTTGCGCTCGAGGCCTGAGGCCGTCATCGAGCGCACTTTGCCGAAAATCGCACGCTCGGGCCAGGGCCGGTCGTGCAGGCCGAAGCACCAGGCGATATTGGCGAACGAATTCGCGTCCCGTCCGCAGAGAAAGTAGCGGTTGTTGAGCGCGAGCGCCGTCGCATATCCCGCTGCCGGACGCGCCGACCATTCCAGGATCTTCTTACCCCAGTACATGCGCATGTGATTATGCATGTAACCGGTCTCGCGCATTTCGGTCATCGCCGCGTTCCAATAGCGGTCGTGCGTGCTCGCTTCGGCAAGTTCGCGCTCGGTGTAGACATGCGGGTGCGGGTCGTTTTCGTGTGCGGCGAGCGTCTGTCGCGCCCAATCCGGCAGGCAGGAATAGCTGTCGTAATCGCCGGTGTGCTCGACGAAATTCGTCGCCAGTTCGCGCCGCACGATCAGCTCTTCGAGATAGGCGGCACGATCGGCATTGCCCGCGCCGGAATCGCGCGCGGCGAGCGCGATCTCGACCGGCGAAATTTGGCCGAAGTGCAGATATGCCGAAAGAAACGACACCTGCATCGCCGCGGGCTCGCTACGTGATGATGCGTAGTTTCGCAGAGGGCCTCCCACAAACCGATCGAGATGCCGTTTCGCTTCCTCGTGGCCGCCGCGAAACCGCCGAACGGGTTTGATCGAGCGATCGATATCGAGCTTTGCGAGAAGTGCAGGCAGGTCGGACAAGTCGGGCGAGGGCGGCAGACGCAGGCCCTTTCCCGTCGCTTTGTGCCGCGGCGGCGTGCGCCGCAGCGGCCGTAAAAAATGGTCGTGCACGCGCAGGATCTTTGGGCGCAGGGTGCGCGCCCCAACCTCACGCTTTTGCGAGGCGAGCTCGATCGGCACAACCGAATCCCCTTCGACCTGGAGCACACGGCACTTCACCGCCCGTGCGACCTTGTCGCGCCATTGCTTCTGAAGACGCAGATAGCCGCGGTCGCAGACGAGCATCGCGGCGCGCTTGGCGAATTCGATCGTGACGTCATCGGGAGAACCGCGGCGCAAGATGAAGGGAATGCCGCGCCGCGTGAGCGCAGCATCCACGCCGCGCAGGCCTTGCAGCATGAATGCATAATGGCGCGCATTGGCTTGCGGGTAGCCGTCGGTCAACCCGAAGCAGACGACGAGCGGAAGGTTCAGCCGATTGGCCGACGCGATTGCGGCTTCGAGCGCGGGATTAAAAGATTCGCGCTGCGACTGCTGCATCCAGTAGAGGACATAATCGCCCTGAACTTCGGGCGCGTCGTTCAGGTCTTTCAGGCGCTCGGCTTCGATCATTCAGGTCGGCGGAAGCGCAGATAATGTCCGACCGGATCAATCCGGCCGGACATTCGTCTCAATTTACTGAGCGGCGGAGAGATTGTCCGCCGAGGTCTTGCCCGAGCGGCGGTCGGTGACCAGCTCGTAATTCACCTTCTGCCCCTCGTTGAGGCTGCGCATGCCGGCGCGCTCGACCGCACTGATGTGCACGAACGCATCCTTGCCGCCACCATCGGGCTGAATGAAACCATAACCCTTCTCGGGGTTGAACCATTTTACCGTACCAGTCGCCATTGTCGGCTCCTCATGTGAATAGCGGTCACCCGGAATGGTTGACCGCGTCGTCGAAATTTTCTGGAAGGAGTCGTCGACCGCGTCTTATTAAGACGCACCGGCCACTTGCACTACCGAAGAGATCGAGGGGCGCAAGTATAGCCTAGCGGCCGGTGAAGAGCAACCCGAAGCGCGGCGCTACTTCTGAGGCGTATCGTAACAGGTCTTCGGCGCACCCGGAATGTTGATCTGCACGGGATCGCCACAGCGATCGCAGCCGGCGAGCAGAAGCGCAAGCAGTGCGAAGCCCCAAAATGTTCCGGCTTTCAGTCGCATGCCAGTGACGGTCTGCTCCGGGGTGGCACCAATGCTTGGGTAAATCGGTTTACGCTGCATGTCTTACTGCGGGATGAAAGCCGATGGATGATCAGGAGCGCAGAAAATTCCTCGTCCTCGGGGCGGTTGCCGTATTCGTCCTGCTCGGCTGGTTCGTCATCTCGGCCCTGCAGCGGCAGCAGAAAATCGACGATTGCCTGCTGTCGCGTCGCTCGAACTGCGAGGCCTATGTGGACGGCAAATAAGACTGTTTGGTGTCGAACGGCGCGCCGGCAGCGGGTACTCGTCAGTAGGATGGGCGGCTGCGGAAGCTGAGGTCGGCGTCGCTCTGAGCGAGCTCGTGCACGCTGAAAAGCGAATCCTTATCGGTCCAGACTTCTTCCGGCTGCCATCCTGCTTCGCGCGCGAGGGTCTGGAACTCATCGACAGTATATTTGTAGGAATTTTCGGTATGGATGCGCTCGGCCTTGGCGAACGCGAAAGTGTGGCCAAGCAGACTCACCTGCTGGGCCCGCTCGCTCGCAAGATACATTTCGATGCGGCCGTCGCGCGGATTGTAGACGGCCTCGTGCCGGAACTGCGTCAGGTCGAATGTCGCGCTCAATTCGCGATTGATGCGTGTGAGTAAGTTCAGATTGAACGCGGCGGTGACGCCGGCTGCGTCATTGTAGGCGGCGACGAGCGTGTGCGCGTCCTTTTTAAGGTCGACGCCGATGATGAGACGGCCGTCCGGACCGAGCTTATGGCCCATGCCGGCAAGCAGTTCCCTGGCCTCGGCAGGCGTCAGATTGCCGATCGTGGAGCCCGGGAAGAAGCCGATTTTCGGGCGCGGCTGCAGCGCGGAGGGGTAGACGATCTCGTCGGTGAAATTGCCGACGATCGGATGCACGTGCAGTGCGGGAAAGCGGCCATTGAGCCGCTGCTTGGCTCCGGCAAGAGCCGAATAAGACACATCGATTGGCACGTAAGCGGCAAGATCCAGCATCTCGGCGAGCAGCAACTCGGTCTTCCGGCTCGAGCCCGAGCCGAATTCGACGAGGATCGAGCCCTCGGGTACGCGATCGGCGATATCGGCGGCATTGGCGGCCAGGATCGCCGTCTCCGTGCGCGTCGGATAATATTCGGGAAGATCGGTGATCGCCTCGAACAGCTCGCTGCCGCGCGCATCGTAGAAATAGCGGCAAGGCAGCGTCTTCGGCGAGGACGACAGCCCGTCGATGACCGCCTCGGCGAATTCATTCGCCGCCGGCACCCAGCCGAGCGGTTTTTCGGTTTTCAGCGCCAGCGCGCGCTCGGAGGCCATCCTAAACATCCTCGGCGAGGCGAAGGCCCATAAACTGCCAGCGCTGCTGCGGGTAAAAGAAGTTGCGGTAGGTCGCTCGCGAGTGTCCGTCGGGCGTGACGCAGGACGCGCCCCGGAGGACCTGCTGGCTGACCATGAACTTGCCATTGTACTCGCCGAGCGCGCCCACGGGGGACCGGTAGCCCGGATATGGGAGATAGGCGCTTTGCGTCCACTCCCATACGTCACCGAACATCTGGCGTGGCGTATCACATCGTGGTGGCGCCGCCTGTGGGCGGAGCTCGCCGGAGCCGAGCGTGTTGCCGGCGACCGGCAGGCCGGCAGCGGCGATCTCCCATTCGAATTCCGTCGGCAGGCGCTTGCCGGCCCATCGCGCGAATGCATCGGCCTCATAGTAGCTGACGTGGCAAACGGGCGCGGACGGGTCGACTGGCTCAAGGCCGCGCAGGCTCATCTGCTGCCATTCGCCGTCGCGGCTCTCCCAGTAATTCGGCGCGCGCCAGCCTTCGCGATTGAGGGTCGTCCAGCCGTCTGCGAGCCAGAGCGCAGCATTGTCGTAGCCGTCGTCTCGCAGGAACTCGAGCCACTCAGCATTCGTGACCAAGCGGTCGGCGAGGCGGAAGGGATGGATCAGCACTTTGTGGCGCGGCGCCTCGTTGTCCCAGTGGAAGCCATCGCCGGGATGGCCGGCCTCGTGGATGCCGCCGTCGAAGGCGATATAGGCGAGAGTTTCGGCAGGGGAATTGGCCAGCGCCGGGGGCCGATCGCGATAGGCCGGTCGCAGCGGGCTTTGCGAAAACAGCGCCAGGATGTCGGTGAGCAGAAGCTCCTGGTGCTGCTGCTCGTGATTGATGCCGGTCTCGACGAGCCGCGCGACCTCGCCCGCCGAATCGACGCCGCGCGCGAAGAGCGCATGCAGGGCATCGTCGACATGGGCGCGATAGGCAAGAACCTCGTCATGGGTCGGCCGCGTCAGGAGCCCGCGTTTCGGCCGCGGCTGCCGCTCGCCCTGGCTCTCGTAATACGAGTTGAAACAGAAATTGAACTTCTCGTCGAAAATCCTGTACCCCGGAAGGTGGTGCTGGAGGATGAACGTCTCGAAAAACCACGTCACATGCGCGAGATGCCACTTGGTCGGGCTTGCGTCTTCCATCGCCTGCACGACCTGATCTTCCGGCGAGAGTGGCGCGGCGAGGTCGAGCGACAGCTTGCGGGTGGCGAACAGGCGCTGCGCCTGATCGCCCGGGGGTACTTGCGCAGACGCAGAGCGGTGCAGCTTGCGATCGACGACTGTCATCCGCCCCTCCGAACGTGCGCCCGCCAGCGCCGCGACCACCTTAAGTATGGTGCGCTTCACAACGGTCAACAAAACTCCGCGTGAATTGGCGGTGAGCGGCCGCGCGCCCCGGGCATAGCTGGGTAGCCCTTTGCCCGCGCGCATCTTATGTTGCGGGTCTCGCTTCCCTCATCCCGCAGCTTCCATGAACCGTACCCACCGCCCCGTCGAGAAGGGCGATCACGTCTTCCTTGTCGACGGCTCGTCGTTCGTGTTCCGGGCGTATTTCCAGTCGATCCGCCACGACCCGAAATACAATTACCGCTCCGACCGCCTGCCGACCGGGGCGGTGCGGCTGTTCTGCACAAAATTGTTTCAGTTCATCCGCGAGGGCGCGACCGGCATCAAACCGACGCATCTCGGCATCATCTTCGACAAATCCGAGGATTCGTTCCGGCGCGAGCTCTACCCGCCCTACAAATCGAACCGCAACGAGCCGCCGGAAGACCTCATCCCGCAATTCCCGCTGATGCGGGAGGCGGTGCGCGCCTTCGGCCTCGTCCCGGTCGAGCAGAATTCCTGGGAGGCCGACGATCTCATCGCGACTTACGCCTGCACCGCCAAGGCGCGCGGAGCCGATGTCCTTATCATCTCTGCCGACAAGGATTTGATGCAGCTGATCGGGCCGGGCATCGCGATGTACGATCCGGCCTCCGGCATTGCCGGCCAGGCGGGCTCGCGCGACGAGCGCCGCATCACCGAAGAAGAGGTCTTTGCCTATTTCGGCGTCGGCCCGGACCGGGTGATCGACGTGCAGGCGCTTGCCGGCGATTCCACCGACAACATTCCCGGCGCGCGCGGCATCGGCGTGAAAACCGCGGCGCAGCTCATCACCGAGTTCGGCGATCTCGATGCGCTGCTTGCACGTGCGCACGAGATCAAACAACCGAAGCGGCGCGAGATACTGACTGCGCCGGATTCCGTCGAGCTGATCCAGCTATCGAAAAAGCTGGTGACGCTCTGCAAGGAAGTGCCTCTCGAGACCCCCCTCGACGATCTCGGCCTGCAGGATCCTGATCCGAAAACGCTGATCTCCTTCACCAAAGCGTTGGAGTTCACGACGCTGACGAAGCGCGCGTCGGAGATTTACTCGGTCGATGCGAATGCGATCGAGCCCGAATCGGCGCTTGTCGGGCCCGCCGCCTGGCGCGGCCGCAACGGGGTGCAGGTCGATCCCGCGACTTTGGGTGCTACGGGTCCGACGAAGCCCGCCTTCGCCAGCCCCCGCGCGCACGATAAACCGACAGAGGTTTCGCTCGACGGCGGGCCGCAGGCGCTTGCCGCGGCGCGCGCGGAAGCGGCGATCACCGAGAAGATCGATCGCACCGCCTATCGCACAATTAGCGATCTCGCTGAACTCGATGCGGTCATCGCCGCCGCCCATGACAGCGGCATGGTGGCGCTCGACACCGAGACGACATCGATCGATCCGATGCAAAGCGAACTCATCGGTTTGTCGCTCGCCCCGACGCCCGGCAACGCGTTCTATGTGCCGTTCGCGCATCGCGGCGAAGGCGACAGCGATCTTTTTGGCGGCGATCTCGTGCCGGGCCAGCTGAAAGAGCGCGAGGTGCTGGACCGGCTGGCGCCGCTCCTCGAAGCACCGGGCGTGCTCAAAATCATTCACAACGCCAAGGTCGACCGCGTCGTGCTTGCCGAGCGGGGTATGAAGCTAGCGCCGGTCGACGATACGATGCTGATGTCATACGTGCTCGATGCCGGGCGCAACGGGCACGGGCTGGATGAACTCGCGGCGAAATATCTACATCATCGCACGATCCAGATCGGCGAGGTCGCCGGCTCCGGCCGCACCTTCATCGGCTTTGCGCGCGTGCCGATCGACAAAGCAACCGAATATTCGGCCGAGGATGCCGACGTGACGCTGCGGCTCTGGCGCGTGTTGAAACCGCGACTTGCCGCCGAACGGATAGCGCATGTCTACGATTCTCTCGAGCGGCCGATGGTCGAGACGCTGGCGCGCATGGAGCGCCGCGGCATTGCCATCGATCGCACGATCCTGTCGCGACTCTCCGGCGAATTCGCGCAGGACATGGCGCGGCTCGAAGCCGAGATTCACGTGCTTGCCGGCGAGCCGTTCAATCTCGGCTCGCCGAAACAGCTCGGCGACATCTTGTTCGGCAAGATGCAACTGCCCGGCGGACGCAAGACGCAGACCGGCGCGTGGTCGACCGCCGCCGGCGTGCTCGAAGATTTGGCCGAACAGGGCAACGAGCTCGCCGCACGCATTCTCGACTGGCGGCAGGTGTCGAAACTGAAATCGACCTATACCGACGCGCTGCCGGGTTACGTCAATCCGCGGACGCATCGCGTGCATACGTCTTACGCGCTAGCGGCGACGACGACGGGGCGGCTCTCGTCATCCGAGCCGAATTTACAGAATATTCCGGTGCGCAACGAAGCCGGCCGTAAGATTCGCACCGCATTTGTTGCGGTGCCGGGCACGAAACTGCTTTCCGCCGACTATTCGCAGATCGAACTTAGGCTGCTCGCGCATATCGCCGACATCCCACAGCTGAAGCAGGCCTTTGCCGATGGGATCGACATCCACGCGCTGACCGCGTCGGAAATGTTCGGCGTCCCGGTCAAGGGCATGCCGGCCGAAATCCGCCGCCGGGCCAAGGCGATCAATTTCGGCATCGTCTACGGCATTTCCGCCTTCGGACTTGCCAATCAGCTCGGCATTCCGCGCGGCGAGGCCGGCGCCTATATCAGCAAATATTTCGAGCGCTTCCCCGGCATCCGCGATTACATGGACGCGACGAAGCGTATCTGCCGCGAGCAGGGGTTCGTCACGACGCTGTTTGGACGCAAGTGCCATTATCCGAAGATCGCGGCGTCGAACCCGAGCGAGCGCGCCTTCAACGAGCGCGCCGCAATCAATGCACCTATCCAGGGGTCGGCCGCCGACATCATCCGCCGCGCGATGGCGCGGATGGATAACGCTTTGGACAAGGCCGGACTGAGCGCGCAGATGCTGTTGCAGGTGCATGACGAGCTCGTCTTCGAAGTGCCGAACGGCGAGATCGAGGCAACCATTCCAGTCGTGCGTAAGGTGATGGAAGACGCGCATCACCCGGTCGTGCAGCTCTCGGTGCCGCTGCATGTCGACGCCCGCGCCGCTGGCAATTGGGACGAGGCGCATTGATGATGCGATTACCGTGGTAGGATGCTCGGGATAGATTCGAGGAGGCGGGCCGTGGATTCATCGATTTGGAGCCTTCAAGACGCCAAAGCGCAGTTTGATGAACTAATCCGATGCGTGGACGAGGAAGGGCCGCAGCGCGTGAGTATTCCAGGCAAGTCAACCGTTGTGGTTACTGCGGTCGTGGAATATGCGGAACAAGATGCGGAGAGCCGGCCGAAGCGTACGGGGCAGGCAATTGTTGATGCATTTCGCGATCCCAGAATTCGCGGACTAAAGTTTGGCCGCGACTCGATCAGGTAGACAGTCAAATGACCACCATCTCCTCCCTCGAGCAGCTCGACCAAATCTACGGCAAGCCCGGACAGCCGGCGCTCGTCAAAGAGGTGGATTACATCACGCCGCATTACCGCGCCTTTATCAAGGCTTCGCCCTTCTGCGCGCTGGCGACATCGGGCCCGGAAGGACTCGACTGCTCGCCGCGTGGCGACAGACCCGGCTTCGTGCGCGTGGCCGATGCAAGAACGCTGCAGCTGCCGGACCGGCGCGGCAACAATCGGACGGATTCGCTGAAGAACATCATCCGCGAGCCGCATGTTGCGCTGCTCTTCCTCATTCCCGGCTGCAACGAGACGCTGCGCGTCAACGGCCGCGCGCATCTGTCGATCGACCCGGAGCTGCTCGAATCGTTCGCAGTGGAAGAGAAGGCGCCGCGCTCGGTGATGGTGATCGAGGCCGACACCGTTTATTTCCAGTGCGCTCGCGCGCTTCTGCGCTCCGATTTGTGGAATCCGCAAAAGCACATCGATCGCAAATCGCTGCCGACGGCAGGCGAGATATTGGCCGCGCTCAGCGACCGGAAAGAAGGCGGCCCGGAATACGACCGCGCCTGGCCCGCGCGCGCCAAAGCGACGATGTGGTGAGGCGGCGCCCGGCTTAGCGCCATGTCGATCAGTCCTGCGTGGGCAGCCGCGCCATTTGCCGGGATTTTGTTGTGGATCGCGATCGCGCCCTTGCTCGTGCCGCGATTCTGGGCGCGACATTACGGCAAGGTCGGCGCCGCATGGGCGCTGATCACCGCATTGATGACGAGCGTTGAAAACGGGCCGCTGCGCGCGGCTTCCGAGCTGTTTCACGTGCTCGTGCACGATTACCTGCCTTTTATCGTCATGCTGTTTACCTTCTTCACGATCGTGAGCGGGTTGATCCTGCGCGGCACGCTGCCAGGAACGCCGCTCGCCAACACCCTCGTGCTCGCCTCCGGCGCGATGCTCGCCAGCATCGTCGGCGCGACGGGCGCGTCGATTCTGCTCATCCGGCCGCTCATCGCGGCAAATGCGCATCGCCGCGTTCGCCAGCACATCGTCGTCTTCGTGATTTTCCTCGTTTGCAACGTAGGCGGCGCATTGAGTCCGCTCGGCAATCCGCCGCTGTTTCTTGGCTACCTGCAAGGCGTCGACGTGCTCTGGCCGCTGCAAAAGCTCTGGCCGGCGACGGCATTCACGACGATCCTTCTGCTGCTTTTGTTCTTCGCGATCGACAGCTTTGTTGCGGGGCGCGAGGCGCCGCATCGTCAGACTCGCGCCCGTGATCTCAGACTCAGCGGGCTCATCAACGTTCCGCTTCTCATGATCGCGATCGGCGCGATCGTCATCAGCGGCTCTTGGACGCCGCTGATCCAGTTCACGGTGTTCGATCAGACATTGGCGCTGCAGCACTTCCTCCGCGACATTATCCTGATCGGTGTCGCGCTGGCATCGCTCCTATTCTCCGATCGTGCCGCCCGCGCCGCGCAAGGTTTCGAATGGGAGCCGCTGGTCGAGGTCGCGATCGTCTTCGCCGCGATTTTCGTCTGCATGACACCGGTTCTCGACATGCTGCAGGCCGGACCGTCGGGCCCGTTCGCGCCAATTTTTGCGCTGGTGACGCGCAGCGACGGCACGCCCGATAACAGCGCCTTCTTCTGGGCGAGCGGCCTGCTTTCGGGCGTGCTCGACAATGCGCCGACCTATCTTGCGTTTTTCAATCTTGCCGGTGGCGATGCAGCGCGTCTGTCCGGACCGCTCGCGTCGACGTTGGCGGCGATCTCGCTCGGCGCGGTGTTCATGGGTGCGCTAACCTATATCGGCAACGCGCCGAATTTCATGATGTATACGATCGCGCGGCGCGCCGGCGTGACGATGCCGAGCTTTTTCGGTTACCTCTTGTGGTCCGGCGCGATCCTGCTGCCGCTGTTCTTTCTGGTGGACATCATCTTCTTGCGATGACTTTAGCGCCGTCCGAAATCCGGCGGGCGTTTTTCTCCGAACGCGGCAATCCCCTCCTTGATCTCGTCGCCGCGCAAGCTTTCCTGATGGCGCCGCCGCGCCGCATCCTCGTCGAACGCTGCACGGGCGATCTCGTTGATGGCGGCTTTCATGCCGCGCATGACCTTCGGTGCATTGGCCGCAAGGACTGCCGCCAATGCATCGATGGATGGATCGAGTTCATCCACGGGAACGATCACGTCGAGATAGCCGATGCGCAGCATTTCCGCCACGTCGATCTTTTGCGCGGTGAGGAACAGTTTCTTCGCCGCCGCGACGCCAAGCCGCGACACGTAACGGCGAATGCCGCTCGGATAATAATGCAGGCCGACGCGGGCGGCCGGCATCAGCATCTCGCAGGTGTTGACGCCGATGCGGAAATCGCAGGCGAGCGCGAGATCGGTCGAGCCGCCATAGACGCCGCCGTTCAGCCGGCAGATCGTCGGCACGGGGAAATCCTCGATACGGTTGGCGAGCTCCTCGAAGCTGCTGCGCGATGGTGTTGGCAACGCTGATTGCTTCTGGCTTGCGGCGATGTCACCAAGATCGTAGCCGCCGCTGAAGGCGCGGCCCGTTCCGGTTAGAATGAGCACGCGTACAGCGTCGTCTCGCCCGACCTTATCAAGCTGTTCCAACAACGCCGCGATATCCTCCGGCGTGATCTTGTTGAGCTGGCGCGGACGATTGAGCCTGATCGTCGCGCGCGGCCCTTCGATTGCAAGGACCGGTGTCGTGCCTGCGTCAGGCTCGCGCGCGTTCATGTCAGAACGGATGGTACTGATAGAGCCAGGTCTCGGAGAGGACCTGCTCATTGAGGCGCAGGAAAAGCCGCATCTCGACGGGATCGCCGCCTTCGACGGTCAGATCGAACTGCGCGCGCCAATGGCCGGGGACTTCGTCCGGCACCGCCTCGGTGAAAACATAAGAGAACGTGCCGCGCGAGGCCCACAGTACCGGCTCCGGCTTGTTCCCAAACGGCAGATCGACCAATGGCCCGCCCAAAAATTCGACCATGAATTTGCGCACGCCTTGCGGGCGTGGTTGGCCGGGCTGTCCGCCATTGCCGAGGCGCGTTGCGACGCAGCGCGCCAGCGGCGTCGGAAACGGCTCATCGGCGAGCCAGTAGAGCCGGAACGACAGATCGAATTGCGAGCCAGCGCTCGCCCGCTTCTCCGGCACCCACATCGCGACGACGTTGTCGTGGATCTCATCGTCGGTCAAGATTTCGATGAGTTGCACGGCGCCCTTGCCCCAGCTGCCTTTCGGCTCGACCCAGAGGCTCGGGCGGCGGTCATAGAAGACGCCGTCCTGGTAATGATCGAAATTGCGGTCGCGCTGCAAGAGACCGAAGCCGCGCGGATTGTCGTCGGCGAACGCCGACGCCATCACCCGCGGCGGATTGTTGAGCGGACGCCAGAGCCGCTCTCCGGTGCCGGCCCACATCGCAAGTCCGTCGGAATCGTGCACTTCCGGGCGCCAATCGACGCCGGTGCGCTTCACCGTCTCGGAAAACCAGTACATCGTCGTCAGCGGCGTCAGGCCGAAGCGCGTCACCTCGTCGCGCAAATGCAGCGACTGATCGATGTCCATCAAAACGCCCTTGCCGCGCGTCAACAGGAACCGGCAGGCGCCGACGATCGACGGTCCCTCCATGAGCGCGTGCAAAGTGACGGTGTCGCCGCTTTCCGGACCGATGTAGAAGCGCGTGAAATCGGGAAACTCTTCCGCCTTGCCGGCAACCGCCGCATCGAGTGCGACGCCGCGCGCCGACAATCCATATTGATGCAATTCGCCGATGGCGCGGAAATAAGCGGCGCCGAGAAACGCCACCCAATCATTGCGCCGCCAGTCGAGCTCTTTGTTGTCCTTGGCTTCCTGCAGGCGCAGGCCGGCGAAGCCGACGCCCTTCGGCAGCTGCCGCGCGATTGAGTCGGCGGGCATGTCGAAATAGCTTTGCTCGTAGATGATCTCGCGCGCCTGATCGCCGTCGACGACGTTCATCTCGACCGATTTTTGAAAGAATTTGCCGAGATGGAAAAACGTGACCGGAAAGCGGTTCGCGCCTTGCGCGTAAAGCGCGTGCGAGGTGTCGAACTTGATGTCGCCCCAGGTCTGATAATCGATTTTGCTGACGATTTCGGGCGCCGGTCGCGGCGGCGGGTAATAGGGTTGGCCCGCAAGCTCGCGCGCCCGCTGTTGCAAAAGCTCCCAGGAGAAGGGCTTGCCAAGCCCAAGGCGCAATCCCGATGCGGTGGAATCGGCCGCTTGCGTGAGCTCCGCGTTGCCGGCGAGAGCCGCCAGAGCGGCCGCAGCCATAAACGTACGACGATCAAACTCGCCTGTCATTCCACCTTCCCGCAAATCTCGAAGCTCACGCCGGCCGCCGCATCTGGAATAGTTCGTCCAGAACCGTGTAGTCGGCCAGATAGCCGCAGCGTGCGATCGGCTTCATGCGCGTAATTTCAACGAGCCCTTTTCCATCGATATAGCGCTCGTCGAGATGTACGCCGATGACTTGACCGACGATGAGCGTGTTGATGCAAGGATTACCGTTGATGTCCTTCAGCGGCAGCATATGCGTCACCTTGCATTCGAGCGAGCACGGGCTTTCGGCGACGCGCGGCGGTTTGACCAGCCGGCAGGGTGCCATTTCGAGATGCGCATGCGGAAACTCGTTGTCGCCTCGCGGGAACGACGCCGAGGTGACATTCATTTTTTCGCGCAAATCCCAGGTCGGCATGTTCCAGACGAACTCGCCGGTCTCCTCGGCGAAAGCCTGCGAATCCTTCCTGCCGTTGCTTGAGAAGCCGAGCATTGGCGGCGTGTCGGCAACCGCGTTGAAAAAGGAGTAGGGCGCAAGATTGATCGCGCCCGAGTTGCTGATCGTCGAGACCCAGCCGATCGGTCGCGGCGCGATCAACGCCTTGAACGGATCATGCGATAGGACCGATTTGTCGCGCCGGTGCGGCTCGTAGAAAATCATGCGGGTTCGGTCTCGCTGCGCGGCAGGGCGGCATTCATCGTCAATTCATTGCTCCTGCGGCAAAGTCGGCAGTTAGGCGAGCAGAGGCTCCCCGGCAAGCGCGCGGCCTTGAAAGCGTCACCTTGCTGGAGGAAGCACCGGCTCGAATTTTGCCGCCGGCGAATGTAGGCGAAAGTCGATGTGCCAACGTGAGGCGGTGCCCGTTACGGTCTGGAGCCGGCGTTCCGGCCGGCGCGAGGTGACCCGCCGGCCGAAGTGTATAGGTAACAGCGTAACTTCATGTCCCTGATCGCCCGGCCTGCCAGCCCCTTCCTCAAAAACGGCTCTTCGCTGGGCTTGGGTCTTGGCCCGACTTCGCTGCGCGGTCCGACCGGCCAGCGACTCGGCGCGGCGGTTTGGACGCGCAGCGAAACGCTCGCGGCAGTGCTGGCCTTGGCCGCCTTTGCTTTGCTTGCGCAGGCCCTCTGGTACTTCGGGGATACCGTCGTTCCCTGGGACTCGAAGAACCACTTCTACCCGATGTTCCGTTTCCTGGCGGATTCGCTGCAGCATGGCGAAATCCCGCTCTGGAACCCATACCATTTTGGCGGCCATCCGAGTGCCGCCGACCCGCAAGCGCTGCTGTTCACGCCAAGCTTGTTCCTGCTGGCGCTTATCGCGCCGCATGCCTCGATGGCGGCCTTCGACGGCTGGATCATGCTGCATCTGTTTGTCGGCGGTCTCGGCATGATGGCGCTGGCCCGCCGGCGCGGTTGGGGATCCGTCGCCGCGCTCCTGACCGCGATTATCTACATGCTCGGTGGCTCGGCGGCCTCACGCCTTCAGCATACGGGCATGATCGTCTCCTATGCCTATTTCCCGCTGGCGCTCTGGGCCTTCGACGTCCTCATGGAGCGGCGCGGGCTTGGCCGGGCGGTACTCTTCGGCGTGCTCGCCGCCCTGATGGCACTCGGGCGCGATCAGGTGGCGTTCCTCTTCTGCGCGGTTCTCGTCGTCCGGCTGGTCTTCCTCGCGTTCCGCTCAGGCGCCCCGCTCAACTTTCTGCGCGCACGGGCGGGCGTTCTTGCCGTAGCTGCCCTGACCGGCGCGTCGATCCTCCTGGTGCCGAGCCTGCTCACGATGCAGTTTCTCGGCACATCGAACCGACCCGGCATTCCCTATGGAGTTGCCGCCGCGGGTTCGCTGGCGCCGGTCAATTTCCTGACCATGCTCGCCCCGAACGTCTTCGGGTCGCTCAGCCACGCTTATGACTATTGGGGTCCGGGCTACGAGACCATGACGGAGGCGGACTGGACCGACCGGGCCGTCAATTACCTCTTTTTCGGCACGCTCCCCGCCCTGCTGATCTTCTGGCACGGCATTGCCGGCGGGCGGCTGCTCAGGCGCGAGATGCGCTTTACCATGCTCGTGCTTGGCACCGCAGCTCTGTATGCGGTTGGCCGCTACACGCCGATTTTCGGGCTGATCTTCGATCTTATTCCCGGCGTATCGCTCTACCGCCGGCCGGCCGATGCCACGTTTATTCTCAACGTCGGATTTGCCTTGGCCAGCGGCTACCTACTACACCGCTATATCGAGGCCGGGCTGCCCCGGCCGCGGCTCCACCTGCCACCTATCCCCGCGCGCATTCTCATCGGCACGGCCATTGGTGTACCGGCGCTTCTCATCGGGCTGGGTCTCGCCTTTTCCGAGCGGGGCGGGCATGTCTATGCCTTGCTGCAGGCGATCGGCTGCGCTTGCCTGATCGCCGCGGCCGGCGCCGCGCTTCTGTGCTACGGCGATTTCCGGCGCAAGCGCGGCCTCGCCGCTGCCTTACTTGTCGCTGCGACCGCTGGCGAGCTTGTCTGGCGCAATGCCGCCTCGTCGCTCAATGCCGAGCCGGCCTCCCTCTACTCGGTCTACGCCCGGATGACCGCGACCGAGAGCGCCGGCCTCGCCGCTCTGCGTGACGACATGGCCAGAGCCGGCTCCGGCGAATTCCCGCGCGTCGAAATCCTCGGCCTCAATGGCGCCTGGCAGAACGCCTCGATGGTACTGAAGCTGCAGAACACGCTCGGCTACAATCCGCTGCGCATTTCCGATTACGAGCGCGCCGTCGGCCCCGGCGAGAATGCCGGCGATCCGAACCTGCGGCATTTCCCCGGCACGTTTCGAGGCTACAGGTGCCGCCTCGCGAGCCTGCTCGGCCTCGAGTATGTCGTGCTCGACCGGCCTCTGGTCCGGCTGCCGCGCCAATTCCCGAAGCCCCAGGCGACGCAAATCTTCGCCGGCGACCATTTCTACGTCTATCGGTTCGGCCGCGTCGCGCCGCGCGCCTATTTCGCCACGCATGCGAAGCCGATCGACAACGAGGCGACGATCGAATCGCACGAACTGCCAGATTTCGACCGCACGCGCGAAGCGCTCGTTGACCAGGACGCGGTGGGGCAGCTAACGCCGAACTTGCTTGGCACCGATGCGAGCGCGCCGGCTAACAGCAAGGCGACGATCGCCGCCTACAGCAACAACAGCGTCCGCCTCGAAGTCTCCGCCGACCGCAATGGCCTCTTGATCTTGCACGATCTTTATTATCCCGGCTGGGAGGCGACGGTCGATGGCGTGCGCGTCCCCCTCGTCAAAGCGAACATTCTCTTCCGCGGCGTCGAAGTGCCGGCAGGCTCGCACGTCGTTGAATTCAAGTTCCGGCCGTTCTCAGCGCGCAATCTCATCGCCGCCGCGTCCGGGCTCATGCACCGCGCCGAGGAGTAACCTTTGTCCGGTCGGAACATTGCCGGCGCATTTTGCCTCGCCGCGCTGCTCTGCACCGGCGGCGCAATGGCGCAGTCGATGTTGTCGCCGACACCGACCCTCCCGATGCAGGTGCCCGACACGATGGCACCGCGCTCGCCCGGCACCGGCGGTACCAACCGCGCCGAGCCGCCAGCGCCCGCCGAGCCGGGCCAGGGTCTGGTCTATCTCAGCGCCGTCTTCACCCCCGGCGACACGCAGCCGGTGCGCGCCGGCATCCGCTGGCGCGTCTTCGAAGAGCGCGCCGAGGCGGACGGCGGCCATAAGCTCGTTGCGCAATCGGAGGAGGCGTCGCCGTTCTTCGCGCTCGCTGACGGCGCCTACATCGTGCATGCCGCATTCGGATTGGCCGGCGTGACGCGACGCATCGTCGTCAACGGCCAGACGACCAACGAGCGCGTCGTCTTGAATGCCGGCGGCTTGAGCATCATCGACGTTCTTGGCTCGAGCCCCCTCCCAGCGCAGAAGCTGCAAATCCAAGTCTATGTTCCCGACCGCGGCGGCTCCGAGGCCAAGCTGATCTTCGCCAATGCAAAGCCGGCGGAAGTGCTCGGCTTGCCCGAAGGCAATTACCGCATCATCTCGACGCTGCTCGACACGACCGGATTGTCGGGACAGGGCACCGCGACCAACAACACAAACTCGGTGGTCAGCGCCGATCTGCGCGTGCAGGCGGGAAAGGTCACGGAGGCAACACTGCGCCACCGCGCCGCAACCATGACTCTGAAGCTCGTCAATGCACCGGGCGGCGAGGCGCTCGCGAACACCACCTTTTCGGTTCTCACCCCGGGCGGCGACGTCATTCGCGAGTTGATCGGTGCCTTTCCGTCGCTGGTTTTGGCAGAAGGCGAATATATTGCGATTGCACGTCACGAGGGCAAAACCTTCCAGACGACGTTCAACGTGCAATCGACGCTCGATCGCGACGTCGAGGTTGTCGCCAACTAAACGCTAGGCGCCCAAGCGTGCCCGAATCCGTTTGGTGGAAGCGCGGCATCATCTATCAGATCTATCCGCGCTCGTTCCAGGACAGTAACGGCGACGGCATCGGCGATCTCGAAGGGATTCGCCGCCGCCTCGACTATCTGCAATGGCTGCAGGTCGACGCGCTCTGGGTCTCCCCGGTCTATCCTTCGCCGATGGCGGACTTCGGCTACGACGTCGCCGATTATTGCGGCATCGATTCGATCTTCGGAACGCTTGCAGATTTCGATCGACTCGTCGAAAAGGCACATGCGCGCGGCCTTAAGGTCATTCTCGACTTCGTTCCGAACCACACGTCCGATAAGCATCCGTGGTTTATCGAGAGCCGCGCCTCGCGCGACGATCCGAAGCGCGATTGGTACATTTGGCGCGATCCAAAGCCCGACGGCTCCCCGCCCAACAATTGGATGAGCAATTTCGGCGGTTCCGCCTGGAGCTTCGATGAAGCGACGGCCCAGTACTATTACCACGCCTTTCTGCGCGAGCAGCCCGATCTCAATTGGCGCAATCCTGCTGTCCGCGAAGCGATGTACAATGTGCTGCGCTTCTGGCTCAATCGCGGCGTCGACGGCTTTCGCGTCGATGTGATCTGGCATTTAATCAAGGACGCAACCTTTTGCGACAATCCGCTGAATCCAGGCTGGACGGAAAGTCAGCCGGATATCGGCCGTTTGCTGCAGGTAAATTCCACCGACCAGCCGGAAATTCACGATGTCGTCGCGGAGATGCGGCGCGTGCTCGATGAATATGACGAGCGCGTGCTGATCGGCGAAATCTATCTGCCGATCGAGCGGCTTGTCGCCTATTACGGCCGCGATCTCTCCGGCGCGCATCTGCCGTTCAATTTCGCGCTGATCAGTGCGATGTGGAAAGCCGAGGCTATCGCCAAGCTGGTCGAGGAATACGAAGCCGCGCTGCCGCCGGGCGGCTGGCCGAACTGGGTGCTCGGCAATCACGATCAGCCGCGCATCGCGACGCGCGTGGGCGAGCGCCAGGCGCGCCTCGCCGCGATGCTGCTCATGACGCTGCGTGGTACGCCGACGATGTATTACGGCGACGAGATCGGTTTGGAGAACGTGCGGATCCCGCCGGAGCGCGTACAGGATCCGTGGGAGAAGAATGAGCCGGGGCTGGGACTTGGACGCGATCCGTACAGAACTCCGATGCAATGGTCGGCGGAGCGCAATCCCGGCTTCAGCGAGCGCGAGCCGTGGCTGCCGCTCGGCGCCGACTACGACAGACGCAACGTCGAGAGGTTGCGCGAGGAACCGCGTTCCATTCTCACGCTTTACCGCCGACTGATTGCGCTACGGCGCGCGCACCTCGCGCTCAGCGTCGGGGATTATGTGCCGGGAGCGGTCGTGGGCGACGTCTTCTGGTTCGAGCGCCGGTACGGCGAGGGCCGGCTGATCGTTGCGCTGAATTTCGGGCATGAGCCCGGGACTGTGCACTTGCCGAACAATTCGCGCCTCCTCCTCTCGACGCATCTTGATCGAGAGAACGAACCCGTCAGAGCGGAACTGGAGCTCCGAGGCGATGAGGGCATCGTCCTCGCGGCGTGATGTCATTCCCGACGCCAAGTGTAGGCAGGCTGGGCAAGCTTGCCTGCGTTGCGATCGGGAATCCAGGTCAATCCAACAAAGTTCTGGATTCCTGTGTGTGCCGGGAACGACACGCGGATTTAAGCCGCCGCCTTCCCCCGCTCCGGAAAAGCGCGCGCTAATGCATCGACAGTTGCGGCGACAACACCGCGCTCCGTGATAAGCCCGGTGACAAGCCGCGCCGGCGTCACATCGAAAGCAGGATTGAGCGCCGGCGAGCCTTTGGGCGCGAGGCGCACGGTTTCGATGCGGCCTTCGGCCGTCGCGCCGGTCAGGTGCGTCACTTCCTTCTCGCCGCGCATCTCGATCGGCACATCGGCGCCGTCGAAAGTTGCGAAATCGATCGAGGAGGACGGCGCGGCGACATAGAAGGGCACGCCATTGTCGTGCGCGGCGAGCGCCTTCAGATAGGTGCCGATCTTGTTGCAGACGTCGCCTGACGCGGTCGTGCGATCGGTGCCAACAATCACAACATCGATCTCGCCGTGCTGCATCAGATGCCCGCCGGCATTGTCGGCAATCAGCGTATGCGGCACGCCGTGGTGCAGAAGCTCCCATGCGGTGAGCGCGGCGCCCTGATTGCGCGGCCGCGTCTCGTCGACAAACACATGCAGATCGAGCCCGCTTTCGTGGCCCTTGTAGAGCGGCGCGGTGGCGGTGCCCCAGTCGACCGTCGCCAGCCAGCCGGCATTGCA
>Ga0164305_10000094_pt1 | contig 26959 bp, 32 predicted proteins | sample Whisoiple_237_MG_FD_110215 | JGI IMG/M metagenome (GOLD analysis project Ga0164305, IMG submission 110215) | Soil microbial communities amended with pyrogenic organic matter from upstate New York, USA - Whitman soil sample_237_MG | ecosystem: Environmental > Terrestrial > Soil > Agricultural...
CCGTTGCGTCTACCTCTGGACCCCGGGATCGCATTCCGCTGCGCTTCATGCGTCCAGGGATGTGGCGCGGCGGCGAGCGCGATGCTTACGAGCTGAATAGATGATCGCTAGCCACTTTCCCAGACGCGCGAAGCGCGATGCGGGACCCCGGAGCAAACGCCTCCGCGTTTGCAGAGTAAGTGCATCTGCCCCCAGACCCCGGACCGCATTCCGCTGCGCTTCATGCGTCCGGGGATTTGGCGCGGCGGCGAGCGCGATCCTTACGAGCTGAATAGCTGATCGTTTAGCCACATTCCCGGAGCCGCGGAGCGGCATCCGGGACCCAGGGGCAACCGGGTCTGCTTTGGACGGAGGGCGCCTTTGCCCCTGGACCCCGTGTCCCCCGGATTTAATCCGGGGTTCGACGCCCGGGGATGTGGCCGCTGTAGCAACAGTTTTTTCGGATCATGTTAATCTAAGCGCACTCGTCTACAGCAGCGCGCATGCCCGCTACGTTCTACATCCTCGCATCGGGTCGCAACGGGACGCTCTATCATGGCTCGACGAACGATCTGTCGAAGCGCGTTTGGGAACATAAGAATAAGCTGACGCCTGGATTTACCAGCCGATACGGCGTGACGAAGCTCGTTTATTGTGAGCACTACGATCGGCTGCTGGATGCGCGCGCCCGCGAATCATTGGCGGCGAACGTGGAAGCTCAAACTGATCGAGGCCCGAGGTTGGCGCGATCTCTATGACGAGCTGAATAGCTGATCGTTAGCCACATTCCCGGAGCCGCGGAGCGGCATCCGGGACCCAGAGGCAAACGCCGCGTTTTGTTTCGTTAAACGTCAGCGTAAAGTGCGTTTGCTGGACCCCGGATCGCCTTCGGCGTCCGGGGAGGTGGCCACCTCAGTGCCACCCATCCCGAGGAGGCTTGCGGCGTTATGCCGTTTGTTATAACCTCCCGCCATGACCGCGCTAAAACTTCGTAAAATCGGCAATTCCGTCGGGCTGGTGTTCCCGAAGGAGGAACTCGCGCGGCTTCGGGTCGGGGCAGGCGACATCGTTCACGTCACGGAAGCCCCTGGCGGCATGCGGATCACCAACTACGATCCGGCTTTCGAGCGGCAGATGGACGTCGCACGCAAGATCATGAAACAGAACCGCGATGCCCTGCGGGAGCTGGCAAAATAAATGGACGAACCCGAATGGGTTCTCAAAGCCGTTGTTCTCGCGCTCCACGAGGAGCAACTTGCGGAGCATGGCGGCCGTGCCGGCCTGCGCGACGAAGGGCTTCTCGACTCGGCGCTCGCGCGACCGAGAAATGCATTCGCTTTTGGCGGCGAGACGGATCTCGCCTCTTTAGCTGCCGCGTACGCGGTTGGAATTGCGAAAAATCACCCGTTCATCGACGGAAACAAACGCGTCTCGAACGTCGTAACATTTATGTTTCTCGCCCTAAACGGACGCGCTCTTCAGGCCGAGGCAGCAGAGCAGGTCCGCGTCTGGCTCGCCATTGCCGATGGCACGATGACGGAAGAGCAGGTCGCCGACTGGATACGCAAGCACATCTGACAAAAAAGCTCGGCACGATGTGCCGAGCTTTTCCTTTAGTTCAACTTGCTGCTCGCTCAGTAGCGCGGGCCGGGATAGGCGCTGCGGCCCATATTCATATCGTTGCGGAGCGCGCGCCGCTCGCGGTTCTTGTGCATGCCGTAAGCGCAGCCCGCCGCGGCGCCGACGCCGCCATGGCCGAGGAAATGGCCGGCAATGCCGCCGACAAGCGCGCCCTTGAGGCAGCCGGCTTGCGCCGGAGCACTGAATGCAAGCGCGGCAAATCCGACCGCCGCGGCGGCTGTAGCAATAAGCTTCATTTGCGAGACCTCCCGTGTGTTCGCGTCGCCGAAAGGAACCGCCACCTGCGTTTAAGGTTGCATCGGCCCTCCGGCCGGGCCGATTCGCCGTTCGGCCAAGACAAAGCAGAGACCCAAGGGAACAAAAGCCGTTGTCCGGTATTGCCGGCACAGCAAAGCAAAGGGAGACCAGGCGATGCACATCAAGCTTGCTGTCCTGACGGCCGGCCTCGGCTGCGCTCTTTCCACCGGCGCCTTCGCCATGCCGATGGCGGCGCCATCGGCCGGCAGCGCGGCGACGCCGGTGCGGATGATCTGCAACGAATATGGCCGCTGCTGGGACCGCGCCGACAATCCCGGCGAAGCCATCGCCCGCGGCGTCATTCGCGGGATCGAGGGCCGCAGCGTCTATCGCCGCGACCGCGACTTCGACCACGATCGCGGCCTGCATCGCGGCTGGGATCGCGACCGCGGCTACGGCTATCGCCATCGCGGGGACGACGACGACTGATCCAGTAAAAAGGGGCTCCCGCGCGGGGAGCCCCTTTCGTTTGAGGGGTGGCTTACTCGCGGTCGCGCGAGGGCCTGGCAGGCGGCGGTTCTGCCGCGGGCGGAGCTGCTGCGCCGCCCTTGTTTTCCTCGCAGAATTTTAACGCGGCGATCGCCTCGCCTATGCGCGGCGTCTCGAATTCCATGCTGTCGTCGTCATCGTCGTTTTCGAAATCGATCGAAATGCGCTTGGCGGCGGCGAGCATGTCGAGGATCGACGGATCGAATTCGAAATGCCGCGCACCGTAGTCTTGTCCATCACCTCCCACTTCGCTTTCTTTAAGGTGGTGGCACTGTCGGTGGCGAAGTCGGCTTTCAAAATCTTGTCGTCCTTGCCCCATTCCCACGCGCTGTAGACGAAGACGAGGACGATCGCCTCTTTGGAATAAGTCAGCACGATGACGTTCTGGTCGCCGTCGGAATCCTTGAAGGCGCGCGTCGCATTGCAATGCTCGTCCTTCGGCCGCTTCTCGACTTCCCAGTCGCCGACCTTGGTCTGCGCCAAAGCCGGCGCGCTCAAAAAGCTCGCAGGCAGCGCCGCCGCGAGTACCAATCTTTTCATGTAAGCCCCCGAGTGAGATTTCTTAAAGCGTCTCAACGTTGCCGGGCGTGATGATCTCGATCTTCGTCGGCGCGGCGGCGCAGTCTTTGACGATAGCGCGCCACTCCTTGATGTGCGGCGCCCGCCCGTGGCTGCCGAGCGCTTCGCGCGTCGTCCATTGCTCGACGAAGACGAAGCGCGTCGGATCGGTAATGCTTTCGTGCAGATCGTAGAGGAGGCAGCCGTCCTCCTGGCGCGTCGCGGCAATGGCGGCGGCGGCGCCGCGCTTGAAGTCCTCGCGCTTGTCCGGCTTCACGCTCGCCGTCGCGATCACGTAGATCATCTCTCCTCCCGACTATTGCTGGCGCATGGCGATGCGCAAAAGACCGATCATCTCGTCGACCGCGGCTTTGCGGCTGCCATTCTCCGCGGCGTAATTCACGCCGGCGGCGAGATGCTGCGAAATCATCATCAGCGCGACTTCGCGGATCGCGGCGGTAATCGCGCTCGCCTGCTGCACCTCGTCGCCGCAATAGCGGTCGTTCTCGATCATCTGACGCAGCCCGCGCACCTGGCCTTCGACGCGGTTCAGCCGCTGCAGCAGCGGCTCTTTCTCCTCGGGCGTGCGCTGCAGATGCAGCCGGTCGTCTTTGAAATCGTATTGCATTGAAGTCGGGCCCTCACGCCTCGCGCAGACTGGCTCCCCCAGTGTATGCGCCATGGTCCTCATGAGGGTTGCTCGAAGCGCCGCTTCGGTCCCCACCTTTGCAATTTAAGCCGAGAGTATCGCAGCGGCAACAGTAGCCGGGCCGAAGCGGCGAAACTGCTGCTGAATCCGCGGGATAACCGTTTTTCGTGCGCCGGCGCTGGACTTTATTTGCGCCCGCGCAATGACATGGGTCATGGCCGAACGGAAACCCTCCGGCAGAAAGCAGCCGCGTGACAAAGCCGATCCGCGCCGGAGCGCCAACACGCCGCGTCCGAGTGGAAAACCTCCAACCCCGCGAGCCAAAAGACCGGAATTGCCGGCCGATTCGACGATTCCTCCCGATAAATTGAACGCCACGAACGACAAATAGGTGCCTCCGCCCCTGCGCCTCTGTGGCCGGAATGCATAAGTCTGCTGAAATGTTGTTCAGCTCAGCTGCCCGCCGCAGCGCGGCAACCAAAAAGCCACACTTCACAAAATATCATGAACCGTGCGGCCCGACCCGCGTTGACAGCGGCAGCTTTGATTTTACGCTGCGATGCACAGTGACTGTGCAGTAGGTGCTTAAAACGCAGCAGAAAGCAGGTCCGATGTACGGCTACCCCTACCAGGTCTACGAGTGGATGCACATGGCGCTGGCGCCCGCTCGAGCCGTGTCGGACGCGACCAGCCTGGTCTTCAAGAACCCGCTGAACCCACTGCGCAACACCTATCTCGGGCGCAATCTCGCCGCCTCCGCGGAACTGTTCGAGCGCATGACAAGGCGCTACGGCAAGCCGTCCTTCGGGTTGGAGACGACCACCGTCGAGGGCGAAGAAGTCGCCGTCACCGAGAATGTCGTGTGGGAGCGGCCCTTCTGTAAGCTCATCCATTTCGAGCGCGCCACGACGCGGCTCCGCCGCCCGCAGCCGAAGCTGCTCATCGTCGCACCGATGTCGGGCCATTACGCGACGCTGCTACGCGGTACGGTCGAGCAGTTCCTCAAGACCCACGACGTCTACATCACCGACTGGGCCGATGCGCGGATGGTGCCGCTCGGCGACGGCTCGTTCGATCTCGACGATTATATCGATTACCTGATCACCATCTGTCACAAGCTCTCCCGCGAGCATGACGGCGTGCCGCTGCATACGCTCGGCGTTTGTCAGCCGTCCGTGCCGCTGATCTGCGCGATGGCGCGCATGGAAGCCGACGGCGACCCGAACGTGCCGGCGTCGATGACGCTGATGGGCGGGCCGATCGACACGCGGCGCAGCCCGACGGCGGTCAACCTGCTCGCCGAGAAGCGCGGCTCCGCCTGGTTCCGCGAGAATTGCATCCATGAAGTGCCGTTCCCGTATCCCGGCATGGGACGCAGCGTCTATCCCGGTTTCCTGCAGCTGTCCGGTTTCATGGCGATGAATTTCGATCGCCACTTCACCGCTCACGTGGAGATGTTCAAGCATCTCGTGCGCGGCGACGGCGACTCCGCCGAGAAGCACCGCGATTTCTATGACGAGTACATGGCGGTGATGGATCTGACCGCCGAATATTACCTGCAGACGGTCGATTCGGTCTTCGTCCGCCACGACCTGCCGAAAGGCAACATGCTCCACCGCGGCGAGCTGATCGATCTCAAGGCGATCCGCCGCGTCGGCCTGATGACCGTCGAGGGCGAGAAGGACGATATTTCCGGCCTTGGCCAGACCTATGCGGCGCATGATCTTTGCGCCAACATCCCGTCGGACCGAAAAGAGCATTACGAGCAGGAGGGCGTCGGCCATTACGGCGTCTTCAACGGCTCGCGGTTTCGCAAGGAGATCGCGCCGCGCATCACCGCCTTCCACGCGCGCATCGACTCGGCGCGCCGCCCGAAAGCACGGCTGGTGAGCCTCGCCGCCGCCGGCGCATGATGTGAGCTTCGCCGACGCGAAGCTTGCGACTCACGTTTAACTGAGTGACGATCGGCGGATGCTGCGGCTTTTCCGCGATGGTTTGCGCAAGACCTCTCGGCGCGCGCCGGGCACGCCGCGCGCATCGAGCTTCGAAGTTCGCCACGACGGGTCTACTTACAAAGTCCTCTTGAAGCGCGTCGCCTCGGCGCGGCGCTATACGCTGCGGGTCAAGAACGGCAGCGGCGATATCGTGCTGACGATGCCGACGCGCGGCTCGCTCAAAGAAGCGCAGGCTTTTGCCGAGCGGCAGGGTGCGTGGATCGGCGCGCGGCTGCGGCGGCTGCCGACAAACATCGCTTTCGAGCCCGGCGCGATCATTCCGTTTCGCGGTATCCCGCATGAGATCGTGCATTGCCCCGGACGGCGCGGCACGGTGTGGGTCGAAACCAAAGAGCCGGGATTGTTCTCAGACGGCGAATTCGCGCTCTGCGTTGCCGGCGACCGGGCGCATTTGGAGCGACGCGTGCGCGATTTTCTGCGGCGCGAGGCGAAACGCGATCTCGAAGCCGCCGTGCTGCATTATACGCGCGCGCTCGCTCTGCCGAATCGCGCCGTCGGCTTACGCGACACGACAAGCCGCTGGGGCTCGTGCTCCACGGCGGGTTCGCTCAACTTTTCCTGGCGTTTGATTTTGGCGCCGGCTTACGTGCTGGATTATCTCGCCGCGCACGAAGTCGCGCATTTGAAGCACATGAATCATTCGGCGCGCTATTGGAAACTAACGCGGCAACTTTGCTCCGAGACGGACCGCACCGAGGCCTGGTTGAAAGCGCATGGCAAAGAGCTGCATCGGTATGGCGGCTCCGCGCGGGTAAAAGATTAAACGAGCGGCCACATCCCCGGACGCGTCAAGCGAAGCGCAACGCGATCCGGGGTCCAGGAGCAAATGCGCCTACACATGAACAAGCAGATGCGTTTGCCTCGTCCCGGATGCCGCAACGCAGGCAAGCTTGCGCAGCCTGCGTACATTGGTCTGCGCGCGGCTCCGGGAATGTGGTGCAAACTCACGCCGCCTTGCGCGCCGCCAAAAACTCGCCGATGCGCCCGAGCGCCGCGATAATGTTCTCGGCCGAGTTGGCGTAGGAAAGCCGCAGATAGCCCTCGCCGTGAATGCCGAAATCCGGCCCGCCGATCGTCGCGACGCCCACCTCTTCAAGCAGCGTTGAGTCTAGCTTCTTCGCCGCCCATCCCGTGCGCGAGATGTTCGGAAATGCGTAGAAAGCGCCTTTCGGCGTCACCGCGGAGATGCCCGGCAGTTGGTTCAATCCATCGACCACGATGCCCCGCCGCCGGTCGAATTCAGCGGCCATGCTTTTCACCGCATCCTGCGGTCCTTCGAGCGCGGCGATGCCGGCAAATTGCGTCGCCGCGTTGGTGCATGAGAAGGAATTCACCGCGAGCTTACGCGCATTATCGTAAAGCGCCTGCGGCCAGACCGACCAACCGAGCCGCCAGCCGGTCATCGCATATGTCTTCGACGCGCCATCGAGCAGGATCAGGCGGTCGCGGATTTCCGGATAAGCGAGCAGCGTCTGATGGGCGAGACCATCGTAGGTCATCTGCGCGTAGATTTCGTCGGACATGATCGCGACGTCGGGAAAGCGCGCGAGACCGGCGACAAGCTTATCGATCTCCGCTTTCGGCGTGACGCCGCCGGTCGGATTCGCCGGCGAATTCAGGATGAGCAGCCGCGTCTCACGCGTAATCAGCGCCAGCGTCTCGTCGGCGGAGAAAGCAAAACCGTTCTCCTCGCGGATCGGCACCGCCACCAGACGCGCGCCGGTATATTCGATCATCGATCGGTAGATCGGAAAACCGGGATCGGGACAGAGGATGTCGGCGCCGGGCTCGCCGAACATCAGGATCGCGGCAAACATCGTCACCTTGCCGCCCGGCATCACCATCACGAGATCGGGCGAGACCTCGGCGCCGTAGCGTTTGTGATAATCGGCGGCGATCGCTTCGCGTAGCGCCAGGATGCCGATTGCGGGCGTATAGCCGTGATGGCCGTCGCGCAGCGCCTTCACCGCCGCTTCGACGACGTGCGGCGGCGTCGGAAAATCCGGCTGGCCGATGCCGAGATTGATGATGTCGCGACCCTGGCGCTGCAGCTCGGTCGCGCGGGCGAGAACGGCAAACGCATTCTCCTCGCCGATGCGCGCGAAGCCCGGGACAGTATGAAGCATGGCGTTTCCTCGGGATTTTTCTTGTGCTTGCCCGAGTGCGGGGCGGCCCGTCAACCCTGCTGGATTGCGCGCCCTTTCTGTGCGAGAGCGCTCTTTCACGTCAAAACCCGCCCAGCAACGGAGACACCCGGGTGAAATCGTACAGAATCGCCGCCATTCCGGGTGACGGGATCGGCGGCGAAGTGATCGCCGCAGGCATTCGCGCGCTCGAGGCTTGCGCAGCCCGTGACGGCGGCTTCTCCTTCAGCTTCGAGCATTTCGACTGGGGATCGGACCATTACAAAAAGTACGGCGTGATGATGCCGGCCGACGGCTTGGAAAAATTGAAGCCGTTCGATGCGATCTATTTCGGCGCGGTCGGCGCGCCCGACGTGCCCGACCACGTCACCCTTTGGGGACTGCGCCTGGCGATCTGTCAGCCCTTCGACCAATACGCCAATCTCCGCCCGACACGCGTCTTGCCGGGGATCACCAGCCCTTTGCGTCACGTCTCAGGGCCGGAGCTCGATTGGGTGATCGTGCGCGAGAATTCCGAAGGCGAATATGCCGGCGTTGGTGGCCGCGTGCATAAAGGCCTGCCGGAGGAGGTCGCGACCGACGTCGCGATGTTCACGCGCAGCGGCGTCGCACGCATCATGCGGTTTGCTTTCGAATTGGCGCGCTCGCGCCCGCGCAGGCACCTGACGGTGGTAACCAAATCGAACGCGCAGCGCCACGCCATGGTGATGTGGGACGAAATCGCTGCCGAGGTGGCGCAAGACTATCCCGACGTCGCCTGGGACAAGATGCTGGTCGATGCGATGACGATCCGCATGACCATGCAGCCGCGATCGCTCGATACGATCGTCGCGACCAATCTGCATGCCGACATTCTGTCCGATCTCGCCGCGGCTCTGGCCGGCTCGATCGGCATCGCGCCAACGGCCAATCTCAACCCAGAGCGGCGGTTTCCGTCGATGTTCGAGCCGATCCACGGCTCGGCCTTCGACATTGTCGGCAAGGGCATCGCCAACCCCATCGCGACGTTCTGGTCGGGAAGCATGATGCTCGAACATCTCGGTCAAAAGGCAGCAGCGGATCGGCTGATGCGGGCGATCGAGCGCGTTACCGCCGATGCCTCGCTGCACACGCCCGATCTCGGCGGCAATGCGACGATGGATCAGGTGACGGACGCGGTCTGCGCAGCGCTTGCCGGCGACAATATGTGACTGAGGGAGAAACGTGATGCTGCGAATTGTTGTTGCCGCTGCCCTGTCGCTCGTGGGTTCCGCTGCTTTTGCCGAAGCGTCGGAAATCCGTGCCGCGCAGCAATACGGCTTGAGCTATCTCGCTTTGATGATGATGGAGGACGGCAAGCTCGTCGAGAAAGAGGCGGAAAGAATGGGCTTGCCTCCGGTGAAAGTCTCATGGGCGAAACTTGGCAACCCGAATGCGATGAACGATGCGCTGCTCTCCGGCGGATTGGATTTCGCCTCCGGCGGCGTGCCCAATCTGGTGACGCTCTGGGCGAAGACGCGCAATACGCCGAACGAAGTGCGCGGCGTGGCCGCGCTCAACGACATGCCGGTCCAGCTCGTCACCAGCAATCCGGCGGTGAAGTCGATCCGCGACTTCACCGAAAAGGACAAGATCGCGGTGACCGCGATCAAGATTTCGACGCAGGCTCTGCTACTGCAGATGGCGGCGGCGAAGGAATGGGGCCAATCGAATTTTGCGAAGCTCGACACGCTGACCGTCTCGATGCCGCATCCCGAAGCGATGAACGCGCTCTATGCCGGTGCCATCACCGCGCATTTCTCGTCGCCGCCGTTTCAATATCAGGAGGTAAAGCGGCCCGGCATCCGCCGCGTTCTGAGCAACTATGACATTCTCGGCGGCAAGGCGACCTTCAACGTCGTGTGGACGACGCGTGCCTTCCATGACGCAAATCCGAAACTGTATGCGGCATTCTTGTCTGCGCTTGAAAGCGCAACCGAGTCGATCCGCCGCGACAAGCGCGCCGCGGCCGAGACTTATATTCGCATCACGGGTACGAAGGAGACTGCCGACGAGCTGGTCGCGATGCTTGAGGATCCCGAGGTGGAGATGACGACGACGCCGCACAAGACCATGCGCACCGCGGAATTCATGAGCACGGTCGGCACGATCAAGGCCAAGCCTACCGACTGGCGCGATATGTGGTTTCCCGAGATTCACAGTCGCGACGGAAGCTGAGGCCGGTTCGGCTTGAAGCCGGATGAACTCGGATGAGCGCCGCCGAGTTATCAGCGGGCAATGGTCGCCAGAGCTTCGACACGTCCGGCTCCGACACGTCCGCCGGTGCGGCGCGGCGCCAAGCACCCTGATCCCGCCGCCGCCGAAGAGCGCGCCGAGGCGGCGGACGATCTCCTGCAGCTGAAGCGCGAGGCGCTGGAATGCCGCGCCTGCCCACTCTGGGCGCCGGCGACGCAGACGGTGTTCGGCGAAGGTTCGCGCGGCGCGCCGATCCTGCTGATCGGCGAACAGCCCGGCGACCAGGAGGATTTGGCCGGGCGTCCATTCGTCGGGCCGGCGGGCAAGATTCTTGACCGAGCGCTTGCTGACGCGGGACTGGATCGTAGCCGTGCTTACGTGACCAACGCGGTCAAGCATTTCAAATTCGAGCCGCGCGGCAAACGCCGGCTGCACAAGAAACCGACAGTCGGCGAAATCCGCGCCTGCGCGCCCTGGCTCGAAGGCGAGCTGATCCTGGTCGCGCCGAAAATCGTCGTTATGCTCGGTGCCAGCGCCGCGCAGGCGCTGCTCGGGCGCTCCGCCTCGGTGATGAAGCAACGCGGTCGCGTCTTCGATCTGCCGGGCGGCCGGCATGGCCTTGTCACCGTGCATCCGTCGTATCTGTTGCGGCTGCAGGGCGACGACGAGCGCCACGAAGCCTACCAGGACTTTGTTAGGGACCTCCGCCTCGCGGTGCGTTTCCAGGCCAAGCAGGGCTGAGCCCCGCGAAAAATCTGAACTGCGGCGCAATCTGAAAAGAGAGAAAATCCTCTGCCCTTTACGCTTGCGGGAGCAAGCCTGACTTTTCTGCGCGCCGCCCGTTGAAAGCCTGGAAGAAGTTGCCTTATCAAGGCGTTGCTTCTCGCATGCGGGTCCCCGGCATGAGCGCCAAATCGAAGAATTCCGATCTGACGCTGGTCGCCACCGCCAACGATCTGCGCACCGGCGCCGTCGTCTATCGCGCCCGCGACGGCGCCTGGCAGCGCGATATTTCGCGCGCCGAGATCGCCGAGGATAAAGACGCCGCCGCCGATCTGCAGCAGCGCGCCGAGACCGATCTTGCCTTGCGGGTCGCCGATCTCGCACTCATCCCGATCATTCGCGACGGCGCGTTCGTGCGGCCAGCGGCGCTGCGCGAAATCATCCGCGCCACCGGCCCGACGATCGAGCTGCCGTCGCCGCCGCCGCGGCTCTGAGGTTGACCGAACATGTACCGCTACGACGAATTCGATCATGACCTCGTCCGCGAACGGGTCGCCGAGTTCACCGACCAGGTGGCGCGGCGTCTCTCCGGCGAGCTGACCGAAGATCAGTTCAAGCCGCTGCGCTTGATGAACGGCGTCTATCTGCAGCTGCACGCCTATATGCTGCGCATCGCCATTCCCTACGGCACGCTGTCGTCGCGGCAGATGCGCAGGCTCGCGCACCTCGCGCGCACCTACGATCGCGATTACGGCCACTTCACCACGCGGCAGAACCTGCAATTCCATTGGACGAAGCTTGCGGAAGTGCCGAAAATGCTGGCCGAGCTCGCCGAGGTCGAGATGCATTGCATCCAGACATCGGGCAACTGCATCCGCAACGTCACCGCCGATCATTTCGCCGGCGCCAGCGCCGATGAGATCGCCGATCCCAGGCCCTATGCCGAGATTTTGCGGCAATGGTCGTCGCTGCATCCGGAATTCTCGCTGCTGCCGCGCAAGTTCAAGCTCGCGGTGATCGGCGCGCCGAAGGATCGCGCCGCGATCCAGGTGCATGACATCGGTCTTGAAGTGAAACGCAACGAAGCGGGCGAGCTCGGCTTCGCAGTCTGGGTCGGCGGCGGACAAGGCCGTACCCCGATGATTGCCAAGAAGGTGCGCGATTTCCTTCCTGAGGCCGATCTCATCGCCTACATGGAAGCGATCCTGCGCATCTACAATCAGCAGGGACGGCGCGATAACAAGTTCAAGGCACGTATCAAAATCCTCGTCCATGAAATGGGTGAGGAGGAGATCAAGAGCGCGATCGAGCGCGAATTTGCGGCGATCGACAAGAGCAATCTCCAGCTGCCGCGCGATGCGGTGGAGCGCATCGAGCGCTACTTCGCGCCGCCAGCGTTCGACACGCGCTTCAACGGCGCGCCGGCCTTCGAGCGCGCGCGCGAGACCGACAAAGAATTCGCAAGCTTCGTCGCGCGCAATGTGCACCCGCATAAAATGCCGGGCTATGCGATCGTCACGGTTTCCCTGAAACCGATCGGCGGCACTCCCGGCGACATGACGTCCGCGCAAATGGACGCGGTCGCCGATATCACCGAGCAATATTCGTTCGATGAGGTTCGCGTCAGCCACGAGCAGAATCTCGTTCTGCCGCATGTGAAGCTCGAAGACCTGCCCGCTGTCTATGCGCGGCTGCACGCGGCCGATCTCGCCACGGCCAATTACGGCCTCGTCACCGACATCATCTGCTGTCCGGGTCTCGACTATTGCTCGCTTGCCAATGCGCGCTCGATCCCGATCGCGCAACGTCTGTCGGAGCGCTTCGCCGATCCCGTACGCCAGAGCGATATCGGCGACCTAAAAATCAAGATTTCCGGCTGCATCAATGCCTGCGGCCATCATCATGTCGGCCACATTGGCATTTTGGGCGTCGACCGCAAAGGCGAGGAATTTTATCAGATCACGCTCGGCGGTTCGGGCGACGAGACCTGCTCGATCGGCGAAATCGTCGGCAAAGGTTTTTCCTCCGAAGGCGTGATCGATGCGGTGGAGACGATTGTCGACACGTACCTGAAGCTGCGCGAATCGCCGCGCGAGGATTTTTTGACTGCCTATCGGCGCGTCGGCGAAGCACCGTTCCAGGAGGCGCTTTATGCGCACGCGGCATAGGGCGCGCTGACATGCCAATCTTTAAAGGCCACAGCTTCATCGACAATGAGTGGACGCTAGTGGGCGATGATGCGCCCATGCCGCCCGGCAACGCTGTCGTGTCAAAAGCGCGCTTCACTGCCGAGCGCAACGCACTTGCCGCGCGTAACGCGCCGCTTGGCCTCATTTTGCGTTCCGGCGAGACGCTCGATGGATTGGAAGATGATCTGAAGCGTTTCTCGCTCATCGTGCTCGACATCCCCAAATATACAGATGGGCGCGCCTATTCGACCGCACGACTCCTGCGCGAGCGCTACGAATATCTCGGCGAATTGCGCGCCAGCGGCGACGTCTTACGCGACCAGATCATGTTCCTGCATCGCGTCGGCTTCAATTCGTTCGACGTGACGCATGAAGGCACGATCGCCGCTTTGCGCGACGGCAAGATCAGGCTGGTGCGCAAGCATTATCAGCCTGCAGCGCGCGAAGACGAAGAATCAGCGCCCGAGCCGCGGCCTTGGCTGCGCGTCTCGCCGCGCGGTGTGCCCGGCGATGCACTTGACATGGGAATCGACGGAGGAGGCATATGACGTTCATTGCCAATGCGGCCAATCTTGCCGCCGACGCGAATGGCGCGCTTGGTCTGTCGGCGGGAAAGCTCCGCGGCGCTCTCCGCCGTCTGTTTGCGAGCGACTGGACCGAGCGCTGGATGATCGTCGTCAACGACCATGCGGTCGGCACGCTGTCGCGTGATACGAGTGGGCTGCACATCGCTTGGTTCGATCGCAAAGATAGTGCGCTTCCCGCTATCCCGGGCGACGCGGACACGCGACTATCGATCCTGCATCAGCAAATTGCGTGGAGTCTCGGGACGGAGCCGCGCCGCGTCGCGTTCCTGCCGATCGGGGAATAAAGTCAACGCCGTCATTGCGAGCGAAGCGAAGCAATCCAGCGGCAAACGCTTCGAGGATTGCAGAACTTGCTCCTGGATTGCTTCGTCGCTGCGCTCCTCGCAATGACGTTACTTCACCCCGCCTTCCGCTGCAGCGCCTCGGCGATCTCATCCAAAATAGCGGGATCGTCGATCGTCGCCGGCATAGTCCAGGAATCATGATCGGCGATCTTCTTCATCGTCGCGCGCAGGATCTTGCCTGATCGCGTCTTCGGCAAGCGCTCGATCGCAATCGCGCGCTTGAAAGCGGCGACAGGCCCGATCTTCTCGCGCACGAGCGACACAATTTCCGTCTCGATTTCCGTCGACGGCCGATTGACACCCGCTTTCAGCACGATGAAGCCGCACGGCACTTCGCCTTTGAGCTCATCTTTGACGCCGATAACAGCGCATTCGGCGACATCGGGATGTGCGGCGAGCACTTCCTCCATCCCACCCGTCGACAGCCGATGTCCGGCGACGTTGATGATGTCGTCGGTGCGGCCCATGATGTAGACGTAGCCGTCCTCGTCGATGTAGCCGGCGTCCGCGGTTTTGTAATAGCCGGGAAATTCCGCGAGATAGCTCTCGCGCATTCGTTCATCCTGATTCCACAAGGTCGGCAGGCAGCCGGGCGGCAGCGGCAGCTTCACGACAATCGAACCCATTTGGCCGCGCGCGACGGGATGGCTTCCTTCGTCAAGCACCTCGATCGCGTAGCCGGGCATCGGCACGCTCGGCGAGCCGACTTTTACCGGCATCATGCCTAAACCCACGGGATTGCCGACGATGCACCACGCCGTCTCCGTCTGCCACCAATGGTCGACGACGGGCTTCTGCAACACGCTCTGCGCCCATTTCACCGTATCGGGATCGGCGCGCTCGCCGGCGAGAAACAGCGTGCGCATGTGTGATAGATCGTAGCGCTTCACGTGCTCGGCGTTCGGATCCTCTTTCTTGATGGCGCGGAAGGCGGTCGGCGCGGTGAACAGCGCCACGCATTTATGTTCGGAAATCACGCGCCAGTAGGCCCCAGCGTCGGGCGTGCCGACCGGCTTGCCTTCATACATGATCGATGTCGCGCCATGCAGCAGCGGCGCGTAGACGACGTAGGAGTGACCAACGACCCAGCCGATGTCGGAGCCCGACCAGTAACCCTCTCCGGGTTTGGTGCCGTAGAGATTCCACATCGACCATTTGAGCGCGACCATGTGGCCGCCATTGTCGCGTACGACGCCCTTCGGCACGCCGGTCGTGCCGGATGTATAAAGGATGTAGAGCGGATCGGTCGCGAGAAGCGGCACGCAATCGGTGGCGCGTCCGCTCGCGCGCGCGTCGGCGACGCGTTCCGCCCAATCGTGATCGCGGCCGTCGACGAACGGCGCCTGCAATTGCGGTCGCTGCAGGATCATCACCGCATTCGGCTTTGCCTGCGCGAGTTCGATCGCCTGGTCGAGCAGCGGCTTGTAGGCGACGGTGCGTCCGGGCTCCAATCCGCAGGACGCACTGAGCACGAGCTTCGGCTTCGCGTCGTTCAAACGCGTTGCGAGTTCTTTCGCCGCGAAACCACCGAACACGACGGAGTGAATTGCACCGATGCGCGCGCAGGCGAGCATCGCGAACAGCGCCTCCGGCACCATCGGCATATAGATGACGACGCGGTCGCCTTTGGTGACGCCGAATTCCTGCAACACGCCGGCGAGCGTGCGCACTTCCGCGAGCAGCTCCGCATAGGTATAGACGCGCTTCGCGCCGGCCATCGGGCTGTCGTAGATCAGCGCCGGCTGCGCGGCGCGCCCGCCCTTCACGTGGCGATCGATCGCGTTCCATGAGGTGTTGCACACCGCGTCGGGAAACCAGCGGCCGTAGACGCCCGCCTTCGGATCGAAAATCGTCCTCGGCGGCTCGATCCAGTCGATTTCCTTCGCCGCCTCGGCCCAGAAAGCCTGAGGGTCGCGTTGCCAGGCCGCGTAGACTTCCGGATATCTGCTCGCCATCGCCTTTCCCTCTCTCATATCCTCTCAGCGGTCTTGGCGCCCAGCCGCGAGGTGGACGGGCCGCTTTCCTGCCGTTACCCAGCTCGCGACATCATGACCTGGCAATTCTATCTCGCCGCGATTCCGGCCGTGATCCTCGTCGGCCTGTCAAAGGGCGGCTTCTCAGGCCTGAGCCTCCTCTCGATCCCGCTGCTCGCGCTGGTGACCTCGCCGATCCGCGCGGCGGCGATCATGCTGCCGATCCTGATCGTGCAGGATATTGTCAGCGTATGGGCTTATCGCCGCTCGTTCAATCCGCGCATCGTCGCAATCATGATTCCCGGCGGCATTTTGGGCATTGCCATCGCCGCCATCACCGCGAGCTATGTCACCGACGCGATCGTCGTGCTGGGTGTGGGACTGATCGCATCGGGCTTCGTGCTCTACACCTGGCTGCGGCCGGGCATGCGCGAGAGGCACCGCGCCGGCTCGATTCCCGCCGGCATTTTCTGGGGCGCAGGCGCGGGCTTTACCAGTTTTATCGCCAATGCCGGCGGCCCGCCATTCCAGGTTTACGTGCTGCCGCAGCGCCTGCCGCCGCAAATTTATGCCGGCACGATGACGATGGTGTTCGCGGCGATTAACTGGCTGAAGGTCGGCGCGTTCTTTGCGATCGGGCAAGTGTCGCTCGCAAATTTCAAGATTTCGGCGACCTTGTTTCCGCTGGCGATCGCGGCAACTCTCGCCGGCATCTGGCTGGTGCGCCGCGTCTCCGGCCGGCTGTTCTACCGCATCGTCTACCTCTTCACCTTTCTGGTCGGACTGAAACTGATTTTCGACGGCACGCGCAGCCTCATCGGAAGCTGATTTTGGGAAGCTGATTTGTTCGGCTGCGGCGGCTAATCTGCCGGCATGAACGAGGCGAGCGGAGCGCATCTGCGCCGAGGCTGGACGACCGGGACCTGCGCGACGGCAGCCGCCCGCGCCGCCTTTGAAGCGCTCATCACCGGCCATTTTCCGGATCCGGTGCCCGTGGTGTTGCCGCGCGGAGGTCGGCCGAGTTTCGCACTCGCCATGCAGGAGCGGGGCGACGGCTTCGCCCGCGCCGGCATTGTGAAAGACGCTGGCGACGACCCCGACGTGACGCATGGCGCGCTCGTCGTCACGACAGTGCGGCCTCTGCCGGCGGGCAGCGGCATTATTTTCAAGGCGGGCGAGGGCGTCGGCATGGTCACGCGTGCCGGCCTGCCGATTCCGCCGGGCGAGCCGGCGATCAATCCGGTACCGCGCGCGATGATGCGGCAGGCGATCGAGGAAGCGGCTGCGGCGCTTGGCGTCGGTGCGGACGCGGAGATCGAGATTTCCATCCCCGATGGCGAGGAGTTGGCGAAGCGAACGTTGAATGGTCGCCTTGGCATTGTCGGCGGACTGTCGATCCTCGGCACGACAGGCATCGTCGTACCTTTCTCCTGCGCGGCGTGGATCGCCACCATCCAGCGCGGCATCGATGTGGCGCGTGCCGAAGGTCTCGATCACATCGCCGGCGCGACCGGCGCGACGTCGGAAGAGGCGGTGCGCAAGCTCTACGATCTTTCCGAGGTCGCGCTGATCGACATGGGCGATTTCGTCGGCGGCATGTTGAAATATGTGCGCGCACATCCCGTACGCCGCGTCACGATTGCCGGCGGGTTTGCCAAGATGACGAAGCTCGCGCAAGGCCTGCTCGACCTGCATTCGAAGCGCGGCGAGGTCGATCGCGCGCGGCTCGCGAAGTTTGTCGCGCAAGCGGGTGGGAGCGACGCTGTCGTGGAGGGAGTTGCGCGCGCAAACACCGCGCTGGAAGTGCTGGAGCGGACGCGCGCCGCGGGACTTGGTGTTGCCGCCCATGTCGCGGAGGCCGCTTGGAAGACGGCGGCAAACGTGCTGCAGCAGCGCGGCATTCTGCTCGACATCGCGGTTTTCGACCGCCAGGGCGTGTTGCTTGCGCGAACCGAGCCGAAGCCGGCGGTCACATCACCAAGCACGCCTTGACGCACCTGCGCACCTTTGGCACGCAGCCCTGATGGATGCCTCCTATGTGATGAAGCTTTCCTGCCGCAATCGGCCGGGCATTGTCGCGGGGGTATCGGATTTCCTCTTCCGGCACGGCTACAACATTCTCGAATCGCGCCAGTTCGACGATACGATCGGCGGCAGCTTCTTCATGCGCGTCGTGTTCAATGCGGTCGAAGGAGCGCGCGCCGGAAATCTGCAGGAGGAATTCGCCGAACTGGCGCAGAAATTCGGCATGACCTGGTCGATCCGGCCGCGCATGCAGAACCGGCGGGTGATGATCCTCGTCTCGCGCTTCGACCATTGCCTCGTCGATCTGCTCTATCGCCGCCGCATCGGTGAACTTGCGATGGAAGTCACCGCCGTCGTCGCCAATCACCCGCTCGATCTCTATGCGCATGTCGATTTGCAGGGCATTCCCTTTCATTTCCTGCCGACGAGGAAAGAGGCGAAACGCGAGCAGGAGGAAAAAGTCCTGCAGCTCATCGTGCCACCGACACGGAGCTCGTCGTGCTCGCGCGTTACATGCAAATTCTGTCGGACGAAATGACGGCGGAGCTCGCCGGCCGCTGCATCAACATCCATCACTCGTTTCTGCCGGGATTTAGAGGCGCCAAGCCCTATCACCAGGCACATGAGCGCGGCGTGAAGCTGATTGGCGCGACGGCGCATTACGTGACTGCGGCGCTCGACGAGGGACCGATCATCGAGCAGGATGTCGAGCGCATAAGCCACGCGGACTCGCCGGAGGACCTGGTGCGCAAGGGCCGCGACATCGAGCGGCGCGTGCTGGCGCGCGCGGTGCGCTATCACCTTGACGACCGGGTCATCCTGAACGGCGCCAAGACTGTCGTGTTCGCGGACTGAAGGGATGGCGCCGCTGATTCTGATCCTCGGCGGCGCCCGCTCCGGCAAGAGCCGCCATGCCGAGCGGCTGATCGCCGACTATGCGCCGCCGTGGACCTATCTCGCCACGGCCGAGGCGCTCGACGACGAAATGCGCGCGCGCATCGCAGAGCATCGCGGGCGTCGTGACGAGAGGTGGCGAACGATCGAAGCGCCGCACGCACTTGCCGAAGCCGTGCGGGAAGCACCGGCCGATCAACCGCTCCTTATCGACTGCCTGACGCTTTGGCTGAGCAACCGTCTCATCGCCGGAGCCGATCTCGATCGCGAGCTGCCGATGCTCATCGAGTCATTCACCGCCCGCTCCGCCGCGACAATCGTCGTCTCGAACGAAATCGGGCTCGGCATCGTGCCGGACAATGCGCTCGCCCGCCGCTTTCGCGACATCGCCGGCAAAGCCAACCAGAGGCTCGCCGCGCGCGCCGACCGCGTCGACTTTATTGCCGCGGGCCTGCCGCTTCGGTTGAAATAGGCACACGGAGGCTTGTGCACTGCACCTTGGCTAGCTCGATCTCGGTTGATCGGCCAGACTTGCGCCTTTTACGGTTAAGTATAGGCTGGTGCTGGCAATTTAGGGCAGGAACAATGAAATCCCTTTGCGTATGCGTTGGCCTTTTCATAGGGCTCGGTTCACTTCCCGCATTGGCGGCATCCGCGTTCGACGTTGCGCAGGCCACTCCTGCCGCACCAGCCGCAGCACCGCCTCCGGCCGCAGCGCCGGCCCCAGCAACACCGGCCGCGCCTGCCGCGGCGGCGCCGGCCAAGCCGAAAATCAAAGCGGCGGCGAAGACGAAGTCGACCGCCGGAAAGAAGGCGCCCTCGATGATCACCGTCGAGAATAAACGCACCGTCACGCTGAAGGGCCTGCAGATTGCGCGGGCAGGCGGCGGAGGCAAAGTCGTTGGCAAGCTCGCGAAGGAAGTCGCAGGCGGCAAGAGTGCGCGCGTCGCGCTCAAGGGCGCAAAGGGCTGCGAATACAACGTGAAATGGGAGTTCGAGGACGCGAGCGACGAGTCGACCGCCGACCTCTGCAACGATCCGCGCATCGTGCTGACGGATTGATATTGCTTCGGCTGCCCCTCTGATCCGGTCCAGGTTAGAGTCTTAGACGTGGTTCAAGGCGGTCGAGCTTCCCGGATTCGCGCATGTTCGTGCCGCTCTACGATGGCGTTCCGCTGCGGTACCTGCGCTATCCGCTCGCCAATTGGTCGATCATTGCCGTCAATGCCTTCATGTTCCTTTGGCTGCAGAGCGCGCCCGATACGGGCCGAGTCGAGACGGCGCTCGGAGTCATTCCGGCTGTTCTTTTCGGAACCGCGGTGCTTTCGCCTGATATCGCGCTTGTCTCGACGCCGGTGACATTGCTCACTGGCATGTTCGTGCACGCCAATATCGCGCATCTCCTCGGCAACATGCTGTTTCTCTGGGTCTTCGGCGACAATGTCGAGGATGCGATGGGGTCAGGCCGCTATCTTCTCTTTTACCTGCTCTGCGGAATCATTGCTGCCCTGACATTCTCTGCGATGGTGCCGGCGAGCCAGGCGCCGCTAATCGGTGCATCCGGCGCGATTTCGGGTGTGGCGGCCGCTTATCTCTTGCTGTATCCAAAGGCGCGCATCTGGGGCTTCGTGTTCGTTCCTTGGCTGCCGCTGCGCATTCCGGCCTCTTGGTTTGTCGGCATCTGGATTTTATTCCAGGTGCTTTCGGCCGTGTATTTGCAGGGCAGCGACATCGGCTGGTGGGCGCATCTCGGCGGCATCGGTGCGGGATGCGCGCTCGTTGGGCTGTTCAAGCGGCGTGAGATTGCGCTGTTCGGTCCGGCGTAACGGCCGAAAGTAACGTCCCGATCAAATATCCTTTTCGGTGCGCCGGACGCCGCCGACCAAGCGCGCCCATTGTTCGCGCACGGTTTCACTGAGATCATGCACGCTGCGATCAACGACATCCCAATTGACCATGGGACGCGCCTCGGGACCCGTGCCGCTCGGAACCGCCGCATCGCGCAGATAAGCGGCGGCGATCGTGATCAGAATTCCCACGATCAGTCCGGCGGCGAAACGCATTGGCCTCTCCTGGGTGTGCCATTGCGGGCGGCACGGCTCCCCAGGAACGAGCCGCTGCCGCCAGGGTTCCGGCGCTCGTTACTTCAGATGACCCGCAAGCAGCTTGTTCATCTCGAACATCGTCACCTTCTTTTTGCCGAAGACCGGCTCAAGCTTGTCGTCAGCCAGAATCTCGCGCCTGTTCTGCGGGTTCTGCAGATTGTACTTCTTGATGTGCGTCCAGATTTTGCTGACCGCTTCAGTGCGCGGCAGCGGCTTGTCGCCGACCACCTGCGCCAATTCCCTCGATGGCTGCAGCGGCTTCATCAAGCCGGAATTGCTCTTCGCAGCCGCGCTGCGTCCCGATGATTTCTTTGCGGCCGGCTTGGCACCACTCTTCTTGTAGGCGCTGGCTTTTGCCGTGCTCTTGCCTTTCGAAGCGCTGCCCTTCGAGGCGCTCTTCTTTGCGGGCGCCTTTGACTTGGATTTCGCTGTACTCTTCGCTGCCATCAGTCGTCTCCCATTCGGCCCGGCGCGTAAGGAGATGCGCCCCCGGCGGAGAACGAGCCTAATCCCCCGTTGTTCCCTGAGGCCACTGTGTAGTCACGCCGAAACACAGTCTTGCACAGATAAACAGACTCAAGGTAGCCAGATTTCGCGCCAAAAGCCGATTTTGAACGCCCGCGTTTCCTCTCGAATCGGCCGTGAAGGCGCCAAGCGGGCCATAAGAATAGTTGAAGAAGAGCCGAATCACCGCCTGATCGCCGTCGGCGCCGGCCGGCGAGGGTCGCACTGGGGGCTACACGACACTATCTTGCATGGGATGACCGACAGCGAAGCCAACCGATTCTCCGCACGAGCGGCCCGCTATGCGCGCGTCGGCGCCAATGTCGGCGGTGTCGCCGCCCGGATGGCCGGCCAGCGCCTCACCGGCACCGGGCGACGCGGCGACAATGCTGCCGCCCTGGCGCAGGCGCTTGGCGGCCTCAAAGGCCCGCTGATGAAGGTCGCGCAGCTGATGGCGACCATCCCGGACCTGCTGCCGCCGGAATATGCCGATGAACTCGGCAAATTGCAGTCGCACGCCCCCCCGATGGGAGCGGCGTTTGTGAAGCGTCGCATGCAGGCGGAGCTCGGGCCCGATTGGGCGACCCGCTTCGGCAGTTTCGATCTGAAGCCCGCCGCGGCTGCTTCGCTCGGACAGGTGCATCGCGCGACCTCGCACGAAGGCGCGGCGCTTGCCTGCAAGCTGCAATACCCCGACATGAAGTCCGCCGTCGAAGCAGATTTGTCGCAGCTCTCGGTTCTGTTCTCGATTCATCGGCGCCTGAACCCGGTGATCGACACGCGGGAAATCGCCAAAGAGATCGGCGCACGTGTGCGCGAAGAATTGGATTATTGGCGTGAGGCGAAGCACGCCGCGCTTTACGCGCTCATGCTTGCTAACGTGGAAGAGGTGCGCGTGCCGCGCGTTTGGCCGGATCTATCGACCGGCCGGCTCCTGACTATGGAATGGCTCGAAGGCGCGAAGCTATTGACCTTCAAAGGTGCGCCGCAGGACCTGCGCGACCGCCTCGCCGTCGCGATGTTCAAGGCGTGGTGGGTGCCGTTCAGCGCCTATGGTGTGATCCACGGCGATCCGCATCTCGGCAATTATTCCGTCTTCTCGGACGAGAGCGGCGCGTCGGCCGGCATCAATCTTCTCGATTACGGCTGCATCCGGATTTTTCCACCAACCTTTGTCGAAGGCGTCTACGATCTCTATGAAGGTTTGCGCACCGGTGATGAAGCACGTGTCGTGCATGCTTACGAGACCTGGGGCTTCAAGAACCTGCGCAAGGATGTGATCGATATCCTGAACATCTGGGCCCGGTTTATTTACGGACCGTTGCTCGAGGATCGCGTGCGCACGATTGCCGACGGCGTTGCCCCGGGGCGCTATGGACGCCGCGAGGCTTTTCAGGTGCACCAGGCGCTCAAATCCAAGGGGCCGGTGAAAGTGCCGCGCGAATTTGTGTTCATGGATCGCGCCGCGATCGGGCTCGGCAGCGTGTTCCTGCATCTCGACGCGCAGCTCAACTACCACCGGCTGTTCAACGAGGCGCTCGGCGATTTCCGTATCGAGACCTTGGCCGCACGCCAGGCGGCGGCACTGCATAAGGTCGCCCTCGACGCGGCCATCTAAATTGGACCGCGCACCTCCCGGTGCGCATACAATTGGTCTAAATCGGGCGTACCAGAAGGTGCGCGGTCCAGCGCCAGTCACGACGATGATTCCTACGCAAAAGCTCGATCTGATCCTCAGGCGCCATGACGAGCTCTCCGCAAAATTGGCGGAGGGTACGAACGGCGCGTCTTACGTCGCGGCGTCGCGCGAGCTTGCGTCGCTTGACGATGTCGTCGAGGCCGTGCGCGCCTATCGCGCGGCGCAGGACGAGGTCGATGGGCTTAACGCGATGCTCGCCGAGCCGGCGCTCGACCCTGAAATGCGCGGCCTCGCCGAAACCGAATTGCAGGAGGCGGAGCGCCGTCTCGGTGACAGCGAAGGCAAATTGCGGCTCGCACTCTTGCCGAAAGACGCTGCCGACGAGCGCGGCGTCATCCTTGAAGTGCGCGCCGGTACCGGCGGGGACGAAGCAGGGCTCTTCGCCGGCGATCTCTTCCGTATGTACCAGCGCTACGCCGAGACGCATGGCTGGAAGGTCGAGCTGCTCTCGGCGAGCGAGGGAACGGCGGGCGGCTACAAGGAAATCGTCGCCGAGATCAACGGCCGCGGCGTGTTCGCGCGGCTCAAATTCGAATCCGGCGTGCATCGCGTCCAGCGCGTGCCGGCCACTGAGACCCAGGGGCGCATCCATACATCCGCCGCGACGGTGGCGGTTTTGCCGGAAGCGGAAGATGTCGACGTCGATGTTGCCGAATCCGATCTGCGCATCGACACGATGCGCTCAGGCGGAGCCGGCGGCCAGCATGTCAACAAAACCGAGTCGGCGATCCGCATCACGCACGTGCCGAGCGGTATCGTCGTGGTGGTGCAGGAAGAGCGCTCACAGCATCGCAATCGCGCCAAGGCCATGGATGTGCTGCGCGCCCGGCTCTATGACATGGAGCGCCAGCGCCGCGACAGCGCCCGTGCCGCCGACCGCCGCTCGCAGGTCGGATCAGGCGATCGCTCCGAGCGCATCCGTACCTACAATTTCCCGCAGGGGCGCGTGACCGACCATCGCGTCAATCTCACGCTTTATAAGCTAGATAAAGTGATGGAAGGCGAGGCGCTTGATGAGATCGTCGATGCCCTGACGACGGCGCATCAAGCCGAATTGCTCGCGGCCGAGGGGGCGAATTGAACCGGACGCGCAGAGCAGGCATGTTTACACAGCCGTCGCAGACTTAAGTCATCCGCGCGCCCGGTTTGGTCAAAGGTTAGTCGATCACCTCGACGACGCGCCGCGTATGCGGGTCGACGATGACGGGCCGATCGTTAACGATCGTATAGCGATATGTCGGGGCGACGTGATACTCGGCTGGCACTTCGTAGTAGCGCACGCCTTCCGGCGGCAATACCACACCAGGATGCACGGGCTCCGCGTAGCGATAGGACGGCACGTGCTCGCGCACGACGTATTCGCGGAAGCGCGGACGCTGATCGACGCCGAGCACGCCGGCAACACCGCCCGTCACCGCGCCGACCGCGCCGCCGACGGCCGCGCCAACTGGGCCGGCCGCTGCGCCACCAGCTGCCGCGCCGCGCTCGGCGCCGCCGACGACACCTTGTGCATTCGCCGCAAGCGGGAGCGCCGCTGCAAGAGCCGCACTTCCAATCCAAAGCTTGAACCTCATTCTGTCTCTCCTCGTTATTTTGCGTCAGGCGACAAAACTCGCTTCAAGCGGAAACGTTCCGGTGCGTTCCGCAGCGGTTTCGCTGCGCATTTGCCGAGGATTTTCGCAAATGCTTCAATGGCTTATGATGGGAGGACGCAATGCCGACAAAACCCTTTGCGACGCCGATCGAGAAGTCCGGCGACACCCTCGTCGGCCCATGGCGCGCGCCGCTGCAGATGCTTGCCGCGCAAAGCTATGACGCGGGTGGCTCCATTCATGACGACGCCACCGCGCAAAAGCTCGGCTTTCGCGGCGGCACGATCGAGGGGCCGACGCATTTCAGTCAGTTCGTGCCGCTTGCTTTCGCGCTCTGGGGCGAGCGCTGGCTCACGCAGGGCTGCATCTTCGCGCATTATCGAACGATCGTCTACGAAGGCGACCGCGTGCGCGCGAAGATGACGCAGACCGCCGATAATTACGCCGAAATCACCATGGAAAAAGAGGATGGCGCGGAGGTGCTTCGCGGCTCGGCATACGTCGGCCCCGATGCGTCGGCATTGGCGCTCGAGCAGCGAATGAAAACATTATCGCCGCCAGGACCGCTGGTGATCCTGCGTGATATCCGCGTCGGCATGAAGACGCCGCGCCGCCGCATCGAGATGGCTCCTGAGCAGAACATGGGCGCGCTTTACCCATTCTCTCTTGCCGAAAAACTAACCAAGATTACCGAGCCAAGTCCGTGGTACGAAGCAAGTGGCGCAAGCGGCTCGCCTTTCGGCCGCGCCATCGTTCCGCTTGAGATGATCAGCGTGCTTCTCAATTATACGAGCAAGCTCGACGCGCTTCCCGTGCGCGGCGGCGCAATCGGCCTGTTTGCCGACCAGGAGATCAGGCTGATCAGGAGGCCGCTCTTCGTCGGCGAGGCCTACGAAATCGAGCGGGAAGTCGTGGCGCTCTCCGGCAGCAAGCGAACGGAAAGCATGTGGATCAGAACACGCGTCTACGCGCCGGATTCGAACGACCTGCTGGCGACGATGCTGTTGAATAGCGCGACTCTGAAGGAGTCCTATCCAAGTTACGCGGCGGAGTTGGCAGAAATCGAAGCCGCGGCGGCGTAATTTGTGCGTGCAACAACCCTCATCCTGAGGAAGCGGGAAGCGCTGTCTCGAAGGATGTACGTCTGCGATGTCCTTCGAGACGCCGCTAAAGCGGCTCCTCAGGAAGGGGTGTTTCGCAACTACCGCGCCTGCACGTGATATTCGTGGTTCGGCCGCATGTCGACGGCTGACGCCATGCGGTTCGACATGTTGAAGAAGCTCGCCACCGCGGCGATGTCCCAAATGTCGCGATCGGAAAATCCAGCTTCACGCAAATGCGCGCGATCGCTCTCTTCGATCGTGTGGCTCGCATTCGTTACCTTCACCGCGAAATCGAGCATGGCGCGCTGCTTCTGCGTAAGATCGGCGGCGCGGTAATTCATCGCCATCATCTCGCCGAGAACCGGATCGCCGGAGAGTTGGCGCACCGCCGCGCCATGCGCCGTCAGACAATAAAAGCACTTGTTCTCGGAAGAGACTGCAACGGCGATCATCTCGCGTTCAAGCTTGCTCAAGCCTGAAGGGGCGAGCATCAGATCGTTGTAGAAGGCGACGAAAGCTTCGAGCTTCGCCATGTCGAAGGCGTACGCCGTGAGCACGTTCGGCACGAAGCCGATCTTGTCGCGGCATTTCTGGAAATAGGCTTGCATTGCCGACGTGAGTTCGGCCTGCGGCAGATCGAGCGCAATGACGTGCGGCTCGTGCGATTGCGGCGCCTCGCTCGCGCGTGACTTCTTGGCCTGTGCCGTGGCAGCCATGTCTTCCTCCAACGCTCCGCCGATTGTTTCGGACCGAAACAGCGCCCGGTCAAGCGCGGCGCCTCATTTCAGCCGCCGCCGCTCATCAATGAGGTCGAACGATGCGCGCGCCCACGCAAACAGGCAAAGCAGCCCAAGATCTGTGGGTCTTCGGCTACGGTTCGCTCATGTGGCGGCCGGGCTTCGATTACCTCGAGCGTCAACTCGCGTGGCTGCGCGGCTATCATCGCGCGCTCTGCATTTATTCGCATGTGCATCGCGGCACGCCGGAGCGCCCCGGCCTCGTGCTCGGCCTCGATCGCGGCGGCTCATGCCGCGGCGTGGCGTTCCGGGCGGAAGCCGCAAAGGCGCACGCGACAATCGCCTATCTACGCGCGCGCGAGCAGGTGACCGCCGTCTATGTCGAACGCCGCGTCCGCCTGCGACTCGATGATGGGCGCGAGGTCGAGGCCCTGACATACGTCGTCAACCGGCGGCACGTGCAATATGCCGGCAAGCTGCCGCTCGAAAAAATTCTCG
>Ga0164305_10000095_pt1 | contig 26856 bp, 19 predicted proteins | sample Whisoiple_237_MG_FD_110215 | JGI IMG/M metagenome (GOLD analysis project Ga0164305, IMG submission 110215) | Soil microbial communities amended with pyrogenic organic matter from upstate New York, USA - Whitman soil sample_237_MG | ecosystem: Environmental > Terrestrial > Soil > Agricultural...
GAGACTTTGGTGCTGTTTCGCGACAAGTCAGGCCGCGTCGGTTTGCTCGAGGATCGTTGCTCGCATCGCGGTGCCTCGCTTTGTTACGGTCGGGTCGAGGAACGAGGCATTGCGTGTCCGTACCACGGATGGCTCTATGACACCAAAGGAAACTGCCTCGAGACTCCCGCAGAGCCGCGCGAGAGCCGGTTTCATTTAACCGTGAAGCAGAAAGCGTATCCGGTGCAGAAACTTGTGGGACTCTACTGGGCGTATCTCGGCCCTGCTCCGGCGCCGATGATCGCCAATTTCGACATCTGGTTCAGAAAAGATGGGCGGCGAAAGATTTTCATTCAGCCGCAACTCGACTGCAATTGGTTTCAAGCCATGGAAAATTCCATGGATCCGGCGCACCTACAGATTCTCCATCAAGATACTGCCAACCGCGGCCGGCCGATCAAAGATACTACGCGCGGATTGACGGACGATGTTCAGGAATTCGATTTTTACGAAGTTCCCTATGGTTTGATGAAACGGCGGACCTACAAAAACGGCATGATCGACGAGCATCCGGTGATTTTCCCGAATATTTTACGTCAGGGAAATGTCGGACAGATTCGCGTTCCGATTGACGACACGCATACCAAGATTTATTTCGTGCGCTTCTTTCCCAGTGAGAACGGCGAGATTATTGAGGACGACGAGCCGTCGGCGGACTATATCCAGCCGTACAAAAATCCGCCCGATGCGCTGCATCCTTTCACCAGATTCCGCATGGATGCGGTACAGGCGCAGGATCATATGGCGTGGGAAACTCAAGGGCCGATCGCCGATCGAACCACAGAGCGCCTCACAACTTCCGACCGCGGCATTATTCTGCTGCGCCAGGTGATGTTTCGCGAGCTGAAAAAAGTACAGCAGGGTCGAGATCCGATGGGTATCGTGCGTGAGCCGGCGAAAAATCCCCTAATCGATACGCACCTGATGGAGTCGATCGCGCAGATCGGCGACAACCGTGCGCCACGCGCCGTCAACGAGTAATACATAAACCCGAATTGCGCCCTACCCGAGGGCGCATCATTTCTTTTCCGCAAATCCTGCAATCGCATTCAAGCTCGACTGCCGCAGGCTTTCGCGCTTGCCCTCGCTTTCGAGCAAGAATATGATCCATTCGTTTCAGCGTCGTTGATTCATAAAGGACGATGTCTATGGCCGATCTTTCCAAATTGCGCGCACTCGTCGCCCAGTCTTGTCGGATTCTCGGCAAGCTTAACCTCACGAAGGAGCCGAGTGGTCACGTGAGCGCACGGATCCCCGGTGAGGAGAAACTCCTGATCAAGGCGCGCGGGCCAGAGGAATCTGGCCTGCGTTTCGTCCAGCCGCGCGATATCATTACGGTGGATTTCAGCGGGAAGAAGACTGTCGGCGAAGATGGCTTGGAGACGCCGCAGGAGGTCTTTATTCACACGTGGCTTTATAAGACGCGTCCGGACGTGCAGTGTGTCGTGCATGTGCACCCGCTGACCGTGGTCCTGTTCACAATTTGTAACAAGCCGCTACAACCTTTATATGGCGCATACGATCCCTCGGGTCTGCGACTGTTGGTTGAGGGATTGGCGACTTACCCGCGCAGCATTACCGTATCGAGCGATGGGCTCGGCCAAGAATTTGCCGCTGCGATGGGCCAGAAGCAGGCTTGTCTCATGCGCGGTCATGGCATCACAAGCGCGGCAGCGAGTGTGGAAGATGCCACTCTCGCAGCGATCAAGCTGAATGACGCAGCGGTGATTAATTATCAGGCTGCGCTTCTCGGCACACCCGTACCGATTCCACAAGAAGATATCGAGCTTCTCGTCGGCAGGACGCGCGCCGGGAGCAAGGCGGTTCACGCGAACTCGAACTGGCGCTACTACTGCAAGCTGCTAGGCGAAGAAGAAAACTAATCGTTCAGGTCGTTCAACACATTCGAACCGTTCAATCGTCCGAGCCAACTAACCAATCCATCTGCTAGATTTTCCTTGCTTCGATATGGCGCCGCCAGTTCTCGAATTCCGGAAGATCGTCAAACGCTTTGATACAGTCACCGCCATCGATGCGGTTAGCTTTTCGGTTCAACGGGGTGAGATTTTTACATTGCTGGGGCCGTCGGGCTGCGGCAAAACGACCACTCTGAGGTTAGTTGCAGGCTTGGAAGAGCCCGAGGATGGCGAGATCAGTATTGACGGTGCTACGGTTGCAGCACCGCGTCAAGGAATTTTCCTGCCGCCAGAAAAGCGCCGTTTGGGAATGGTTTTTCAATCCTACGCGATCTGGCCCCATCTGACGGTCTTTGAAAACGTTGCGTTCCCATTACGGGTGCGCCACGAAAATTCGGGAGTCATTCGCCAACGAGTGGGGCAAGCATTGGAGACAGTGGGTCTCGCCGGCTTGTCAGGCCGCGGCGCGACGCAGCTTTCCGGCGGTCAACAGCAACGGGTCGCGCTGGCGCGGGCGCTCGTTTATGAGCCGGCAATTCTGTTGCTCGATGAGCCGCTCTCGAACCTCGATGCTAAGCTCCGAGAGCAAATGCGCTTCGAACTTCGCGCGCTGCAAAAAAAGCTCTCGCTCACCATTCTCTATGTAACCCATGATCAAACGGAGGCGATGACGCTCTCGGACCGTATTGCCATGGTGAACAGCGGCCGACTCGAACAAATCGGCACGCCTGAGGAGATTTACGAGAAGCCCGCCACTCCCTTTGCCGGTCAATTTCTCGGTCGAACTGTCGTGCTCGAAGGAACTTTTCGAAGATCGGCAGCGGAGCAGTGGGTCGAGTTGTCCGACGGACATCGAATTCCGGCGCGCGTGGACTCAAGCGACTCATTCGTGGACGGCGCACTGGTGCGGCTCATCACGCGACCTGAGGATATTGCGATTTTGCCGCCTGACCGACTCGAACCAACCCAAATCGATGCCACCGTGGAGCAGGTGGACTATCTCGGTGACCGCTTCGAGTATTACCTGCGCGCGGCCGGTGTTCTGCTGATTCTCACAGCGCCAAAAAAGGACCGTTATAAGATTGGCGCTAAAGTTCGTCTCGGCTTCGATCCCATTCGCCTGAGTCTCTACGCCCATTAAGAGCCCGTGAACGTTACCGCCACTGCTGACAAACTTTCCATCGCAAGACTGCGCGTTCGGCCGATTCGCATCGCCGAGCTTTCCTTAGTTGCTTTTTTTGCATTTGTGACCGGGCTGCCTTTGCTGTTTTTGCTCGGCGGAAGCTTCAATTTAGCTGCACCGGGGCAAGCCGCGCTTTATGGAGTGGCGAATTGGGCGCGGGCCTTTAACGATCCGACCACCGTGAACGCGCTGTGGATGAGCTTTCTCCTTTCGGGGGCGCGTTTGATTCCGGCAGTTATGATTGCCGTTTTGTTTGCGTGGCTGATCGCGCGCACCGATATGCCGGGCGGCAACTCCATCGAATTTTTTTGCTGGATGGCCTATTTCATTCCAGATTTCCCTCTGACGCTCGCGTGGATTTTGCTCCTCGATCCCAATTACGGCTTGCTCAACACCCTCGCGCTCAAACTCCCGTTCGTGCACACGGCGCCGTTCAATCCGTATAGTTTCTGGGGCATTGTCTGGGTACACACCTCGACCGGCGGAATCTGGTTCAAAGTGATTCTGTTGACGCCGGTCTTTCGCCGACTTAGCGCAGCTCTGGAGGAGGCGGCGCGCGTGGCCGGCGCAACGACGACCGCGATGCTCTGGCGGATAAGCGTCCCACTCTTGTCGCCGATGATTCTGGCGGTTTCCGTGCTGAGTTTCATTCGCGGCTTGCAGTCTTTCAACACGGAGCTTTTGCTCGGCACACCGGCGGGCATCTATGTCTATTCGACACGCATTTACGATTACATTCGTCGCGAGCCGGCTTCTTACGGCGAGGCGACGGCTCTGGGTTCCGTTTTTATCATTGCGCTTGGGATCTTGCTGTTTTTGTATTGGCGCTTTTTGCGCGGCAAACGCAGATTCACCGTGGTCACCGGCCAAGGGTATTCGACCGCGCGGGTGAGACTCGGCCGATGGCGTTACGTGGCGTCAGCCGGTTGCACTTTATACATCGTGATTATGACGCTCTTGCCGCTGGCTTTTCTGACCATCGGCTCGTTCATGCGGCGGTACGGTTTTTTTAGTATCAGCTCGCCGTTTACGCTGGCACATTGGCAAGACGTTCTCAGCGATCCGATTTTTTTTCTGGCACTGAAAAACAGTCTGCTGATTGCCACGATCACCGCTGGCGTAGGTGTGGCGCTCTATTCCATTGTTGCGTATGTGCTGGTGTCACGGCGGGCGGTCGTGGCTCCTGTCCTCGAAGCGCTCTGCTGGTTGCCGCATATTCTGCCGGGAATTCTTCTCGGCCTCGGTATACTATGGCTATTTCTAGCCACGCCGTTGCGGTTCGTATTTTACGGGACCACATGGGGCATCGCGCTGGCCCTGATGGTGAGCGATAGTCCGGTCACTACGCAAGCATTCAGAGCGGGTTACCTGCAGTTGGGCGCCGATCTGGAAGAAGCAGCGCGGGTGGCCGGCGCGTCGTGGGGCTACACCTATCGAAGAATTTTACTGCCGCTTCTGGCGCCCATCGCCGGTGCGATCGGCTTGATGAATTTCGGCGGCGCCTTGACCAGCATCAGCACTCCCGTGTTACTTTACAGCCACCAATCGCGTCCCTTGGCCATTCTAATGCTCGAATATAGCGTGACCGGCGAGCTCGAACGAGGCGCCGTTCTTGGCTTGCTGATCACGGCGATTATCTGCGTGATGATGCTGATTGGTCGGAGACTTGGCTTGCAGTTATCGGGGCAGCAATAAAGACCTGGTTAGTTGGAGGGTGCATGCGACCGTTCGTCATTCTCCTCATGGCGCTCCTGTGGAGCGCGCCAGTATTGGCGCAAAGCAGGGCCGGCGAGAAGGAATGGAACACGATCATTGAGGGGGCAAAAAAAGAAGGCAAGCTTGTGGTCGCGGGCTCGCCTGACCCCGTGATGCGCAATGAAATTATTCCGAAATTCAAGGAACGTTACGGTATTCCCATCGAGTTCATCGCCGGACGCTCGAGCGAAATCAGCGCCCGGATAAAAACCGAGCGCGGGTCGGGGATTTACAGCGTCGATGTTTATCTCTCCGGCCCGGATACCACGGCCACGACGCTCTACGGCGAAAAAATGATCGATCCGCTCAAACCGTTACTAATCATGCCCGAAGTCGCTGATGGGACGAAGTGGAAACTCGGCAAGATCTGGTTCGCCGATCCCGAGGAACGCTTCGCCGTACGGGGGTTCAGCAGCGTCGCGACGCTGCTTTTCATCAATACAGATCAGGTAAAACCGGATGAAATGCGCAGCGCCAAGGACCTTCTCAATCCGAAATGGCGCGGCAAAATTTCCACCGAAGATCCGACTACGACGGGCTCGGGCGCGAACTCTGCCGCGCGTTTTTATCACGATCTCGGCGAAGATTTTGTCCGCAAACTCTACATCGAGCAAAAAACTGTGCGCACGCGGGAACGACGCCAAATGTCAGATTGGCTGGCGCGCGGGACACAGCCGATTTGCTTGAGTTGCCGCGAGGACGATGTTCGGCCGCTCATCAAAGAAGGCTTCAAGATTCTCGAGATCTTCGAGCTCGCCGATATGCCCGGATCCATCAACGGGTCGCCGTGGATGCTGACGTTAGCCAATCGGGCGCCGAACCCCAATGCGGCGCAACTGTTTGCCAACTGGATTCTTTCCAAAGAAGGCTTGGGGATCTATGCGCGCGGCTATGGCTCTGTCAGCATGCGCACCGATATCGACGAGACAAATCTGAACCCCGGCAACATACCCAAAAAGGGAGTCAAATATTTCGACGATACCGATTGGAAGTGGATCGTGACCGGACGCCAGGAATACCGGGAAAAAGTTTGGCAGGTGCTCAAAACCGCAAAGTAAGAGGTTCAAGTTGTTCAACATGTTCAAATCGTTTTCGAACGGCACGGGTTGTCGTCGCCGAATAGAACTTCCGAGGATTAGACGTTTTGAACGAATTGAACCGCTTGAACGTTTTTAACTCTTCACTGAAGGGAAAATGAAATTTATGGCCAAGAAAATTCGTATCTTTTACCGGGCGCCGAGTCATGTGCCGTTGTGGAAGGTGATGGAGGAGGGGGGATTTTTGCAGAAGCACGGTCTGGAAATGGAAATGGGCTCGCTGGAGGGACAACGCAAGCGCGCGGCGGAAGGATTGAAGACGGGCGATCTCGACGTCGTTTCGGGCAACCACCACAATTTGTACGCTCGTAAAGCGCTGTATGGCGATCCCTATGTGCACATCGCACAGAGCAACAATGCGTGGCGAGAAAATTTTCTGGTGTGCGGCAAGGGTGTCAGCGGCTTGCAGGATTTAAAAGGCAAGCGCGTGGCGATGGATGATTATGACGGCCATACAGGATTAAATGTCTGGCTCTATCTCAAACAGCACGGACTCGAAGAGGGCCGCGATGTCGAGTTGGTGACCGATCCCGTGAAAGGCGCGGAGCGCGCCAAGGCCGTAATCGAAGGCAAATACGATGCGACATTTATCAGAGCGGTGGATCGACTGCGCGCGCTCAAGTTCGGGGCAAAAATCGTCGAAGTCCCGCCTATGGCGATGATCGAGGGCGTGACCCTGACGACCACCACGACCTATGTGAGACAGCACGAAGACGAATGCCGCTCACTGATCATGGCGCTGATTGACGGCATTCACTTTTTCAAAACCAACAAGGCCGACACGCTCGCCATCGTAAAGAAGCATTGCTCGCAGCTGCTCAAGATGCACGACGATGAAGAGTGGAATTGTTTCTACGACACTCAATCGGAATCGCTTGAAAAAGCGCCTTATCCTTCCCTCGAGGCGATCCAGAATGTTTTCGCCCTCGGCGTGAAACGGGATCCGCAAATCAGCGAATTCAATCCACTCGCACTCTGGGATCTGCACTATGTCAAAGAAATCGACGACAGCGGTTATATTCGAAGCCTCTATCGCTAAGTGGCTGTCGCAATTGGGTAAAATTCGATTGTTTTCAGGAGGTATTGACGGCAAAGCGTAAAAAAAGGTAAAAGGGCGCCGCTGCTTTTGAGAAGTGAAAATTTGCACCTTGGAGGAAACATGAAAGCGCTTCTCGTCAAGAAATTTTCCGGCTTATTAACAGGCGTTTTGCTTGCTGGTTGCGGCGTCCAAATGGGCGACGATTCCGCCCGCACGCCGGTCACCGGCTCAGCAGGGGGGGGCGAGTAGCCAGAACGCCAATGCCAAGCTTGAGCGCTGTGACCAATCGCTGGGAACGTTGGCGGTCGTCGAAGACCAAACCGCGCCCTGGTATTATCGGCTTACTCGTGAATACAAACTGACTTCGACGGTTCCGCTCATCCGGTTGCTGGTTCAACAGTCAAACTGCTTTGTGGTTGTCGAGCGTGGTCGTGCGTTTGGACAAATGCAGGGGGAACGAGCGCTTCAACAAACCGGCGAACTGCGTGAGGGCAGCAACTTCGGACAGGGCCAAATCGTGGCTGCCGATTACTCGCTGAATCCTATGATCACGTTTAGTCAGAGGGATACCAAAGGGATGGGAGGAGCTCTGGCCGTGATTCCGTACGCAGGGGCGTTGGGCGCGCTTGCCGGCGGCGTAAGGACTAGTGAAGCATCAACCACCCTTACTTTGGTAGATAATCGATCCGGTGTGCAACTTGCTTCCGCGGAAGGCGCCGCATCGAATACTGACTTCAATCTTTTCGGCGGTGGGTTCGGTTCCGGAGCAGCCGCGGGTCTCGGGGGCTACACCAATACGCCAGAGGGTAGGTGCTCGCCGGCGCATTCGCGGACGCCTACAATCGGCTAGTTGGCGCAGTTAGGAGTTACAAAGCTCAGGAAGTTAAGGGCGGTCTCGGTACCGGCGGGCAATTGGGCGTGCAAGGCGGCATGACGCCGGCATCGCAAGCTTTGACGCCAGCCTCTGCGACGGCCACCAGTGCCACTACGTCGGCGCCGAAGCCCGCGGCGAAGCCGGCACCGAAGCCTGCCGCAAAACCAGCGCCGACGACAACCAAGCCGGCTTCCTGAGCAATCGTCTATAAAGTTTATCAGCGCCCGGTGGGAAAACTCCTCGCCGGGCTTTTTTTAGCCGCGAAGTAGCTCGTAAACTCAACGAGCGCGTTTGATCGCAAATCCAAAGAAGGATTTCTCCCTCCGATCGAAACACAGGTGGTGTCCGTCAACCCGCAACAAAAAATATCGTAACTCCTGATAACGCCCGCGCATTCTAAAGTGCAAATCCGAATCGGGGAATTTCCGTAGCGGCGCAATGGCATGCGCCCTCTGAATACGCCGTTCCAATCTCTGTCCGACAACCATACCAGCAGGATCACCAATCCGTAGCATCTGCAAGGTCCTTTGTGTCAGCTAGACGCATCGTGCGGGAAAAGATATGAACTAGAGTTGAGCTGATCGCGCGAGGAGCGTCTTGCATGCTCACCCGGAATATTATCGGAGGAGTGAATGACGACCGATGCCACGCCCATCAATCTTTTCGAATTCGAAGACGTCGCCCGCGCTCGTTTGCCGAAGGCCGAGTACGATTATATAGCAGGCGGCGCTACTGACGAGATCAGCGTCGATCGCAATCGCCGCGCATTCGCTTCCTGGGCGCTGCGGCCGCGCGTCTTGCGGGATGTCAGCGTCTTGGATTTATCCACCGCGGTTCTAGGGACGAAAGTGAAGCTGCCGGTTCTGCTCGCACCCTGCGGCGGTCACAAGAGGGCGCATCCCGATGGCGAAATCGCCACATATCGGGCCGCTGCGGCGTGCGGCACAGTGCTCACCGTGAGCGCCAACTCCAATACTTCGTTCGAAGATTTGTCCAAAGCCGCGACTGGCCATCTCTGGATACAGATGTACCCGTTTCGCGATAAGCAGCTCAATCAAGACTGGCTCGATCGTGCTAAAGGTGCTGGCTACAAGGCGGTCGTCGTCACCTTAGATTCACAATGGCCGCCGAAACGCGAGCGCAACATCCGGAACAACTACCGGCGCACGCGCGGGGTGAACTATCCGAAGTCAGGTGCGGAAACACCACGACCCGCGGGCCGGGCCGGTGAAGGATCGGATCCTGCTGCGACCTGGAGAGATCTCGAATGGATCAAGTCAGCGAGCGATTTACCGGTGGTCGCGAAAGGGGTCATGACGGGCGAGGATGTCGAGCTATGTATCGATGCCGGAGCGGACGGTGTTATCGTTTCCAACCACGGTGGCCGCCATCTCGACAACACGCTGGCAACCATCGAGGTACTCTCCGAGGCGGTGGCGGCGGCAAAGGGAAAAATTGAAATCTATCTCGACGGCGGCATCCGGCGCGGCGCCGATGTGGTGAAGGCGATTGCGTTGGGCGCCAAAGCCGTTTTTATCGGCCGGCCGCTCTTCTGGGGCCTGGCGGTGGACGGCGAAAAAGGCGTCATTCGGGTGTTGGAGATCTTGCGGGAGGAAATTGAAATCACTATGGCGAAGTGCGGCCGTCCGACGGTCGGAAGTATAGACTCATCGGTGGTCGTCAAAGCACCGCCACTCTAGGACTCGCGTGATCCAGGAGCGCTATGGTTACAGGCGCGATCTGATTTATGGACGCTATTACTCGGAAAATTGCCGATTACGCTGCCGGCGTCAGGTTTGCCGATCTTACTGAGGAAGTGATTCAGGCGGCGACGCAACGGCTGCTGGATTCTCTTGGCTGTGCCCTGGGCGCTTACAATTGTGAGCCGGCACAAATCGGCAGACGATTGGCCGCCGGGCAGACGGCGGGAAAATATCCTGGCCGTGTCCTCTGCTTTGCCGAGCATTTACCGGCCGAGGCCGCGACATTTATCAACTCCGCAATGATTCGGAATCTCGACTTCAACGACCGTTATCCGGGCGGACATCCGAGCGACTGCCTGGGCGCACTTTTGGCTTTGGCAGGTGCCATGCACATCGACGGCAAACGGTTTTTGGCTGCCATGATCGTCATTTACGAAACTTTTGCCCGCCTGAGTGATGCGACCAAACTCAGCCGGCGCGGTTGGGATCAAGGCTACGCTATCGCGGTCGCAACGGCGGCAGGACTCTGCAATCTGCTCGAGCTTTCATTCAACGACGCCGCCAATGCCATCGGCATTGCCGCCACGTCCAACTTGCCGCTACGGGTCACGCGCTCGGGCGAGCTGACGGCCTGGAAAAACGTGGCCACGGCTTATGCCGCGCGCAACGGCGTCTTCGCGGCGCTGCTTGCGGCCGAAGGCATGAGCGGGCCGGGCAATTCCTTCGAAGGACGCAACGGACTTTTTGAAAATGTTACAGGGCCCTTCGAGTTAGCGCCGTTCCCGAATAACGGAGGCGCGTATTTAACGCCACGCGTGCAGATGAAATATTGGCCGATCGAAACCAATGGACAACCGGCCGTGTGGGCGGCCCTGGAACTCCGCGAAAAAGCCGACGCGCAATCGTTGCAGCAGATCGAAGTTTTTACGTCGAAGTTTACCTGGTTCGAGATCGGCAGCGAGCCGGAAAAGTGGGACCCTCGAACACGGGAGACAGCGGATCATAGTTTACCCTATATCTTCGCTCGCGCGCTGGTGGACGGGCCAATTCGCGTGAGCTCATTCGAGGACGAAGCGGTGCGCGACCCCGCGCTTCGACCGATTATGGCAAAGATCAAAGTGATTCCAGACGATGCGATCGAGGCGATGTTGCCGGAAAAAACTTTGCTGCGCGCAGTGGCGACGACGAATGATGGAACTCGTCATACGTGCGAAATCGTCAATCCGCTGGGCCATCCGGATAACCCCATGCAAGATCGCGACATCGAGGAAAAGTTTACAGCGCTCGCGGAGCCCGTCCTCAGAGCGGAACGGACCCGCACGGCATGGTGGCGCTGGCGCGACGTGAATCGGTCGGCAGATGTCGCCGCTTTGCTGGAGCTGCTCGATCTCCCCGATTTGTCCAGCTTCAAGAGCTCAAAGCAGTGAAGCAAACGTTAGACGAAATCCGCATCGTCGATACCACATTGCGTGACGGCGATATCAGTCTGTGGGCGTACGGCATGACCACGGGAATGATGTTGCCGGCGCTCCGTCCGATGGATGATGCGGGTTTCGATTCGATGGAATTTTTTCTCAGCCTGCGTTTGAAGAAATTCGTGCGCGAGCACAAGGAAAATCCTTGGGATTGGCTGCGCTTCGGCACCCAACAAATAACCAAGACCCGCTTGCGTTATCACGGCGGGTTACACAGCGGTTTTGAGTTCATTCCCAAATGTATTCGGCAGTTGCTGATTCAGACGGTGGTGAAATACGGCATCGACCTGACGCGGACGTCCAATGCTTGGAACGATTTCGCGGCCCTCGGAAAGGAAGCGAGGGAGCTCAAAAAACTCGGTATGGATACGGTGATGAATCTCATCTATTCGATTTCGCCGCGTCACACCGACGAATACTATGCGCAGAAGGCGCGTGACGCCGCGGCGCTGAAGCCGTATCGGTTGTGCTTCAAGGATGTCGGCGGCATGCTGACTCCGGATCGCACCCGTGATTTAGTGCGGCTCATCCGGCAAAATAGCGGCGACACTCCCCTGGAGTTTCATGCCCACTGCAATAACGGGCTTGGCCCTTTCAACCTGCTCGAAGCGGTCAAAGCGGGCGTGCGCATCGTGCATACCGCGATCCCGCCGCTCGCCAATGGCTCGTCACAGCCTTCGGTATTCAATGTCGTCGGCAATTTGCGCGCCCTTGGCTACCAACCGATGATCAACATGGATACGCTACCCGCCGTACGCGAGCACTTCGAAGCAATTGCGAAGCGGGAAGGTTTACCGCTCGGCGTGCCGCGCGAATACGATCAAACCTGGTACGGCCATCAGGTGCCGGGCGGGATGATTTCCAACCTCCGGCACCAGCTGAAGCTCATGGGCAAAGAAGAAAAGCTCGATCAGGTTCTGGAGGAAACCGCGCGTGTGCGCGCTGAGCTGGGTTATCCGATCATGGTCACGCCCTTCGCGCAATTCGTCGGCAGCCAAGCGGCGATCAATGTGATTCTCGGCGAGCGCTACAGGGAAGTGACCGATCAGGTGATCCAATACGCGCTTGGTTTATGGGGCAGGGAAGGCAGCGATCACATGGATCGAGAGGTGAAAGCAAAAATCTTGGATCGAATGCGCGCCCGTGAAATCGAAAGACTCGAATATCCAGAGCCGAGCCTGGAAGAGGTCCGTAAGCAATACGGCGGGCCCGGACTGTCGGATGAGGAACTATTGTTGCGCTATTATGCCGGCCCGGAATTTGTCGATGCGTTAAAGAGCGCGCCGAAAAAATATGATTCTTCGATTAGAAAGCCGATTGTAAAACTGATCGAAGAACTGGGCACTAATAAATTGCGCCGCGTTTTTATTCAGAACAAGAATTTTTCCCTGGTCGTGGAGAAAGGCGAATGATCCCGATAATAGCGCTCTCTCCGTCCAGACTTAGCGTCACCGGCACGCCTTCAAAAGGAGTTTTCGTGATTTTACGGCGGCTCATTTTTATTGCGCTGAGTGCGGTGATTTACGTTGCACCGTCGGCTTTTGCTCAAGCGGTGCGCGCGAGCTATTCGGGATTGTCGGGGCAAAATCTGCCGTTCTGGCTGACCTATGATGCGGGACTGTACAAGAAATACGGATTGAGCACGGAAATCGTTCTGATCTCGGGAGGACTGACGAATATCCAAGCGGTCATGGCGAACGAAATCGCCTTCACCTACCTAGGCGGAGCATCGCCGATCCAGGCGACTGCCCAAGGGGCCGATATCGTGGTCTTGGCTACCGCCTATGGCTTGATGCCGTACGGAATGATCGGCAATAAAAACGTTCACACGTCGGCGGAACTCAAGGGCAAAACGTTTGTGGTCTCGCGGCTCGGCGGGATCGAGGAGACGGCCGCACGGCTCGCACTCGACCGGTTGGGCGTGGGCGCGCGCAATGTGTCTTTCCTGCAAGCGGGACCCGACCCGGTGCGTATCGCGGCGCTGGAATCAGGCTCAGCGCAAGCGACGATGCTCGCGCCACCGGGGCTGTTCGCCGCGACCTCGCGCGGGCTCAATTTGCTCGCCGATCTCGGCGCTCTGAAAATCAAATATCCGACCTCGGTGGTGGCGGCGCGCCGTGCGTTTGTCGCACAGGAAAGGACGGTCGCTAAACGGTTTCTCATGGCGCTCGTGGACGGGCTTCATCTCTATCGCCAAAATAAAAATCTGGCGGTTCAAGTGCTGCAGAAGTATACGAAGATTGCCAACGCCGATATTTTGTCACAGTCCTACAACTACTTTGTCAAAAATACTCCCGCGTTGCCGCTCTCCGAAGCTGCGACCATTCAGGCGGCACTTCCCACCGATAAACCGACCAATCGGAAGATCGAAGATTTTTACGACAATTCAGTCCTCGAGGAGCTGGAACGCGAAGGCTTCCTAAAGACGCTTGAAAAATAACGGGCTAACCCGAGGGTGGGAATTAACTCAAAGATGTGTGATCCGTCATTTCCGCATGTTTCTAGCGGGAATCCAGGCGAATCCGGAATGGACCCGACTAAGACGTTCGGGGGTGACCCGTTTAGGAATCGATCTCTTTAGCCTAGTCCCGTCTCAAACGAACTCAATCACAGCGCCGTCGTGCTTGCGGGCGGTTTTCGGTGATGTGTCGCTTGCTCATAGGCGTAGGCGAACTTGATCAAGTTGCCATCGTCGTACGGGCGGCCGATGAAGCAAAGTCCCGCCGGTAATTTGTCGGTGGTAAATCCGGCGGGAACGACGATCGTCGGTACGTAAACCAGAAAAGTATTCAGGTGCGGCGCGCCTTTCTGATCGACAAAGGGCGGTGCAATGCCATCTTTGATCAAAGTTGGCTGGTGCTCCACGGCTTTGTGAACGATGGCGTCGAGATTGTGATCGGCCATCACTTTCAGAAAATTCGTCGTCAATTGATCCTGTGCTTTGAGGCTCTCGTAATGCTTGGTGGCGTCGGGTCTTCGTTTGAACCGGTCCTGAGAGCGCTTCACGACTTTAACGAACTCCGGGGCGGCGATCACTTCCTGCGGTGTTTTAAAGGGAGGATTGGCGCTCCTTCCGAAATAATTCTTGAACGATTCGTCTGTTTCCCCGGGGCCGCCCGAGCGTTTCGCGAGCAGCTCTTTGATTCCTGGAATCGTAATCGGATCGACGATCTCGGCACCAGCGGCGCGCAGCTCGGCTACCGCTTTATCGAAAACTGCCGAGACTTTCTTGAAGTCTTCGGACTCGGACTCGGCATTGAGCCCAATGGATTCGCGCAGCACTCCCAAACGAACGCCCTTCAGGCCGGCTTTATCCAAAAACCTCGTGAAGGTATCCGGAATATAGGCGACACCGCGCGCTGTGATCGGATCTTCCGGATCATAGCCGACCATCACATCGAGAAGCTTGGCGAGATCGGTCACCGTCCGCGCCATGGGACCGAGGGAGCCAAAAATTTCCGGCCAGCACCCATAAACGCCGCCGCGGCTCACAAGACCGGCGGAAGGGCGCATACCGGTAATACAATTCCAGGTCGATGGCCGACGAATCGAAGCCAGGCCTTCCTGTCCCACTGCGACGGTTGTGAAGTTCGCGGATACGGATGCTGCCGAACCGCCGGAAGAGCCGCCGACGGTACGCTCCGGATCGTAAGGGTTGCGGGTCGAGCCGAAGAGCGAGCCATGGGTGTCGCCGCCGCCCAGTTCACCGAGGGTGGCTTTGCCCAAAATGATCGCGCCGGCCTGGCGCAATTTTTCCGCGACGAAAGAGTCGCGATCCGGATAATAATTTTTAAAGACTAGCGATCCGAGAGTCGTCGGCATTCCTTTGACATCGGCTTGATCCTTGATGATCACCGGAATGCCATGCAGCGAACCGACGGGGCCGGATGCTTTGTACGCGGCGTCCAGTCGCTCGGCTTCCCGAAGCGCTTCGGAATTGACTGTGATCAACGCGTTGATTACGGGCCCGTGCTTGTCGAATTTTTCGATCCGATCGAGATAGGCGTGGACAACCTCGCGACACGTGACGGAGCCCGAGCGATAGGCGCCGTGGAGGTCATCTATAGTTGCCTCCAGAATATTGAACGCCGCCATGGAAGCTCCTTTCGAGTTTCTATAGGAGCTTCAATACTTGAGCGACGCGATAATGTCCAGCCTTAGAGATGGTGTTGCGGAGAAAAGGTCTCGCAGCTCGTCAGAGATGGCAAACGCTGTGTTCAGTGTTCCGCACTTCTGGAACGCGCAACACTCGCTAGCTCCAAAGTGCGGTTCTGCTGAATTACCGCGTCGAGGATTTCGACTACGGCCTCGGGGGTATAGGGCTTGTCGACGAAATTCCTGATCCCTGCCTTGTACATCTTGGCCTTCGAGGACGGATCAATGTAGCCGCTGCTGACCACTATACTCACCTGCGGATTTTCTTCCTTCATGGTTAGGATAACTTCCCAACCGGCTTTTTTGGGCAGACCAATATCGAGAAGCACCACGTCAATTTTGTGCTTGTGCTCCTGAAACAAGTTGAGCGCCTCCTCGCCATCCAACGCGACGAGCACATTGTATCCATGTTTAGCGAAGGTTTTACGCAAGAGGAGGACCATCATCTCTTCGTCTTCGACCAACAGAACGGTCTTGTGGCCGTCGCGGCCGGTTTCCGGGGAAACTTCGGCTTGGAGAGCCGTATCGACGGTGTTTTGCAGCTCACGCGCGGCCGGCAAGTACAAGCGGAATTTCGTGCCCCGCTGAGGTTCCGTGTGCACCTCGATCAAGCCGTCGTGATTCTTGATAATGCCGTAAACGATAGCGAGCCCAAGCCCGGTACCCTCGCCAATTCCTTTTGTGGTGAAAAAGGGCTCAAACAGGCGGGAGCGAACGCTGTCCGACATTCCAGTTCCGGTATCGATGACTTCAATGCAGACATATTCGCGTGCCTGAGCGCCAGCGTCGTTGATCGTCGCGCCGTCTACGAGCGAGGTTCGCAGAACGAGCTTACCGCCGTGGGGCATCGCGTCGCGGGCGTTCACGCAAAGGTTGAGCAGGGCTTGAGTGATCTGATTCGGATCGGCCATGACCAACGGAAGCTTGGCGCGCAGCTCCAAAGAAAGATCGATGGTTTTTGGCAGCGTCTGCTTGAGCAAATTGGCGAGGCCGGAAATAAGCTCATTGGCGCTGCTGGAGATCAAACGCGATTCAGTCTTGCGCGCCAACGTGAGAAGCTGGCGCACGACGCCGGTGCCGCGCTCGATCGCATCATCGATGATCTCGAGCTGTTCGGTAATTTCTTCGTTTTCCGAAACGAGGCTTGCGACTGAGCTGGCGTATCCCTTGATAATATTAAGCACGTTGTTGAAGTCGTGCGCGATGCCGCCGGCCAGGGTTCCAATGCTTTCCATTTTTTGCGCTTGCCGAAGCTGCGCTTCGAGTCTTTTTTGCTCTTCGAGATCTTTGAGCAGCGCCGCATTGGCGCGCTCGAGTTCGGTAGTCCGTTCCTTCACGCGTTTTTCGAGCTCCTGGTTGGCTCGCGCCAATTCGTCTCTGGCTTCTCGGAGAGCGGTCTCGGCCTGCTTGCGCTTGGTGATCTCCCGGGCGATTTTCGAGGCGCCAATGATTTTGCCGCGCGCATCCTTAATCGGCGAGATCGTCAGCGAGATTTCCACCTCGCTGCCGTCCTTGCGCTGCCGTACGGTGTCATAATGCTCAATGCGCTCACCGCGGCGAATCCGCTCGAGAATCCTGGTTTCCTCGTCGCTTCGGTCCAGCGGAATGATCGTGGTAATCGGTTTCCCGATCATCTCCTCTGCGGTATAGCCAAAGAGACGCTCCGCGGCCGGGTTCCAGCTCTTGACGATTCCGTCCAGGTTTTTGGCGATGATGGCGTCATCGGATGATTCGACGAGCGCTGCCAAATGGAGGCTTGCCTGCTCGGCTTTTTTCAGATGGCTGACATCCTGGAACGTATTGATAGCCCCGGACAGGCGTCCATTCTCGTCATGAAACGGACTGATGTTCACCCGAACGACGATCTGGGAACCATCCGGCCGCTCAACCATAATTTCTTCGTTTCTAAATGACTCACCGGTTCGAATGGCTACGGCCATCGGGGATTTGTCGTGCGGTAAAGTTGATCCATCGGGTGAGAGCATGCGAAACGAACCGCCATATTTATCCTCATCACTATCCAACTTGGGCGCGCGACCCCAGAGCTCAGCGGCATGTTGATTGAAGTAGGTGATGCGCCCCTCCAGATCGCAGGTATAAACCGCGGCGGGCATGACCGAGAGCACGTTTTCGATTTTTTTCTTGGCGATTTCGGCTTGGGCGAGTGCGGCGCGTTTTTCGATTAGCTCGAGATGATCCTGGTGCGCTGCACGGCTACGTTCCAACACCGACATCATAAAGTCTACCCTGGCAGCAAGTGATTTGCCGTTCAGAATCAATGGCGCTTCATAAAACCAATTGGGGTAGACGTGATCGCCCCAAATCGCCAATGGATGGGTGTGCAATGCTACGAGCAAAGCCTCGGGCGAGAGACGGCTCCGATTGTACTGACAGATAATTCGGCGGTTCGAACCGTGGTTAAATAGGTCGTTGATACTCGCTTCCCAGTGCTCCAAATCGGCGGGATCGATGTCGGGACCCAGGGTCCACGTCATTTCCACGCCAAACCGCACGCCTGTGAAACCATCGTCCGCAGCGGCTTTCAAGAAATCGAGTACTTGACGTGATTTTTTCCCTGACGAGAGCTTCCCGGGTTGGCGCCATTCGCGACGGGTCCAAAGCTTCAGCGCGCCGCGATCCACATGTTTATCGACATCGATGCCGCCGACTTGTAAGTGGCTGACCAAATCATCTACGGTCTGATCGTCGGCGATGTAGATAAACTGTTCCTGTTTCGCGAGCGCCTCCTGAATGAACGGAATCAGTGCCGGCATCTGTTCAACGGGGTCTTTGTGATAAAAAAGGCAGAGGTGATCTCCGTCTTTCAAATTGATGATTTCTTCTGCTAGCTCGGACACTTCTCCACCTCGGAAACTGGCCTTGACGCTGCAGCGGTGCCGTTGTTTCAAGGATATAACGTTTCTTGGTTCAATCAATAGGTTTCCGCACTCTCGGTGCGAAGCTTCAATTGAAAATCTGCAATCTTTTCGTCATCCTGCGATTCGAGCTATCGGCGACCGTAAACAGCAACGTCGGGGGAGTACGCTTTGCGGGGCGAAATGGCGAAACGGGTAGCGGGGTTTGGCACGACGGTTTTTGTCGAAATCAACGAACTCGCGCGCCTTCACGCGGCCGTTAATCTCGGCCAAGGTGCACCGGATTTCGACGGCTCGCCGGAAGTTCTTGCTGCTGCGGTACGAGCAGTCAACGGCGCGCTCAATCAATACGCGCCCGGTATCGGTATGCCCCCAGTACGGGAGGCAATCGCCCGGCACGCGGAGCGTTTTTATGGTCAAAAGCTGGATCCGGAGAGCGAAGTTCTGGTTACCAGCGGCGCCACCGAAGGAATGTTTGCGGCCATTTTGGGCCTTACGGATCCTGGCGACGAAGTCATTGTTTTCGAGCCGGTCTACGATACCTATGTGCCGAACCTGATTATGGCCGGCGTGACGCCCCGGTATGTGCCGCTTCGGGGCGATCAGTGGAACTTCGACCCCGATGAGCTGGCGAAGTCATTCACTGCACGAACTCGCGCAATCATCATCAACACGCCGCATAATCCCACCGGCAAGGTTTACTCGCGCAACGAGCTCCGTCTCATTAGCGAGCTTTGCATAAAGCACAATGTGATCGCGATCACCGACGAGGTTTACGAGCATATTTTATACGACGACGCGGTTCATACCCGGCTCGCGACTTTGCCGGGAATGCGCGAGCGCACGCTGACGGTGAGCAGCCTGGGTAAGACGTTTAGCGTGACCGGGTGGAAAGTCGGCTGGGCGCTCGGTCCGGCGCGGTTGGTGAACGCGGTCAATCAAGCGCATCAATTTATCACCTATGCCGTCGCATCGCCGCTGCAAGCGGCTGCGGCAACGGCGCTAGCTCTCCCTTTCACATTCTTTGAGCAGCTCCAAACGGATTATCAAAGGCGGCGCGATCGGCTGATCGAGGCCCTGCAAAAATCCGGCTTCAAAATTTTCCAGCCGAGCGGGAGCTTTTTTGTAATGGTCGACTGGCGCGGAGTTGCGCCGGCCCGTGTACAGGACGACTATGAATTCGCGCGCTGGCTCACCGCCGAGATCGGCGTGGCATGCATTCCCGCCAGTCCGTTTTACCAGGACTCCGACAAATACCTGGGAAAGCACTGCGCTCGGTTTGCCGTTTGTAAAAAGGACGAGACCCTCGCCGCCGCGGCCGAGCGCCTGGCTCGACTCGGCCGGGCCTGATACGCGCTTTCAACGCGCGACAAGCAAATGCCTGGCGGCTTGCAAAGTAGTCAAATAGACCGCAAAGACCAAAAGCGTGAGCAGAAGATTTCTCTTCCACTGACGGCTCAGGGCCACGCCGAAAGGAATGCCAACGAGAAAACCGATGATGTGAGCGATGTAAGCCACATGGGGATCATAGCCGCGCACCAAGCTCGGGTGAGAGACGACGACGAGGTTGTAAATAAAATAAATCAGCGCCACCAAGCCCTGCGGCGCCAAAAAGACCCAGGAAAATTTTAGTGGCTGGACGAGCATCACGCAGGCAGCCACCGTGAAGATCGCCGCGGAAGCGCCGAGCATTCCCGCGCCGCGCGGCATGAACAGCAGGCTTAAAAGAAAACTGCTGAAGCCACCGCAAAAGAACGTCGCCAAGTAGGCGCGAGCGCCGGCACTTTTCTCCAGAGTATTACCGAAAATAAACAAGAAGAGCATGTTGCCAAAAAGGTGCAACAGGTTGGCGTGGACAAAGAGCGCTGTCACCAAGGTCCAAATCCGACGGTGTAGCAAATTGCTGTAACTGAAAACGAGATTCTGCTGGGCGAGGGTTGGGTTTTGCTGCCAGGCCCAGAAACTCGCCGCTATACAGAGGAGTATGAGAAAGGTATTTGCTCTCAATCCACACCACGTCGAAGCGGTATGAATTTATCTCATTCCCATAGGAATTTCTTAATCGACCGTAAAATAAATTCAAAGATGGAAAACTTACAGATCATTGCCGGCGTAAGACAGATTGAAACTCTTGTTGACCAGCGGGAAATCGGGGACGATGTTGTCCAAAATGGCGTAATTGAGCGCCGGCCAGTTGGCGAACGACGGATCTTTGATTTTGACTCGTTGTAACGAGTTGTTTTTTCCCGCAACGACCCAGTGCCAGATCGGACCGCGCCAGCCTTCCACCAAGCCAAATGCGGCTTCGCCGCACGGCAATAGCGCCATCGACGTAGCGAAAGCCCCCTCCGGTAGAGTCTCGAGTGCGGAATCGATCAGTCGTGCGGCCTCGCCTGCCTCTTGGACACGCACCATCATGCGCGCCCAAACATCTCCCTCACCGTGCACAACAACACGCGGCTGCAGCGCCGCATAGGCGGCGAAGGCCTGATCGCGGCGCGCGTCTTCGTCGATCCCGCTAGCGCGCGCCACAACGCCGACCGCTTGCATCTCGCGCGCCGTCTGGGTGTTCAAACAGCCGGTGCCATGCAAGCGATCGAGCACCATTCCGTTGTGGCTTGCGATATCGACGATCTGATCGAAATCGGCAATGATGCGGGCAATGGATGCGCGGGCGTCGGCAATCTGGTTCGCTTCCAAATCCCGCGCCGTTCCACCGGGTACCAGTGAACCTCGCAAGAGACGGTGCCCGAACAAACGACCATTTAGACGGAGAACATCTTCGCGCAAGCGCAGCGCGTGCACGTTGGCAATCGCAAAGCCCGTGTCGTTAAAAATCGCGCCCACGTCGCCGATGTGGTTATAAAGTCGTTCCAGCTCGACCAGAACGACTCGGAAGTAAGCCGCGCGCGGCGGAATGCTGATGCCTGCAAGCGATTCGAGGGCCTGGCAGAAAGCCAGAGCGTGCGCGACGCTCGAGTCGCCGGAAATGCGCTCCGCCAGCTCAACACCTCTGTCAAGCGTCGCAGATTCGAAAAGCTTCTCAATCCCCTTGTGGACGAAATACATGCGCGATTCGAGATTGATAATGGTCTCGCCTTCGACGCTGAAACGAAAATGACCGGGTTCGATAATGCCGGCGTGCACCGGGCCGACGGTGATCTCGTAAAGCCCTTCCCCTTCCACTCGGCGAAAAGGATAGGGCTGTCCGTCATCGGAAAAATCCGAGCGCGCCGTCACACCTTTCAACATGGGATGATAATCGGCCGGCCAAAATTGATGCAACGGCAAGCGGCGCAAATCCGGATGGCCGGACGGAACCAAGCCAAACAGATCGTGGATCTCGCGCTCGAAGCGGCTGGCCAGATACCAGCGGGTGGCAAGCGATGGAAAGCTCGGATCCTCGCCAGGAACGAGAACCGATGCGACGACCAACACAGCTTCGCGTTCGAGCGCAAAAATATAGCGCATAGTGAATCCGCCGGTTTCGGACCGAGTGTCTTCTGCCAGAATGAGTTCCGGACGCGCGTGGTCGAGCACGCGCAAGTAATCGGCGAACTGGGTAAGGTTCTGCCGCGGTACGCTAACCCGCATTTCACGCGAACTGCGCACTTGGATGTTGCTCAGATTCAGATTCGTTGCGGCGAGGAGCTGCTTTAGCTCGTTGAGATCTGCCATCTATACTCCCAACACTAGCAGAACTCGTTCGAGCGCCGCTTTAAGCGGTGGCGGGAATGTGAGTCCGAGCGCAAGCAAGAGTGCCAAATTCATTGCGAGCGGCGCGAGCCATAGGCGAAGGCCGTCGCCGCGCGGCAGTTCGGCCGGCGGCACGCCGTACAACATTCGATTGACACTCGCCAGCACGCCGCCGAAGACCACGATGAGCAAAATCACGCCTGTGGCCACAATCCAAGGATAGGTGACAAGGCCGGCCCGGAAAATGATGAACTCACTGACAAACGGCGCAAATGGCGGCAACCCTATTAGCGCAAAAGTGCCGGCCAGGAAAAGCGCACCGGTCCACGGCGCCGCATGCAAGACGCCGCGCACATCATTGATTTCGGCGCTGTGATATTTCCAAAGAATATTGCCCGAGACGATGAAAAGCAGCGACTTCGATAGGGCATGATTGAAGATATGAAAAAGCGCGCCGAAAGTTCCCCAATAGCCGCCGAAGCCCAAACCGAGACAGATGATGCCCATGTGCTCAACGCTTGAATAGGCGAGCATGCGTTTATAATTTCGCGGTCGCACCAGAAATGCCGCCGCGACCGCGAGCGACAGCAAACCGACGCCGAGCAGTAAACCGCCGCTAAATTGCGAGCCGACGTTCAGATCGACCACGGCTTTGAAGCGCAGCACCGCGTACAGTCCGATGTTGAGCAAGACTCCCGACATAAGCGCGCTGATCGGCGCGGGGGCTTCACTGTGCGCGTCGGGAAGCCAGGTGTGCATCGGTGCCAAGCCGGCCTTGGTGCCGTAGCCGATAACGATGAACACAAACGCGAGCCGCATCACGTCAGGGTTGAGCGAAGCGGCGGCGGCGCTGAGCGCGCTCCAGTTGACGGCGATCTCGCCGGCTTTGGCGGCGCCGGCGTAATAAACCAGCGCAGTGCCGATGAAGGCTAGCGCAATACCGACGGAGGACAGAATCAAGTACTTATAGGCCGCTTCGAGCGAGGTGCGCGAGCCGCGGAGATTGACCAAAAAGACTGTCGCCAGCGTTGTCGCTTCGATGGCAACCCACATCACACCGAGATTGTCGGTGGTTGCCGCGAGCAGCATGGTGAATATAAAGAGATGGAAGAGCGAAAAAAATAGACGCGCGCGAGGCAGATGAGCATCGTCGAATTCAGCGCGCATATAGCCAATCGCGTAAAGCGCCGCGACGCCACTGAGGAAAGTAATCATCGCGACCATGAACGCTGATAAGGAATCGACGCGCAAAAGATCGGCCGCGACGGTTAATATATCGCCGTTCAGCACCTCGGCGGCGACAGCAACTCCAATCCCCAAGACAGCTATGGCCGCGCCGGTATGCAGCAGTTCCATCCAGGCACGCCGGCGCGTGAGAGAAATCACCGCCGCCGCGACGAGCGGGATCAAGAGCAGACTCAGTAGCATCATTCTTTCAATTTTCCCAATTCACCAACATCAATGGAGTCGAAATTGTCTTTGATGTGATAAACAAAGACCTCCATGATCAGGACCGCGACCAGCACGTCAAGAAAAACGCCCATCTCGACGATGAACGGCACGCCGTAGGTCGTCAAAAGGGCGAGTAAGAAGATGCCGTTCTCCAACATGAGAAAGCCGAGAATCTGGGTGACTGCGCGGCGGCGGTCCACCATGATAAAGAAACCGATCAGCACACCCGCGAACGCGAGCGGCATGGCATCCGCCGTAGGCAAGGGGTTCGATGACGCGATCGGCGTCATCACGTAAAAAGCGATAATCGCTAGCAGCACGCAGACGATCAGAGCGGGGGCGGTGCCGAGATAGGGCGCGGCGACTCTCGATATCCCGATTTTCGCGACCGCGCGATTGAGCACCCGGGGAATGACGACGACTTTGACGATGACAAGCGCGACGCCGACGCCGAACAATTGGAAACTATCGGTGTAAATCGCGATCAGCACCGAAAGGAAGGCGAGCACGAACGACTGCAAGGCGAAGGCGCGCACTTGTCCTTCCAGCCGAGCTCGAACGATCAACAGGATGGTCAAGCCAAGCGCGACAAACGACAGTAGATTAACCAATTTGGAAAGAATCTCAGCAGACATTCACAGCAGCCCTTCAGCGCAGAAAAAACGCGGTGACGACCGCCAACAGCGCAATCGTAAACGATCCGGCCAGAAGCTCAGGGACACGGAAAAGGCGGAGCTTGGCGACTGAGGTTTCCAGTAATGCGATGGCTCCTACGAACACCACTAGCTTTATCGCCAGTGCGATTAGTGCGATAACCAGCGCCACGGGCGTATTGTCGAGCGCGACACCCCATGGAAAAAATAGATTCGACAAAAGCGTCAGGAACAAAAACAGCTTCATGCCGGCGGCCCATTCCACAAGCGCAAGGTAGCGGCCGGAATACTCCAAAATCATCGCCTCATGGATCATGGTGAGCTCGAGATGGGTGGTCGGATTGTCCACTGGCAAACGCCCGTTTTCCGCAAGCGCAACAATGAAAAAAGCGAAGAACGCGAGCAGGTGACCGGTATTGAGCATCAATAGCGGTTCGGCGGCAAATCGCGTGATCATGCCATCCAGACTAGTGGTTCCCGCGCGAAGAGCTATGCCGAAAATCGCGATCAGCACGGTCGGTTCGGCAAGCGCGGCAATCGCGACCTCACGGCTCGCTCCCATTCCGCCAAATGCGCTGCCGGCGTCAAGTCCCACCAGGGCAAGAAAGAACGTGCCGAGCAAGAAGAGATAAATGAGAGCGATAATATTCCCCATGAAACCAAGCGTTGTGCGGGTGCTCAGGACAGGGACGATGAGCGCCGAAAGCATCATCGTAGTGGCGAGCAGGTAGGGCGTAAAACGAAACAGCCAAGAAGTATTTTCCGAAACGACGGTTTCTTTCGACAGCAATTTTCGAATATCCGCATAGGGCTGAAAAACCGGCGCGCCGCGCCGTGCCTGTAGCCGCGCCTTCGCCTTGCGGATCAGACCGACTAACAGCGGGGAAGCAAACATGACGATTGCGAGTTGTAAAAACTCGATGGCGATTTCCATAAACAAAACTCTTTCCCGCTACTGATTCCTCATGGCCAAGATTCGCTACACGGTCAGGAGCAACAAGGCGACGAGGGCAATCAGGATATACACCAAATAGCTGTGCACGTTGCCTGACTGCAGGGTTCGCGCTTGGCGCGCGACCGACTCGATCGCTCGCAGGAGCGGCCGATACAGCGCGTCTTCAAAAATCAAGCGGCCCTCGTTGCAGTACTCGATGGTGCGCACGAAATAACGCGATTCCGGGTGAAATTCGACGTCGAGTTCCTTGACCGAGCGATAGAGCAACGCGAAAACCCGCTTGAAAGGATTGGCGAACGCGGTCGCCGTATATTCGAACCGAGCCGTCTGCAATGCGCGGCCACAGCCCCAGCTTTCATGGGAGCGGCGCCGATTGGTGGCGCCGATTAGGCGGAGGGCAAGCGGGATGATTGCAAGGCAGCCGATCAGACCGAGCGCGAGCCATAAGGGAGCTAGCCAGCCGAAGTCACCGTTGACGGCGAGCGCGCTCAAATCAAATTTCATATCCGCATGGGTTCCGATCAGGTCAAAAACGGTGGTTTCGAGCGGCGCCAAAATTAGCGACGGTGCAATGCCAAACGCGAGGCACGTGAGCGCCAATGCCGCCATGGCCGCGCGGATTGTCCATTCCACCTCATGCGCCATTCCGGCAGCCGCGCTGCGTGGCAGGGCGAGAAAGCTGATGCCGAACGCGCGGACGAAGCATGCGGCGGCAAGCCCGCTCGTTAACGCGAGAGCAGCGATCGCGAGAGTAAAGAGCAGATTGATCGTGTGCGCGGCGATATGAAAACTCACCAGCAGGGATTGAAAAGTCAGCCACTCGCTGATGAAGCCGTTGAACGGCGGCAAGGCGGCGATGGCGAGCGAACCGATCAAAAACAAAATTGCAGTCTGCGGCATGGTTTTGATGAGACCGCCGAGATTTTCCATATTGCGCGTGTGGGTAGCATGTAGAATCGCGCCCGCGCCCATGAAGAGCAGACTCTTGAACGCTGCATGGTTGAGCGTGTGATAGAGAGCAGCCACGAGTGCCAGCCCGGTGAAGCCGGGGAGCTGGGCATTTTGAAATAGCATTCCTGCACCGAGGCCGAGCATGATGATGCCGATGTTTTCGACGCTGGAGTACGCCAGCAAGCGCTTCAGATCGGTGTCGACGAGCGCGTAGAGCACACCCAGGACCCCAGAGATCGCGCCGGCGACAAGTATCATGCCGCCCCACCAGATGGGCCCGGCGCCGAGCCAATCGAAAGCGACGCGTACTAAACCATAGACACCAAGCTTGATCATCACTCCCGACATCAATGCGGAAACGTGACTCGGTGCTGCCGGATGAGCGCGCGGAAGCCAGACGTGTAATGGTATGACTCCGGCTTTCGATCCGAAGCCGACCGCGAGAAGAACAAAGACTAGATCGCGCGATCTCGGGTCAAGACCGACCGCGACTACATGCCAGTCAGAGAAGAACGCCGTTCCGGTTGCCTGCGCTAGCAGTAGAAAGCCCAGCAACAAGGCTGCGAAACCCGCGTGGGTCATGACGAAGTAAACCCAACCGGCGCCGAGAGTTCCTTCGCGTTCGTGTTCGGTGATCACCAAAAAATATGACGCCAGCGACATGACTTCCCACAGCGCTAGAAATGTCAGGACGTTCTGCGCCAGAGGAACGAGGATCATCGCGGCGATGAATGTGTTGAAGGCGAATCCCATCCCGCCGAGCGAATGTTTTCCCTCATAGGCGCGCGTATAGCCGATCCCATAGAGTGCTGCCGGTATCGCGGCGACGGCGATCATCACGAGGAAAAACGCGCTCAAACGATCAATGCCCAATGCGGCGCCGCCGATTGGCAGTAAATCGGGAAAATAGAGCCGCAGACTTCCGCCGGCGAGCCCGGTCAAGCCGAATCCTAGCGCGAAAATGCTGCCAAGCAGCGCACCGCCGCAGCCGACAATTCGCGCAGCCTTCGCCGAGCGATTCGTGAGCGAGGCGCCGA